>WNGG01003248.1_pt1 | contig 18329 bp, 16 predicted proteins | sample 5400661 | NCBI WGS metagenome assembly WNGG01 (sample SAMN13153372, study PRJNA577476) | soil metagenome | isolation source: 100 cm soil or saprolite under Garry oak tree replicate 1 | place: USA:California | collected 2016-06-15
AACCGGACCCGGGCCGCCTCGAACGCCTGCACTGCCTCGTGTTCCACCCCTGCAGTGAGCGCTGCTTCACCGAGAGCAAGCAACAGCGGTCCGCGGTGCTGATCCTGTTTCTCAAGGAGATCAAGGGCCGCGTGGTAATAGTGCATGGCCTCGCGATGAGCAGCGGCACGGACCGCTTGTGCAGCCGCGAGCTCGGAGTAGGTAGCCCCGCGCACACGATCCCCACTACGGGCAAAGTGGAAGGCGAGCTGGGCGAGTTGTTGTGCGTCCTCCTGGTCTAGGCGTGCTTCCAAGACGCGCCCGATGAAGCCGTGTAAGCGTCTCCTGCGTGTGGAGGTGACCTCGCTGTAGAGGCATTCGCGCAGGGTATCGTGGCTGAAGGTGTACATCTCAGGTAGGTCGGAGCGGAGCACTCCCGCACGCACGGCGGTGAGGAGCCTCTCCTCTACCAGTTCCTCGTCCTGTCCCATCACCTCGGCCAGGAAGCTGCCTGCAAAGGTACGGCCAAGAATCGCGGCAGTGCGCAGCGTCTCGAGCACCTCTGCAGGCAGACGTGCCAGGCGGTAGTGAATGAGGCCGCTGATACTGGCGGGCAGGCTCTCCGGTAAGGAGGTGCTGATGTTTGCTTGAGAGGGAGTCAAGGTCAGCGTCCCCGTTTCCAGCCATGCCCGGAGCACCTCTTCCAGGAAGAACGGGTTGCCTTCGCTCTCTTTCCAGAGCAACTGGCAGAGGGTGGGATGGGGAGGGACGCCCAGCAGAGCGGTGGTCAGCTCGGCCACATCCGCCTCGGTGAGGGGGTGAAGCGCAAGAGCTGTTAGCTGGCGACTCCTGGTCAGGTCCAGGATGCTGCGCTCTAGTGCCGGGTGACTGGCCAGTTCGTCGGAGCGATAGGCTCCCAGGATGCAGAGACGGGAGGTCGCTTGGTGCTGAGCCAGATAGCACAGCAGGTCGAGGGTGGCCGTGTCGGCCCACTGCAGATCGTCCAGGAGCAGGAGCAATGGACGGGGAACAGCGATGGCGGCCAGAAACAGGCCCACGGCTTCATAGAGCCGCAGGCGTGTCTGTTCTGGAGGTAACGAGTAACTAGATGGAAGACTCCCCAGGCGCAACGGCAGCTCTGGCAAGATCGTGGCCAACACGGAGGCCAGCGGGTTGGTCTGCTCACGCAGTTCGTCCGGCGTGGCCGTGCGGATGTGCTGACCGAGCGCTTCGAGAAATGGCAGGTAGGGGGGCATGCCCTCAGCCTCTGAGTCGCCTCCGCGCAACACGAGTGCGCCGCTCTGCTCTGCACGCTCCGCCACTTCATTGAGAAGGCGTGTTTTGCCTATGCCTGGTTCACCGCTGACAAACACGACATGCGTGTGACCGGTCATGCTGGCCTCAAAGAGGTCCCACAGCTGGTGCAACTCACGTTGCCGACCCGTCAAAGGTGATTGCTGATGGGCTGTCAGGTTTTGTATCATGGCTCACACCTTAGAACTTACTGGAGAGCATCTTTCCCTTCACATTCAGCTTGCTCATCCTCATTCAGTGTACCGTATGGCAGAGCAGTGTTTCAAGTGTTTGCTGATGGTGTCAGCGCGGCTGCATACGAATCCCCCCATCCAACCGGATCACCTCCCCATTGAGCATCTGGTTCTCGATAATATGTCTGGCCAGGGCAGCATACTCATCTGGTCGTCCCAGGCGAGACGGGAACGGCACCTGTTGACCCAGTGAAATACGCGCGGCTTCCGGCAAACCTCCCAGCAAAGGAGTATCAAAAAGACCGGGAGCAATCGTCATGACGCGAATACCATAGCGGGCAAGCTCGCGCGCAATGGGTAACGTCATACCGACAACGCCCCCCTTTGAGGCAGAATACGCCGCTTGCCCGATCTGACCATCAAAAGCAGCAACGGAAGCAGTAGTAATAATCACGCCGCGCTCACCGCCTTCGTCTGCTTCATTGGTGGACATAGCAGCAGCAGCCAATCGGATAATATTGAATGTCCCAATTAAGTTTACCTGGATCACTTTCGAGAAGGATGCCAGGCTGTGTGGTCTATCCTTGCCCAAAACTCTTTCGGCAATTCCTATGCCGGCACAGTTAACCGCCACGTGCAGGCCACCGAACGCGTCAACCGCAGCCTTCACTGCCGCCTGCGAGGATTCCTCCTCGGCCACATTAGTCTTCACAAATACTACTGCATCGCCCAGTTCTGCCGCCAGCGCGCTTCCTGTCTCGCTACTCAAATCGGCGATAACCACCTTGGCCCCCAAACCACTCAACAGCCTGACACATGCTGCTCCCAGACCAGAGGCGCCACCTGTTACCAGAACACTCTTCTTCTCCAGTCGCATACTTGTTCCCTTTCATCAAGTTAGTGCCAGTGCAAGAACCACACCTGGCATGCTATCCTGATAGCACTATATCCCGTCAGAGAAAAAATGTCACGGGTGAGATCAGAATACGCTATAATCAGAGCACATGAACCAAGAATGATAAGGTAATGATGAAAAGAAAAAGGTATTTGCCAGTGATCACCAAACCCGAGCGCCTACACGCTCTCGAAAATCAAATACATCGCCTGCACAGGCGCATAGACGCATTAAACCAGCGCAGCAATCGCCTTTCGTGGGTGCGCCTGGCAATCTTCCTCCCTGGCTTTTTCCTGGCCATTCTCGTTTTTTTCCTGGCAGGGTGGCCCTGGTCCCTCGCCGTCGCCTTTATCACACTTGCCGGTTTTAGCATCGCTGCGTACTTTCAACGCCAGGTTGAGCGCAGCATTACCAGGCACAATATCTGGCTGCAGATCAAATCAACACACGTGGCCCGCATTCGACTGGACTGGGGCAACATTCCATCCATTATCACAAACTCATCACAGGTGGACCACCCTTTTGAAACGGATCTCGACATCACCGGAGAGCGCTCACTGCACCAGCTTATCACCACGGCCGTCTCATTCGAGGGCAGACAGCGCGTCCGCGAGTGGTTGCTGAACACAACGCCAGACCCCCAGACCATACGCCGGAGACAGACATTGATACAAGAGCTGGCTCCCCTCTCCCGTTTCCGCGATAATCTTACCCTGAAAACGCTTCTTGCTTCAACAAACGTTGCAGAACACCTGGAAGGGAAAAGGTTACTGAACTGGCTGAAGGAGCAGGATAAATATAAACAATCTCATGTAACCGTCACTGTAGCCATCGCTTTATCAGCGCTCACTATAACCCTCCTGCTCTTGAATAGCCTCGCACTCATTGGCCCTCAATTCTGGATCATCGCCTTGATACTCTCCATCGGCTGGTTCTCTTTCAAACGCAAGGAACGCGGCGACCTCTTCGAGGACGCCTACTTTTTGCGTGATGCCTTTGCGCAACTCAGCACAGTCTTTGAGTACCTGGAAACCTATCCCTACGGCAACAAACAGCACGTAAAAGAGCTGTGCGAGCCGTTCTTTATTGATCCATCCCGCAGCCCTTCCATACTCTTAAAAAAGCTCTCGCGCATCGCGTCAGCTGCCACGCTGGCAAAGAATCCATTCCTCTGGCTCATTGTGAATGCCCTGCTGCCGTGGGATGTCTACGTGGCCATTCGGCTGAACCACTTCAAAGCACTGATAACCGCCGTTTTACCCGCATGGCTCGATACCTGGTTTGAGCTTGAAGCTCTCAGTTCACTCGCCAGCTTTTCCTACCTGAACCCGGAGTACAATCAACCTGAATTGCTAGTAGACGCGGAGCACGGGGAGCATAGCAACCATTGCATGTTCAGCGCCAGTGGTCTGGGGCATCCACTGATTGTGGCTGAACAAAAAGTCGTCAATGATTTCACCATGAACCAGCCGGGCCAGGTAGTCATTGTCACGGGCTCAAATATGTCAGGCAAAAGCACATTTTTGCGCACATTAGGGATCAACCTCTGCCTGGCCTATGCCGGTGGACCGGTCAACGCCGCTTCCTTCCAGGCCTCTCTCTTCAAGATTTTTACCTGTATCATGGTCAGCGATTCCGTAACCGGTGGCTACTCCTATTTCTATGCGGAAGTGAAACGCCTCAAAGCTCTGTTACAAGAACTGGAGCGAGACGACAAATTGCCCCTTTTCTTCCTCATTGATGAGATCTTCAAGGGCACCAATAACCGCGAGCGATTGATCGGCAGCCGTGCCTATATCCAGGCCCTGGTCGGACGAAACTGCCTTGGCGTCATTTCAACACACGACCTGGAGCTTGTGCACCTGGCCGATGAGTCACCACTAATCAAAAACTATCACTTCAAAGAAGAAGTCATCCACGGTCAAATGGTCTTTGATTACATCTTGCGCCCCGGCCCATGCCCCACAACGAACGCGCTCAAAATCATGCAGATGGAAGGTCTACCTATCGAAGCAAGAAGCTCTATTTCAGAGTCATAAACCGTTTGTAGGGGCCGATTTATCGTGCCCATCGCCGATTTATCGGCCCCAATATGCATCAACCTAAGACACAGGCCCAGGATTCCAGAGGTGCATGGGATGGCCCCTGCTTGTCACCCTGAGCCGCAGCGAAGGGTCTCTCTCGATGAGCCTCCAGATGCTTCGCTGCGCTCAGCATGACAGCGGTCCCTTGTCACCCTGAGCGCAGCGAAGGGTCTGCCTGCATTGGCTTTTCTTAGCTTGATGTATATCACCGCCGATTTATCGCGCCCACCTGGGAAGCCTATGTAATACTCAGGGCGGAGTACATCTCACCAAAAAAGCGACTGGGAACCGTTGCCAGCAATTGCGTAGAAGAAAACCCATTCTTATGCGCCAGCACTTCCCAGGTCCTGAACGAGAAGGGATACGGCACCCACATATTGCCCCGATCAGCATTATACTCGACTATGAGCAAGCGCCCACCTGGCTTGAGATAGCTGCGCACTAACTGCAATATGGCATCTTTCTGACGCAGGAAATGCAGCGAGTTGGCCATCACAACTCCATCAAGCGAAGGAAGAGCCAGTCTCTGCGTAAAATCTGCATTGATGTAGTGAACCATCGTATCTGGAAAGTAAGTTCGCATTGCTCTTTCCTGCTCTTTGAGCGCGCTCCTATCTTTGTCCACTGCATAGATTTCTCCGCCTGGTCCTAATAAATCAGCCAGTGCCAGCGTAAAAGCCCCCGCCCCCGAACCAAAATCGGCCCATACACCACCAACTTCCACTATCCCTCTTCGCAGCAAGTTGACATGATCTTGATGGTTCATCAATGTGACCTCGTTTTGACATTACCGTATTCTATCCGTCTACATCTTATAACATTCCATGAAGCTTCTATAGGACTGATTTCTAAAAAGCTAGAAATCTAGCTAAAACTTGATTACAATAGTGAGAGAAGATCTTTATCCTTTCATTTTATCTTTATTATCGGAGAATGCTCGCTATGCCCAATAATGTTATGACTCTTCCCCAGTTTCAGGTGGAAACGGAGGAACTCCTACGCCTCCGTGCCAAACTTCTTCCCCCGTACAGAGTTGTCTTATACGACGATGACTACAATGAAATGAACTATGTTGTCTTCGTACTGCTCCACTCTATCAATAACCTCACGCAAACAGAGGCTGAACGCATTATGCTCACCGCGCATCTTAGCGGTAGCGCCATTGCCGCAGTATGCCCTAAAGAGCTTGCCGAATTCTACCAGGAACGCTTGTTGAGTTACGGACTCACGGCGACAATTGAACCAGAGTAAAGTACATCTGGCGGGCCTTTTCAAGGGGTGTTGAAGTACAAGTGCTTCAACACCCCTTGATACAGTCATGATGAATCATAAACCACTGTCTTTGTTGTACAATTCAGACATTGACGCTATCAATTTTAAGCGATAGAATCATAGTAACCTGTGTGGAAGGCATTGAAGACTATCCGCAGAGAATGCTGAATACTGAAGAATGCTACAATGATGCTGTTCATCATCTCCACCAGGAGGGGAGACATTATGGTTCACCTATGGCGCTCGAAAGTCAAAGATGCGACAGATACGAGCAAATCGGCCCCAGGAGTCGGGGCAACTGGCGATATCGCCGTCTTTGTCGAGGGAAAGGAACTCGATAACGAATTGGTCCGACTTGCCTGTCTGATGGCAAAAAAAGCGAAACGCAAAGTACATCTTGTTCATATAATCGAAGTACCACGTACATTACCTCTCAAAGCCGTTCTCACCAAAGAATCTGAACACGCCGATAAACTTCTCACCGAGGCGTTGAACATTGCAGACGATGCTGGTTGTGAAGCTGTGGCCGAAGTAGTCCAGGCACGCGATACCGGTACCGCTATCGTTGATGAAGCAAGAGATCATTCCTGTGCACTGATTATGCTGGGGATGGTACGTGACCCTCATAAATTACAGAACGACCTGGGTAAAACAATACCCTATGTACTGACAAATGCCCCGTGCCGCGTATGGGTTGTACGAGATCCGCCCAAAGAGGCACGCGCTGAGAAAGTCTAGCCGGCAATTGACCTGGCACCCGGTCCTGCAATCCACAACTACCTTTCGACACTGCTGAGCGCCGTCCTGTCATGCTGAGCACCGTCCTATCATACTGAGCACCGTCCTATCATACTGAGCGCCGTCCTGTCATGCTGAGCGCAGCGAAGCATCTCGTGCGCCACGCGAGACAGACCCTCGCTGCGCTCAGCGTGACACCAAAGGGAACCACTCTTCCAGTGAGGCTGAATAAATCCCCTGAGAAGCACCAGCCAGGTTGGGCGTACACCAGGAGCGATTATCATGGACATGTTTCCGCCTCAGTGGACTAGGCGCTCCTTTTTTCCTCAAACAGATATGTTATAATGGTATGTGTACTTAATACTTCCTTTCATAGCTCCTAACTTTAGTAGGCGCGCTGTAGAGTGCGGATTTATCCAGCACGTCAGCGTTGCAGTGATGGATTTCAAATAGTGAACTCATCCTTGCTGCGCTCCGCATTGTCTAATGCATGTGTATAAACATTGACCGACTGGGAGGGATTCTACCAATGATGACAGATTCTCATTCTGCTGCTACCCCGTCTCACTCACATAAAGATTATTATCATGCACTTCACCAGGCAGCTTTGACCATCACCTCCAGCCTTGAGCTAGATCAAGTTTTAGAGAGCGTGGTCATCAGTATCACCGAGGCCATGCAGGTGAAGGGCTGTATCTTGCGCTTGTTCGATCCTCGAACCGGTCAATTGCAGTTGAGTGCAGGCTATGGACTCAGCGGTAGTTATCTGGCAAAGGGCCCCGTTGAGGTCGAGCATAGTCTCGTTGATAGCGAGGCCCTCAGCGGTAAAACTGTTTACATCCCAGATGTCAGCACTGATAGCCGTTTCCAGTACCCTGAGGCGGCTAAACAGGAGGGTATTGTTTCTGTCCTATGCGTCCCGTTAGAGGTGCACGGTAAGGCCATCGGCGTTATGCGCGCCTACGCCAGTGAAAAAATCATATTTCACGAGGACGATATTCAGTTTCTTACCGTCCTGGCCAGCCTTGCCGCTCTCGCTATTGAGAATGCCAGCCTCTACGATAGCCTCAAACGCTCCTACGACGGCGTAATGGACGTTCTCTGGGGCACAAGCAAGAGCTAACTCATCTTTACCTCCTCTCATCGCTGCGCTCAGCAGCCCTGTCATGCTGAGCGCAGCGAAGCATCTCTGTCATGCTGAGCGCAGCGAAGCATCTCTGCGCCACTCGAGACAGACCCTTCGCTACGCTCAGAGCTTGCCCTGAGCGTAGCGAAGGGGTTGCCGCGATGGATGAGAGACTCACCTGACAAGCGTATTTGTTAAATAGGGCGAGGTAAAACTTGTGCGCTCTCCACTCCGCTTGCCTGGAACTGGAAAGAGACGGGCCGATAGAGGTTTGTTTAAGCGTAATGCTAATGTCGCAACATCAAGCAGCAGGTGAGCAATCTCCCCTGCTGTAATATCTCCTGAAAGCGGTAGCGTATCCAGCCCTGTTCCACAAACCGCTGAATACAGGAGCAGCTGATGGGCGTTGACATACCCCTCTTCCCATCGCCGGCCAAGAGCCGCGTCTTCTAATACAGGCAACATCAACCCACAATAGCCACAGGTAGGCAAGGCAGACATTCCTGTATTCTTCAAAGCAGCCGTAACCGCGGCAGACACCGCCAGTGTTCCGGTTGTGCCGAAAGGGCCATAGCCACAAAGCTCCATTGCAGCGGTAATACTATCTTCTCCCAGAGGAGCTGGTGAAAGATCAATGCCGCCAAAAATCAAACCATGCGCTGCTCCAAGCTCATATGCCAACATCACAACTGGCTGAACCCGCTCGATAATCGCAGCCTTTACCCTCTCACTGACAAAGGCAAGATCCAAAGGACTGTCTTCATCTGCCCGCAGATTACGCAGCGCTTCGGCGATGATGCCAGCACCTTGTAAACCGAGAGATAGGCTAGCAGGGCCGCTATGATACGCAGAGGGGAAAAATGGCCCGCCTGCTTCGACACAGCTCAGCATAGCAAATCGGAAGTTCCCAAATCCCTCCTGCGTCTCCGCAGCTAATCGTTTTATCACCTCCGCAGTGGGCAAAGCGGCCGCTGCCCGCAGGCCATATCGTACTGTCGCCAGTTGCACCGTGGCATTAAGTGCGCTTGTCGCAGCCAGCAGGTCAGCAATCACATGAATCTTTTCCAGGGGAAAATCTGGGCGCGCCGCCATTGCAGTCCCTATTGAGCAAAAGCTCAGCCCATAATCATCTAACATGTGCTGCAGTTCCCGAGCGTAGTTGAGCAGTTCAACCGGCGGCCAATCTGCCAGGTCGTCAAAGATTGGCCGCGTCGAAAGCCGCACGGTCTGTATCTCATACCCCGCCGCCTCATACCGTGTGCTAGCCTCCCGCAAAGTAAATGCTGCCCGCTCGATGGCCGCAGATGTAAGGGGATGAGCTTCGTCTATTCCAAATGTGATCGTGCGAATAGGAGGTGTAGGCATGTACGTTTCCTCTTTTCTCAGGACTTGTAGTAATGTATTATACACACACCCTATTCCCCTTGACGAATATCTGTTCTTCACATACACTGCTCACAGCAGCCGTAAGAATGGAGAGAGCTTGATGGCAGCCCACACAACAAGTCAACTAGAAGAGTCAGCACAAGAGTGTTTTCTCTGTGTCCTCGATCCACATCCCCCCTGCGCCACCAGGCAGCTCGATGGGCGCATTGTAGCCGCCTTTGAACAAACCATCAATGCTGAGAAGACACCGACCATCATTCTGGACACTGGAACAGCACGTATCGAAGTTCACTTCATACAGAACTACTACGGCAAATTTGTCAAAGAACTAAATGAGCGTGGTGTCACGATACATAACCTCGCCCTTCGCCTCTATCATCTCCCAACCCCACCCATCATCACAGAATATAAAGGCCAACCCAGGTACATCTATCAGACCAACTCCTATACGCTTGCCGTGTTGGAACCTGATGTCTTGCTGAATATCACCGATCTCAACCACGCCGAATACTGTTCACGTCAATATCTTCTGAACATGTTAGTACCTTCCTCAACATCAGCTGCCACCATTCGCGGGAACCTCGTCCATCATTGCTTTAAAGAACTTCTGAAAGAACATGACCGGGGAGAATTGATGAACGGTCATGCGGCCAAAGGCCATGAGACGCCCCTGGCAACGCTCCAGCGCCACTTTGAACAGGCACTCGATCAGAGTAGCCTCGACCTTGCCCTGGCGAACGTGTCGGTTGAGACAATGCGTGCAGAGGTGGCGCCTCACCTGGAAAGCCTGGCAACCTGGTTTCAGAATCAGAGCGCTTCCTTGTGGGATATACCTGTAACCTCCGCTGATAATCAAAGCGGGGAACCAGGTGCACAGCGCTCCGAGAATATGGTACGCGCCGAAACATTCCTTCTTGCCCCCGAGATCGGCCTTCGCGGGCGACTCGACCTGTTGTGGCAACAAACCAACCGGCAAAGCCTGCTGGAATTGAAAACAGGTGGCGGCTCAGGAACATTACCCAGATCCAACCATCGCTGGCAGGTCTTTGGCTACCATGCGCTGCTGGCAGTAAGACGCGACCCCCGCATGAAAAAAGCTCGCGGCACATTGCTCTATAGCGGTACCCCAGGAGAAGCACAGGCTTTTGGCATTGAACCCACGATAAGAGACCTACAACGAGTCAACGAGACACGCAATATTCTTGTCCTCAGCCATCTCACGGGCATACCTTCAGCACCACCAGGACCATCTCGCTGCACCAGGTGCTCTTTGCTCTCTGAGTGCGAACAGGTTTCATCATTGCTCAGTTGGCAACCTCCAGAACCTGCTGCTGAGACGTCATCCCACAATGGGGATAGGCCATTATCCGCAAAAAGCACTCCTTCCCCCCCATTTCGCCTCCAACCCATGTATAGCGATGAGGAAAAGGCTTTCTTTGCCAGGTACTACCAGGTACTGCATGTAGAGGGACGGGAGGGCGAGCAGCAACAGGCAATGCTCTGGAAAACTCCTGTTGCGGAACGTATCGAACGTGGCACGGCTATCAGTGATTTGGTTCCGCTAGGAAAACCAGAGCCTACCGGGCAGGGGGAATGGGAACAAGATTTCCTCTGCAACAACACATCTGAGTTACGCGAAGGTGACGAAATATTGCTCAGCAATGGCGACCCAATCTCCGGTGAAGTAGTGACAGGCAATATCAAACATATTAGCGCCGAGCGCGTACGGGTCTGGATTCCTGAACTGATCGCTAGTCCCAGGCTGATCGATCGCTACGGGTCCAACATTGTCCATGTACGTACTATACAGAATCTCTTGCGCTGGCTACATGCCGATGCCCATTTGCGCGATCTCGTGGCAGGTAGGTCGCGACCACAATATACACAATGTAGTCAAAGCAGCGTTTCACCACGGCAAGATTTCAACCCCGAACAAAACCTCGCCGTGCAGCAAGCGCTCCAGATGCAGGATTACTTGCTCATACAAGGCCCACCAGGTACTGGCAAGACAAGCGTCATTGCCGAAATAGTGAAGCGGCTGTCCCAACAAGGACAGCGTATATTACTCGCGGCATACACAAATCAGGCTGTCGATAATATGCTCAAGCGGCTCGACTCCGAGGGTTTCCATGACTATGTGCGCCTGGGACACGATCGCAACGTCCATGCCAGTGTACAAAGCAGGCTCTTGAAACATCTGCTGGCAGAGCATGATCCGCTTTCAGACGTGCGCGAGGTGTTATGCAAAACGCCTGTGGTAGCTTCAACCACTTCGACATGGTCATCTGAAAAATATGCTTCCCCATCACCCTTGACAACACCTGGCGATGACTCTCCACTGCAATTCGACGTCGCCATTATTGATGAGGCCAGCCAGATCACCATCCCGGCCATTTTAGGCGCTCTACGCCTGGCTAAACGTTTTATTCTCGTCGGCGACGAAAAACAACTACCCCCGCTCGTCCTCAGTAAAGAAGCTGCCGCACAAGGACTGGCTGACTCGCTTTTTAGCTATCTCAAACGCTTAGATGATGACTATATGAAGGAGTGGGACGCGACAAGTAGCGCATGCGTTTCCTTGCGCCTGCAATATCGTATGAATCGCTGGATATCACACTTTGCCTCCAAGGCTTTTTACGAGGATACCCTCGCTGCTGCGCCTGCCGTCGCCCGGCGCATACTGGAGTTTCACCCAACGGGCCTCTCTGTAATGGGTGAACCCCCTCTCATTAGTCAAGCCCTTCAACCAGCATATCCCCTGGTTTTCCTGGATGTTCATGCCAGGGATACCAGCGACGGACCGAAGAGCAGTAATGCTGAAGCGCGCGCAGTACGCGCCCTGGTGCAGGGTTTGCTGGCACGTGGTATCGCACAAGAAGATATCGGTATCATCGCACCCTATCGCGCGCAAGTTGCCAATGTGCGCCGTCATCTCTTCAGTGATGATGAGTCAAGCAGGTGGCACGGAATGGCCTCCGATACTCCTATGAGCATAGATACAGTGGACAGGTTCCAGGGGGGTGAACGCATGGTGATTATTATGTCGTTTGCTACCTCACAGACGCCTGGAGCCGAAAACCCACTCCGTGAGTTTTTAATCAATCCGACCCGCTTGAACGTAGCCCTTACCCGTGCTCAACGCAAACTCATCGTGGTAGGTTCTGCTCAGGCGCTCGCACCACTGCCCTATTTTCAACGCTTACTGGCATACTGCAAAAGCATGAATACCGTCATGCCGTACAGCGAACTCTAGAAGCCAGCACATCAGGTTTGCATCCACACATTGCTATATCGTATGCTTTATAATGAGGTTTCACAAAATAATCCGGATGATGAAATCGGCCCCTCCACTGTCACCCTGAGCGCAGCGCAGGGTCTGGCGCGCTGGGCAGAGAGATGCTTCGCGGAGTTTACACTGAGCGTAGCGCATGTGCTCAGCATGACCGTGCTGTGACCCATACGGATTCCTGGATCAATTTGTGAAACCCCATAATAAAGCCAGCAGAGGGTGCAAAAATGACGCAGAACCAGATTCTCGTTGTAGGTAGTCTCAATATGGACCAGGTTGTACGTGTTACTCGCGTTCCCGCGCTTGGCGAAACGCTCCTTGGAGCAGGCTCCCTCAAGCTTATTCCAGGCGGCAAGGGAGCAAACCAGGCGGTGGCGATTGCGCGCCTCGGTACAGCAGTCGCCATGGCTGGACGTGTTGGCAATGATCCCTTCGGTGAACGGCTCCTCGGTGCCTTGCAAGCCGACCACGTAGATACGGGTCTCATCGCTATCGACCAGGAAGAAGCCAGTGGCGTGGCCTTTATCTTTCTCGATCCTGACGGCGATAATGCCATCGTCGTTGCCCCTGGCGCCAATATGCGCGTCGGACTGGATCATGCACAGACCTCCAACATCCTTGCGTCCATCACCCAGGCGCAAGCGCTGGTAATGCAATTAGAAATCCCTCTCGAAACCGTCGTGTCTCTTACCGCTGCCGCGCATAACCGCGGTGTTCCGGTCGTACTGAACCTCGCTCCAGCCCAACCGCTGCCAAAAGAAGTACTGCAGCAGCTGGACGTATTGATTGTTAACGAGGCTGAAGCCAGCCTGCTCAGTGGACAGCGCGGACAGCGCGTGGAGAGTCTCGAAGATGCGCGCGACGTCGCCTCTGTACTCCTTGAGCAAGGTATTGCCAAAGTGGTGATAACCCTTGGCTCACAAGGAGCGATCCTTGCCATCGCCGCAGAGACGGCCGGAGCCAGGGTCATCTACCAATCTGCGCCAAAGGTCCCGGTCGTTGATACCACAGCCGCCGGTGATTGTTTTGTGGGCGCCTTAACCGTGGCTCTCACGGAGGGACAAACACCAGAAGACGCTTTACGCTTCGCCGTCTATGCCAGCGCCCTTAAAGTCACAAAGTTTGGCGCACAATCAGGACTACCCACACGCGCCGAAGTCGAGGCGTTTCTGCATCAAGACCCACAGGTGTAAACGTGATAACCTCAAGTGGACAAGATTTGAACGAGGGGAACGCACATGCGCCACTTTTTGATAGATACTGATACAGCCTCGGATGATGCCGTTGCCTTAGTGATGGCATTACGTGACCCTCATGTGCAAATAGAAGCAATTACAGTAGTTGCAGGCAATGTATCATTAGATCAAGGGCTACAAAACGCACTTTATACAGTTGAACTATGTCAAAAACAGGTCCCAGTGTTTCGTGGTATGGCAGCTCCTATCCTACGTCCACTTGAAACAGCACAAGATATTCATGGACAAGATGGCATGGGAGATATCGGCTTACCGCTTTCTGGTCGGATACACGCAGCAGGACATGCTGTAGATATCATCAGAGAAACTATAAACCGCCATCCTGGCGAAATTACCATAGTTGCTCTCGCGCCTTTAACCAATATTGCAATGGCAATTCTACTTGATCCTCCATTAGCAAGCAAGGTCAAGGAATGTATCATTATGGGAGGGACGGCGCAAGGGATTGGTAATATTAATCCCGTTGCTGAGTTTAACATATGGGTGGACCCAGAAGCCGCGAAAATAGTATTTTCCTCACAAATGCCGATAACAATGGTAGACTGGTATACCTCAACAGCCTTTGCTACAGTTAGCCCCACTGAATCAAGCACACTGCGAAACATTGGCACAACGCTAGCCAGGTTTTGTGTTGATATTCAAGCTACCCATGCAACGGAAAAAGGATTTGTTATCGCTGACCCTATCGCCATGGCTATCGCGTTGGATCGAAGTGTCGCAACAGAAACAAAGCGGCTTTTTGTGGATATTGAAACGGTTAGTGCTATAAGTCGAGGACAAACAGTTGTCGATCATCTCGGACTTACGAAACAACAACCAAACGCCGATGTTGTACTTTCTGCCTCACACGAACGGTTTCTCCAAATCTTGCTAAAATCGGTTCAAGACTAACATAAACCACCATTTTGCATAACCCGGCATTCACTCCCTTTGACAGAGACGTCCCATATGGGCTATATTACAAGCAAGAGAATTCCTAGTGCATAATCAGCAGACCTTTTAAGCAAAAGCAAGGTCTTGCCAAGCTGTACAATCATTGGTAGACTGATGACGACGGATATCTGTCGTTGCAGCATCTCCCAAGAGGTGCTGAGGATTGAAACTAGGAATATACTTGGTTTAACAAGCAAAGGAGCCATATCTTGGCAGAAATAAACAGAGCTGAGGTCATGGATGCACTCCACGAGTGCTACGACCCAGAAATCCCCGTTAACATAGTCGACCTGGGTCTTGTTTATAACGTTGACATCAACAATGAAACTGGCATTGTCGGCGTCACAATGACGCTCACAGCAATGGGCTGCCCGATGGCAGGTGAGGTAATCTCCGAAGTCGAGATGCGCGTTACAGAGGTTGAGAACGTCAAAGCCTGCAATGTAGAAATGACATTTGACCCACCCTGGTCAACCGATAAAATGACTGAGGATGCCAAATGGGAACTCGGCATGATCTAATCTCGTCTCGGCACGATCCAATCTCGTCAATGTAGGGGCGACCCTTGGGTCGCCCATTCGCACCAACTTAAGAGTACAAACCAGGGCAATAGCGCGGAGCGGGAAACGTATATAGTAGGGGCGACCCAAGGGTCGCCCTCCAAACGGCGAAATGGTCCCACCACTATCGCTAAGTTGTAAAGCCATGCTATACTATTTTCACATCTCCAAAGGCACATAGGTGAAAATAGATGGCAAACGCAGGGCAGCGATCCAGAATAATCTTGCTCATTGTATGTCTTCTCTTTATCGTGGGTGGCAGCGCGATCCTTCTCTATAACACCCTCACACAACCTGGTCAGTTACATGCTGAAGCTACCGCTACCGTTGCTGCAAAAACAAAGGCTACAACACAAATTCGCAACAAAGCTACCGCTACGGCCGAATCTCTTGCTTTTGCCCATGCTACCGCTACAGCCACCTCGCAACAAAAGCTTTATGCTCAGCTAACCAGTGCTCAACCCACCTTCTACGACCCTTTGAATCAGCAGGACAGTCACCGCTGGGAAGAAGATTCGAAAGCTGGCGGTGGCGGCTGCACCTTCATCAACGGTGCTTATGACGCCAGCATGCCACAAATAGGCTTTTTCGCTTCCTGTTACGATCTATCAAGCAACTTTAGTAACTTCGTGTTCCAGGTACAGATGACTATACTCAAAGGTGATCGTGGGGGAATCATCTTCCGTTCCAATAACGCTAAAACAAATTTTTACCTTTTCCGCGTCGGACAGGACGGCTCTTATGATCTCTTCGCCTATGTAGATATCAATGGCAGTAATGCCAAATCGCTAGCACAAGGTTCCTCTCCGGCCATACACCGGGGACTCAACCAACCCAACAAGATCGCGGTGGTTGCTCGCGGCAGCAGTCTCACCCTCTTCATCAATCAGCAGTATGTTACCCGCGTCAATGACTGGGCGTATCAATCCGGTGCAATCGGTGTCTTCGCTGATGACCAGCTCAATCCTACAACGGTGGCTTTCAACAACACAGAAGTCTGGATGTTGTAAGCTTCAACAGGGAATAGTCCACAAGTGAAAAAATTGGTGAATTTTCATCTTGGCGTAGCACCAAAAGCATGGTATGCTAACACAGCCTTATTGGTATCATAAACTAATAATGTACTCACCAGGAGAAATCTGTAATGCAATGTAGTTCTTGTGGCACAACACTCCCCCCCGGAGCAAGAAATTGCCCAGCGTGCGGCACAGCCGTTTACGCTTCCAACCCGACAGAGGAAACATTCCTATCTTTGCCCGGTTCTCAACCAGAGAGCGCCCGTCCAGCATCTTCACCTTCCTATCCTCCTGGTCCCTATACTCCTGGGCAACCTGCAGCGCCCTTGCCGAATCCTTATGGGCAACCAGGCTACCCTCCGCTGCAACAACCTCCCCTCTATCTGGGTGCGCAACAGCCGCCATATACTCCACCCCCGCTGCCCCCGACACAACCACAGAAGACACGGCGGGGACTCTCTAGAGGCGTGACAATCCTGCTCATCGTATTAGCCCTGCTGATCATGTTCAGTGGCTTTGGTCTTATCTATTACTCAACGGTCTATCATCCCAACCAACTACACGTGCAGGCCACCGCCACAGTTCAAACACTACAAACAGAAGTGGCGCAGACGACCGCCACTGCCAACGCGCAGGCAACAGGGACTGCCAACGCTACGGCTACCGCTCAGGCACAGGCCACGGCAGCTGCCGTAGCCACTGCCACGGCCCTACAGAACATCTACAACTCGGCTACACAAGGAAGTCCCGTTCTCAACGACTCACTGAGTTTTAACACTGGCAGCAACTGGGAGGAAGACCAGGCCCAGGGAGGCGGGGGCTGCGCTTTTACAGGGGGTGCATATCACGCCAGCATTGATCAGAAGGGATTCTACTTTGCCTGCTCCGCCCAAAATACGAACTTTGCCAACTTTGCCTACCAGGTGCAAATGACCATCACAAAGGGCGATGCTGGCGGAGTCTTCTTTCGCGGGAATCGCGACGCGTTTCATTTCTACTTACTGAGTATTGGCAAGGACGGTACTTTTGACCTTTTCGTCTCCAAAGACCAGAATCATAGTTCAGATTTGAACTTCGGTAATAGTCCAGCTATCAAAAAAGGTCTGGGTCAAACCAACCTGATAACAGTCGTCGTTCGTGGAAAAAACATCTATTTTTACATCAACAAGCAGTACGCCGGAAGTGTCGTTGATAATACTTACACATCTGGTCAAATTGGTGTCTTCGTAGATGCCCACTCCACAGCCACTGATGTAGCGTTTAAGCATGCCCAGGCCTGGAAACTCTAAGAGTGCCTGCCACCGACAGCACACAGTACTACCTTTACGATAGAGGAGATTATCACTATGCAATGTATATCATGTGGAACAGCGCTCCGGCCAGGCATGAGCAACTGCCCGCGATGTGGCGCCCCCATACCTTCAAGCGCTCCCCCTCCTTCATCACCTGGAGGTAATACCGATTCGACCATTCCCGCTGACTTTGGCCCATTCAGAGAAACAGCTTCTGCAGCGCCAGCATCTCCCCTTGGAGGCATACCACCACAGAATATCTATACTACTGGGACAGCTCAAGATACCATACCAGCAAACAGAAGTATATCTCCTTACGACCCCTATGCTGGGCAACATTATATCGCAAATCCCCCATCGTACGTACCGCCAGCACCTCAACCACTGCCAAAGCAGCGTCGCGGCCTCTCTAAAGGTATGCTCATACTGCTAGTGATCCTCGTATTGCTTGTGATTGTAGGCAGTAGCATTGTCTATTACTTCTCCATTCCCTATCCCGCCCAGATACGCGCACAGGCAACAGCCACAGCGCAGGCACGGGTGAATGCAGTTGCCACTGCCACAGCACACGTAATCCAGCATGAAAACGCCACTGCCACGGCCCAGGCACAGGCAACCCTCACCGCGCAGCAGAATATCTATGATCAGGCCACCAGTGGTATTCCAGTAGTCACCGATTCTCTGGCAAACAATAGCCAACTTAACTGGAATCAGTACGATTCGGCCAACAACGGTGGTTGCATCTTCACTGGAGGAATGTATCACGTCAAAGAGCTTGATTCAGGCTATTTTCAACCCTGCTTTGCCCAGTCAAGCAATTTCAGCAACTTTACGCTCCAGGTGCAAATGACCATCTTCTCTGGCGAATACGGTGGTCTTATCTTCCGCGCAGATAGCCAGAACTCAAAGTTTTATTTATTACAAATTGGCACCGCTAGTTCATATGAGCTTTTCACCTACTTCAACAACAGTGGGAACAATTCCAAAACGTTACTCACGAGTTATTCATCGGCTAT
>WNGG01003251.1_pt1 | contig 18328 bp, 19 predicted proteins | sample 5400661 | NCBI WGS metagenome assembly WNGG01 (sample SAMN13153372, study PRJNA577476) | soil metagenome | isolation source: 100 cm soil or saprolite under Garry oak tree replicate 1 | place: USA:California | collected 2016-06-15
GACCACCAGGTCACCGCGAGGCTGCCCAGTCCCGCGGCGGTCATGGCGGCCAGGCCGGTGAGACCGAGTTTGACGGCCGGCCAGCGGGTGCGGGTGATGCTCTGGTTCCACACCAGCCGGTGCGTGCCGGCCTCCAGCTCACGGGTGATGAGCGGCGCTCCCCAGAACAGCCCGATCAGGGCGGGCAGGACCAGCACGACGGCCGTGAGCGCGAGGAAGGGGCCCTGGTGGTCTTGGAAGAACCGCTGGACGAAGTCCGAGCAGCCGCCGCTCTGGCTGGTGCAGGCGGCGATCCCGGTGGCGTAGTCGTTGGCCAGGCCCGGGCCGGTCAGGCTCAGGATGGCGGCGAGCACGGCGAGGGTGCCGGCCATCATCGTGGCCGCGGCGCGGAACTGACGCCAGGTCAGCCAGATCATCGCTGTACCTCCAGAGTCGGCCGGTGGTTGCGGCCGGTGCGGCCGGTGTGGCCGGTGTGGTCGGTGTGGGTGGGCTTGCCCATGTAGGCCAGGACGAGGTCTTCCAGGCTGAGCTGGCTGACGGTCCAGGCGGGGTCGTGGATCGGGGCGTCGGTGCGGATGATGAGGGTGGTCTGCCGGTCGGTGTGGCTGGCGGCGATGACGTGCTGGTCGCTGGGGAGCCGGGTGGGGTCGCGGCGCGGGCCGCTGAGCCGGTGGTGGGTGGCCAGCAGTTCCTCGACCTCGCCGGCCACCCGGACGCGGGAGTCGACGAGCACGATCAGGTAGTCGCAGACCCGTTCCAGGTCGGAGACCAGGTGGGAGGACAGCACCACGCTGAGCTGGTGCTCGGCGACGGCCTCCATCAGGCCCTGGAGGAACTCGCGGCGGGCGAGCGGGTCGAGCGCGGCGACGGGCTCGTCGAGGATCAGCAGCTCGGGCCGTTTGGCGATGCCCAGGGTGAGGGCGAGCTGAGCGCGCTGCCCGCCCGACAGCTTCCCCGCCTTGCGGGCGGGGTCCAGGCCGAGCCGCTCGATCCGGTCGCGCGCCAGGGCGGCGTCCCAGCCAGGGTTGAGCCGGGCGCCCAGCTTCAGATGGTCGGCGATGCTCAGCCCGGTGTAGGTGGGGGTGTCCTGGGCGACGAAGCCGACCTTGGCCAGCTGCGCCGGGTTGGCGGCGGGGCAGCCGCCGAGCACCCTGATGCTGCCCGATGTCGGCGTCAGCAGCCCGACGGTCAGATGCAGCAGTGTGGTCTTCCCGGCCCCGTTGGGGCCGACGAGGCCGACGACCCTTCCGGCGGGGATGGCGAGGGTGCAGTCCGACAGCGCCCAGCGCCGGCCGTATCGCTTGCCCAGCCCCTGGGCCTCTATGACGACGGTCATGCTATGTCCTCCTGAGCGGCGGTCCGAAAGGTCGTCATGAACAGGGCCTCGATGCTCTCCTCGTCGAGACCGGCTCTGCGGGCCTTGGCCAGCCAGCGCCGCAGGTCCTGACGCAGCGGCCCGTGCGCGGCCAGCGAGGCGTCGGTCAACGTCCGGGTCACGAACGTCCCCATCCCCGGCCGGGCGGCCACCAGGCCCTCGTGCTCGAGCTCCCGGTAGGCCTTGAGCACCGTGTTCGGGTTGATCGCCAGCCCCGCCACCACCTCCTTGACCGTCGGGAGCTGGTCACCCTCACGCAGCAGGCCCAGCCGCAGCGCCTGCCGCACCTGGCGGACCAGCTGCAGGTACGGCGAGAGGCCGGACCGGTCGTCCAGGTGGAACTCGATCATCCAGGGCCTCCATTCATCTATTTGCCTAGCACTATATGATGCTACCTAGATATGCTGTCAACCCGGGGCCGAGCCACCGTCTTCCGCCGCAAGACCTCCACGCTCCCCGCGACCAGGCACCTCGCTCCGATCCCGGCGGCCTCGGGACTCGGAGAGCGCCAACGACTTGGCGCGCGAGCGCCGTTGCTGATCGCGGAAGTGGCATGCGGGCATGAAAGGGCCACACGGTCATCATGCGTGGGTGTTCACGCCAGCATGGGCCCGTGCGGCCCTCACCCATCGGGTCTTCACCGGGCTGTCCCGGCAACACCTCGCCGACCTGATCGTCGAGCTTGCCGACCCGTCGGCCGCCGCCCGCCGGGGCGATGTGTTCGCCTACGCCGCCGCCCACCGGGTCGAGCTGCGCATCGACGGCATCGAGACCCAGGTCCGTCCGCCCAGGGCCAACCGGCCCGGCCGGCGGGCGTTTGTGTCCGGCAAACGCAAGCACAACACGATCAAGACCACCACCATCTCCGACGGTCGGGGCCGCTGGCCCACCCGAACCCGCCAGGCGAACACGCCCCAACCTCAATCGCGCACCAAGTCGTTAGCGGTGGGGCCGGCAGCAAGCGCGGAAGTCGACCACGACGACCTCACTGAATCTGGCGCTGTCGATCTGTAACCCGTAGCAGCCCACCCCCTCCCGAAGCAGGAAGGTGAGCCACCACGAGCCGCCGTTGTCGGTCTGCCCGGCGGCAGCGGGGTCGAGGACCTCGACAGCGCTCACGGTGTGGTCCTCGGCTTGGAAGCGGACAAGATCCTGTGGCATGCCGAGCCGATGGCCGCGCACGATCGCCACGCCGCCCACGGGTTTGGGGGCGACCCAGTACACCGAGGAGGTTTGGTCGGGCAGACCGCCGGGTGTGAGGAACAGCACGGGGTAGACCGGCCCGTCGCCCAGGGCCACGGCCTGTGGGTTGCTTCCCCAGATGTGCCGGCTGCGGGCTGGTGGTGTGGCCGGGCAGGAGCCGTCGGGTGGCGGGCTGGGCAGCCGCAGGGGCCGCGCCAGCGCTCGGGGGAAGGTTGGTGGTGGCGTGGTGGAGCTGGATGCTGGCCGGGCCGGCACGGGCGACGATGCGGGGGGTGTACTGGACGGCTGGGCTGGTGGTGGCGTGGGGGTGAGGTCCAGCAGCCGCCCGGCGAGGGTCAGCGCGCCCAGCGCCACCAGGACCGCAAGCCCGGTCCTCCAGCTGCGCCAGCTGCGCCACTGCATCCGGCCGCCTCCTTCACCCGCCACCATGTGCCGGTGGCACCCACCAGCATGACCGCAAACCAACGCCAGTGGAGGCGAGTTTGCACGCCCAGCTAGCGCTGGCAGCCGCCCTGCTGGTTGCGCGCGGCCGCATGGTGGGTAGGGGCCATGGGTGTCGACCCGCCGATGCCAAGCTGGGTCTGCGTCGTCATGCTGGCTGCGTCCTCCTGCTGCTCCTACCGGGAGCCAGGCACGCGCCGGCAGGGCGGGCGGAGCGACCAGTGGTGGGCTTGCGTCAGTAAGCTCGTCTGAAGTCACACCGTTCCGTCCGGTCGCGTGCGCGACCAGGACCGGTTCTGGCGGACAAGGCGTACAGCTCGAAAGGCAACCGGGCCGACCTGCGCCGTCGGGGCATCACCTGCACCATCCCGATCAAGGAGGATCAGGCGGCGACCCGGTACGACAACTGGCCGTGCGCTACCAAGCCACCGTCCACATCACCGCGATCAACATCTGGCTCCGATCGGGAGGTGGCTTGCGGTCGGACCCGTCCGATAACCTCGAGTCGTGACCGTCCACGAGCTCTCCCGCCTCGACGCGCGCCGCATTGCCGTGCGCGCGCAGCGCTTGGATCGCACGCGGCCGACCGAGCTGCTTGACGTGGTGCGCCAGCTGACGCTGCTCCAGATCGATCCGACCGCCGCGATCGCGCCGAGTGCCGATCTGGTGGCCTGGAGCCGTCTTGGGTCGTCGTACTCGCCAGCCGAGTTGGACACCGCACTTGCGGACCGGACGCTGCTCGAACTGCGGGCGATGATCCGGCCCAGCGAAGACCTGGCGCTCTACCGCGGGGACATGGCCGACTGGGATTGGGCCGAGCGCGGGGAGCTGCCCGGCTGGCGGGCGTCCCACCGCGACTGGGTGCGGGCCAACGACGCGTGTCGTCTGGACATCCTCGATCGGCTTGGCTCCCGGGGGCCGCTGCCGTCGCGCGATCTTCCGGACACCTGCAAGGTGCCGTGGCGGTCGACCGGGTGGACCAACAACCGCAACGCCACGCAACTGCTGGAGTTCATGGTGCTGCGAGGCGAGGTCGCGATCGCTGCACGCCGGGGCGGCGACCGGCTGTGGGACCTGGCGACCCGGGTCTACCCCGATGACCCGGTGGTCCCCAGGGATGAGGCGCTGCGCATCCGCAACCAGCGGCGGCTGCGGGCTCTGGGCATCGCGCGCGCCCGGGGGCCGGAATGTCCGGTCGAGCCGGTGGACGTGGGCGAGGCGGGCGAGCCGGCCGTGGTGGAGGGTGTCAAGGGCACGTGGCGAGTCGATGCCTCATTGTTGGGCCAACCGTTCTCGGGGCGTGCGGCGTTGTTGTCACCCTTCGACCGGCTGATACACGACCGTAAGCGCACGGTCGAGCTTTTTGAGTTCGACTACCAGCTGGAGATGTACAAGCCCGCTGCCAAGCGCCGTTGGGGGTACTTCGCGCTACCGATCCTGTACGGCGACCGGCTGGTGGGCAAGCTCGACGCCACCGCCGACCGCAAAGCCGGGGTGCTGCGGGTCGACGCGATCCACCAGGACGTGCCCTTCGACAGGACCATGACCGCCGCCGTGGATGGCGAGATCAAGGACCTGGCTCACTGGCTCGAACCGCACGTTCGGCGAGTGTCCCTGCCGCGTCATCAGCTCGGACCGGTTCAGCCTGAAGCCCTTGACCTCCACCAGCGTCCACCCGTCCCGCACCATGGGTCGGGGAACCTCGCGCACGGTCAGCACCTCGGGCGGGCCGGTCGGCGACCGCCGCTCGCATCATCGTGGTCATGGCTGTTGGCGATGCTAGCGAACCTCGTCGAGCAGCCGGTCGAACGCGATCCGCGCGGCACCGGGTGCCAGTAGAGCGGCAGGGCGGTGTGGGCGCTGCCGGTGACCGGGTCCTCGGGGATGCCGCCGGGCGCTTCGGCGAGGCCGTCGGGGGCCGCTGCCTGGGTGGGTGCTGCGGCGGGGAAGTCCAGGGTGATAGTGCCGTCGTGGCGGGTGTGGGCGAGCAGGACACCGAAGCGGCTGGCGAAACGGACGGTGCCGAGGGTGCCGCGATCGCCGTGCAGGGGACAATCGCCGAGCACGCTGGCGACCACAGCGGCACCCTACGCTTCCCAATATTCAACGGCTCCCGGTCTGGTGACCGGGAGCCGTTGCGGTTCCCTAAACCTTCACGGGCTTCATGCCCCAGCCAAAGTGCACGGTGAGCGCCACGACGACCACGAGCACGACGACCATCGCGATTGTCCAGAGCATCGCTGCTCGCCACGGGCGCTGCTCCCATTTCGTCAGGATCCAGTCGGCGAAGACCATCATCGCGAGTAGCTCGAACGCCAGCCACAACCACGGGCGCTGCTCCAGCTCGTTCCGGACCCAGTCGGCGCGGCGCTGCTGTTCGACCCTGTCCAGGTTATAGTGCTCAGGCTGCTTGCCACGGGCGATGACGAGCCCTCCCCACCAGATGAAGAAGCAGGCCAGGCACTCGAAAACAATGAGCAACGACAACAGACCTTCGCCTCGCTTTACCCGTACCGGTGTAGCCATGGTGAGCAGCATCTTGCGCTTGCGGTGCATGCCATGCGCTGATGCCTTGGCTGGCGCAGGGACCCGCGCAGGTCAGGCATCTCGGCGCTGGAGGAGGTAGGCCGCCGCGCCGAGCAGCACCGCGGTCCAGAGGCAGAAGACGCCGAACCCCTGCCAGGGCGTGAGCAGGTCGTGGGGACCCTGGTGGGCTTGGGCGATCAGATGGCCGGCCTCGGACGGCAGGTAGGCGTGCACGTGCTTGCCGAAGCTGCCGGGCAGCAGCTGGGCCAGCGGCGCGAGGACAAGGACGAATCCGATCACGCCCGTGATCGCGGCGGCGGTATGCCGGACCAGGCCGCCGATGGCCAGGGCGAACAGGCCGAGCACGGCCAGGTACAGCCCGCTGCCGATCACCGCGCGTAGCACGCCCGGGTCGCCGAGGGAGACCGGCGCCTTACCGCGCAGGATGGCCGCGCCGATGAAGAACGACGGGAACGCGACCAGCTCGCCGACGATGAAGACCAGCACGGCGAAGACGACCGACTTGGCAGCCAGCATCGGGACGCGGTGCGGCACGGCGAGCAGGCTGGCGCGGATCATGCCGGTGGCGTACTCGCTGGCGATCACCAGGACGCCCAGGACGCAGATGGTGAGCTGGCTGAGCTGGAAGCCGGAACCAAGGATCGTGCTGACCGGGTCGGCGATGATCTGGCGCTGCTGGCTGGGCTCGGCCTTGCTCCACTGCGACACCGTCAGCGAGGTGAGCAGCGCGGTGAAGCCGAGGGTCAGCACGACCAGCAGCCCCAGCGAGGCGACGGTGGAGCGAACCGAGCGGATCTTGGTCCACTCCGACGCCAGCAGCCGGCCGAAGCGGACCGGTGCAGAGGCGGGGGCGAGTGGCGCGGGCGGGGCGGGCGCCACGGCGGTCATCGGGCACCCTCCACGGGCGATGCCTGGATCTCCGTCGCGGCCGGCTGGCTGGTCCGGGTGTCGTATTCCACGCTGTCGCGGGTCAGCTCCATGAACGCCTCCTCCAGCGAGGCCAGCTGCGGGGTCAGTTCGTGCAGGACGAGGCCCTCACGCGCCGCCAGCTCGCCGATCCGCGGTGCCGGCAGTCCACCGACGGTCAGCGCCAGGCCGTTGTCGGCCTTGACCAGGCCGCCCTCGGCGGTGATCAGCGCAGCGAGCCGGGCCGCGTCCGGAGACTTCACCAGCACCGACCGCTCGGAGCTGCGGGCGATGAACTGGTCGGTGGCACAGTCGGCGATCAGCCGCCCACGGCCGATCACGATCAGATGCTCGGCGGTGACCGCCATCTCGTTCATCAGGTGGCTGGAGACGAAGACGGTCCGGCCCTGCCCGGCCAGGTACTTCATCAGGTTCCGGACCCAGACGATCCCCTCCGGATCCAGCCCGTTGACCGGCTCGTCCAGAACCAGCACCCCCGGATCGCCCAGCAGCGCGCCGGCCAGCCCCAGACGCTGGCCCATGCCAAGGGAGAAGCCACCGACCCGCTTGTGCGCCACGTCGTGCAGCCCGACCAGATCGATCACCTCGTCGACCCGCTTGCGCGGCAGGCCCTGGGTCTGCGCCAGCACGAGCAGGTGGTTGTACGCGCTGCGACCGGGGTGGACGGCCTTTGCCTCCAGCAGCGCCCCGACCACGCGCAGCGGCTCGACCAGGTCGCGGTAGCGCTTGCCGTCGATCGTCGCGGTCCCGGTGTTGGGGTGGTCCAGGCCGAGGATCAACCGCATCGTGGTCGACTTGCCGGCACCGTTTGGCCCGAGAAAACCAGTCACCTGCCCGGGCCGGACCGCAAAGCTGAGGCCGTCGACCGCGGTCACGGGGCCGAAGCGCTTGCTGAGCTGGTCGACCTCGATCATGCCTGTGTTCCCTTGAAGAAGGCGCTGGAGCTGCCCCGCCAGAGGAACACCACCGCAGCCAGCCCGATCAGCCAGACGACGAACCAGAAGATCTTCACCAGGGCGGCCTCAGGTACGACGAGGTTGCTCAGACCACCCTGGACAGTGTTGATGCCGAACAACACCGTTCCGGTGATCCGTGCCCAGCTCTTGCCGCTCCTGCACGCCCAGGCGATGAAGATCCACAGGCCAGCGCCGATCAGGCCACCGACAATCGCGCTGGCTATCAGGGCGTGCTGCATCCCGTTGACCTGGCTCGCCGTGAGCTGCGGGGAATGCTTCTCAATGGCGCTCTTCGTGACGCTCAACGTCGTGAGGTCAATGATGATGCCGATCAGGCTCGCGACCGCGCCCGCGTACATGACCTTGACGGCGTTGCGCACGGAAGCCGGGGCGGGCGGCCGCTGAGCTTCGGGCATCTGGGCGCCACCCGGGTAAGGCTGGTACATGTTCTTCCCCCTTCTCGTTAGTGCGTTGGGTTCGTCCAGGAACGCAGCACCCGATCGTTGATGGGGTCGATCGGTATCATCCTGTTCGTCATGGTTAGGTGAACCTGGTTGTCGCGGATGCGGACGAGCAGGGATGCGGTGGCTCCGGGGCCAGCCCCGGCGTGCACGGCGACGTCGCCGCGGGGGCTGATGAGCCAGCCGAGGCCCACCCGACGTCCGCCGGGTTCCGATGCGACCTGCGGTGTGAGCGCCTCGCGCGCGAGCGTCCCGGGCAGCAGCGACGACCACCCGGCCCCCAGGCGCACGAGGTCGGCCGCCGTCGCCCACAGCCCGCCGACGGCCGGGATAGTGGAGACCCGGCCCGGAACCGGCATGAAGACGCCCTCCGGAGTCAGGTCGTAGCCGGTGACCGCATCGAGGCCGATCTCAGCCGTGCGTGTGGGAAACGACGAGCCGGTCATCCCGAGGGGCTCCAGCACGAGGCGGGTGACCGCGTCGGGGAACGGCGATCCGGTGACATCGGCGATCAGCTGCCCGAGCACGGCGTAGCCGCCGTTGCTCGGCCGGACGACCCCGCGCGGTGCGCCGCAGGCGATGACCGGTCCGGCGAGCGTCACCAGGTCGGGAACGGTGTCGGCGAACAGCTCGGCGGGGGTGGGGCTGTCGACCCCGGCGGTGTGGCTGAGCAGTTCCCTGACGGTGATGGTGTCGTCAGCCAGGCGCACCACGCGCAGGTGGTCGTTGGCGGGGGTATCGAGACCGACGCGGCCGTCGGCGATGAGCCGCAGCACGGCGGTGGCGGTGACGAGCGCGGCAACGCCCGGTGCCGGGAACCGGTGACCGGGGTCCAGGACCTCGGCCCGGTCCAGGTCCGCCCAGCCCTTCGCGACCACCCACACCGGGGTACCGGGGCCGCCGCCGGCGAGGACCAGGGCGGCCAGGCCCAGCTCGGCGAAGGCTCCGTCCGCGACCCCGGCCAGCTCAGCGGGAACATCGCCGAGGGTGCGGGCCGGCGGCGGCGCCGCCACGCGAGTGTCGGTGATCCGCGCGCCAAGCGGATATCCCTGCAGCCCGGTTAGCCGGTGCGGCGGGTCAGCTTCGACCGACGCGAAGACCTCCAGGCCGGCGATCTGAATGCGGGCGGACAGCGGCGCCTGGCCAATGACGATGGGCTCCTCGCGCAGGTCCGCGGCCACGCTGGTGATCGCCGCGATCAGCTCGCCGGCCGGAACCGCGGTCAGGAGGTGGTCATCGAAATGCTGTCGCAGCTCGTGATCGTCGGGGGCTGCCCACACCGGTTCGCCGGCATCCCTGAAACGGGCGATCACCCATCGCAATTGCGGCAGCGCGCGGCTTTCCTGCTGAGGCTGGCCGCAGATGAGCTGCTTGAGCGCGGTCCAGTTCGGCAGGCCATGCTCCCAGGCGATGGCCGCCTGCGCGTCGTGCAGGGCGGCAAACTCGCCAGCGGCCAGGCGACGTTTCGCCTCTAGCTTCAGGTACCGCAGGCTTGGCCGACTCGGCAGCGGACGTGGCCCACCGGGCATGGCAGCCCTTCCCCTATGCCCGGGGTCCGCTTACATCGGGCGGGAAAGACTAGCCATCGATCATGCCCAAGCAACCGGTGAGCTTGCAGCTCTGCCCGCGGACCTGGAGGCGCCCGGAACCGCCAAGTTGTGATGGTACTCCCTCCCCGCGCGATCCCAAAGCGTGAACCGGCCAGGTCCGCAGGCGGGCGAGGCCGCGGTCTCCCTCCCGGCCTATCTCCAAATCCGCGGATTCGGGGTCGAGTCCCTGGCGGCGCAGCCATCAAGTCCGCATGTCCACGTGGATTGCATGCACCGCGGATGCCATGAGCTCGCTGAGACCCGTCACGACTCCAGGTAGCGAAGAACGGCGAGTACCCGACGGTTGTCGCTCTCGGAGACCGGCAGACCCAGCTTTGCGAAGATGTTCGCCACGTGCTTCTCTATGGCTCCTTCGCCGGTGACCAGCGCATCGGCGATCGCGGCGTTGGAGCGCCCCTCGGCCATCAGTGCGAGCACCTCGGTCTCCCGGCGTGTGAGGGACGCATCGAGCGCGGCGGCCTGGCGGCTCGCTCCAACTGCTTCCCCGGTCAAGCCCCTCGAACGCCCGTACGCGCCGCGTCACCTGACCACTCGGAACGTAGTTCGTCGCCTGCCACCACTCGGCGACCGCCGCCGGGACTGATACGCGGCTAAGAACGGCGCTGAAAGACTCGCCCGCCTTCATCCTCAGCCTGGCTCGAAATAGTCGGACGGCGTGATGGTTCGCCGGTTACGCCGGGAGGCTGCAAGACAACCGCCTTCGCAAAGGTCCCAACGAGCCGGTGGAACCGTGCGACGGCCTTCGCTGTGCCGGTGATCTGAATGCCCAGCGCGGAACCCTGGCTCGGGGTTGGGTCCGTAACGAACTGCTTAAGGTCGCCGGTGGTCGTCCTGATCGTGACATCGGGCACGCCCTGCGGCCGGCCGAACGTCAGCGTCCAGTGGTGGCCGTCGCTTTCGATTACGTAGTCTCCATCGTCCTCTAGCTCGATATGCCACCGGGCCGGGGCCCGATCGCCTCCGGTGCGGTCGATCACCAGGCTTATGGCCGTCAGCAGGTGCTCCGCATGGAGGACCTCGTCGCGCCCTGGTGGCCGCCAGGCGTGACGTAGTCCCCACCAGCTCAGCGCGTCGACGGCAGGGGCCAGATCGGCGCCGGCAACGGTAAGCCGGTACCACACCTCCCGCCTGCCGGGTTCCCGGTCGGCCTCGATGAGGCCCTCCTCCTCGAGCTCTCGAAGTCGCTGGGTGAGCGTCTTGGGGGTGATGCCGCCGAGCCGGTCCATGAGGTCGGTGAAGCGTTTGGCGCCGGTGAGCAGGTCACGAATCACCAGTAGGGTCCAGCGGTCACCGATCCGCTCAAGCGCGCGGGAGAGGACGCAGAAGTGGTCGTAGGTGCGCACGTTCCGGGTCATGAACCGCATTTTACTAGTTGACAGATACTAGGTCAATGATAGTCTTCTCAAGATAGTATCTGGGAGAAAGGCATCTCACCAACCCAAATCAGGGGGAAACGGTGATGGAGAAGACTCTGCTGGACGCCGCGCGTCCGCCGATCAGTCGCTGGCTGGAACTCGACGCGCTCAAGGAGGCCGTCAGCTGGCCGGAGGCCAGCGTCCGTCCGGCCGTGGTGCTGACCAGCGAGTTCATCGCGGCTGGGAGGGACGCGGAGGCGTACGGATACTTTCACGAGCGGGCTGAGGAGCGGCCGGATGAGCCGCTGTTCCTTGCCCTGGAGGGGACGTTCCAGGCCAGGCTGGCGGCGAAACGAATGCCCGAAGCCCTCCAGCAGCTTCTTCGGCACGTTGGGCACGCTCCGGAGTTCCTCGCCGAGGTCGCCGCTCCGGAGTTCTTCGCCGCGGTCGCCAAGCTCGACGAGGCGGTGAGCCGCGCGCCTGGATTGACGACCTACTTCCGGGGCCAGGTCCTGGCCGACGCACCAGCGGTGGTCGGAAAGGCTGAGGCTGCGGTAGCCGACCTGGAGTGGGTGCTCGCGGCCAGGAACCAGTTCCCTATCGGCTTGTGGCGGGGCATCTACCGGTCGCTGGCCAAGGCATATCGGACCCTGGGCCGGGAGTCGGAGTCGCGCGAGATGCTGAGACGGTCAGGCTACCCGTCGCTCGATGACGATCTCCCGACCTTCGTTGCTGACTTCTGGATGACGCTCCGTGACGGCTTTCGGTTTCGCACGCCGCGGCTGCTGGAGGTCGCACCCGGCGTGCACGTGGCCCAAGGCTACGACTTCAGTGACCTCGCCTTTGTCCAGACGGGCAAGGGCATTGTGGCGATCGACGCGGCCACCACGGACTCCAACGTCCGCGCCGCTCTGACCGCTCTGCGGGAGATCACGTCCAAGCCGATCACGCACGTGATCATCACTCACGCCCACTGGGACCACATCGGGGGCCTGGCCGCGCTTTGTGGGCCGGACACAGAGGTGATTGCCCAGACGAACTTCAACGAGGAGCTTCTGATCATCAACTCGACGGCGATACCGACGCTCGAGTGGTTCGGCCGCGACGCGAGTCGTGACTACGACCTCACTCCCGACCGCGTCGTTAGCGTGACGGAGACGCTGACTGTCGGCGGCGTCGAGCTGGTCCTCCACCCGGTGAACGGGGGCGAGACCTCGGACGGGCTGCTGGTCGAGCTGCCGGCGAGCGGCGTGCTCTTCGCCGGCGATGTGATGATGCCCAACCTGGGCGTGCCGTTCCTCCCCGAGGGGTCGGTGGAGGGGCTCCTCGAGACCCTGCAGACGATCCAGCGCCTCAACCCGGCCATCCTGGTCCACGGCCATACCGGGCTGACCGACAACCTCACGGTGGAGGTGCTGCCCGTGCTGGAGGCTGCCCTCCGGGAGCTGTACGACGTTGTCCTCACGGGGATCCGAGACGGTGACACGCTAGCCGGCATCCTCCAGCGCAACCACCTGCCGGCCGTGCTGCGCTCACAGCCGGATGCGGTGGTCGCCTATCTCTTGTTCAGGAACAACCTCATCAGCCATGTCTACAACCAGCGAACCGGCTACTGGAAGCCGGACGGCGAAGGGGTCGAGCTGTTCTCCGATGGCGAGTGGGGCCAGGTGCTAGATCTCCTCGCCGGGGGTAGGGAGCAGGCGTTCGTGGACTCCGCTCACAGCCTGCTGTCCACCAGCGACCACGCGCTCGCGCTGAGGCTGATCGACCTCGGGCTCACCGTTCACCCGGCGGGTCAGGCGCTGCTGCAGCTGCGTCAGACGGCGTTGAACGGTCTACGAGCCCGGTATCAAAACCTCGATCCCTTCAGGTTCATCTGGTACTCACACCAACAGCCGGCCGAGCTGCTGCCGGCCGACGACAGGCAGAATGGAGAGCTGACACGAGCGTAAACCCTGGATCCGACACAGGTTGGAATCCCGCACGCTGGGGCGCATTCCGCCGGCTCTGACCATGGTCTGATCCGAAATTACGTTAAGGGATGGCCAGGATGCCCGTACGCGCATAGGTAGCCTCACTGCAAAAGGCATGCGCGCCACCCAACAAGCACTGGAACTCTGGAAGCAATCGCAAGCTCGATGTGGGACCGAGCGAACGGGATAATGAAGATCATAACTTAAGAGTCCATTAAGAATTAAAGGAGTAACGATGAACACAACAATCTATTTCGGCATTGGTGCAGCAGCCGGGCTTATCGGCTGGCTGACGATCTTTGCCACGATTATCTGGCCGAAGATGAAAGACCAACCAAAAATCCAAAAACTGAAGACCTTAACTGCGATTTCTTTCTTCCGCTACTTCGGGACAACGTTTTTGATTACCGGCCTCGTAACACGCAAGTTGCCTGCAGGGTTCGCGGATCCGGCGGTGTTTGGCGACCTTATCGCCCTGGGGCTTGCGTATATCGCCTTTATCGGGCTCCAGCGGTCCAAGACCGAAAAGCCGCGCCTGTCTCCAACATGGATCTTCAATATCTGGGGTACAGTCGACTTGCTTCTGGCCGCGGTCATGGGGCCCGTGCTTATTCACGACGTCGGAAACTTTGGCCTTACCTACATCATCCCCACGGTGTACGTGCCGCTGCTGCTGACCGCCCATTTCTATGCCTTTAAAGTACTGAGCCAGCGCGACCGCGGGGTGAGCTTGGAGGAGGCCCGGGCGCTGGGCCGGCCCCCGATGACCTACCTGCGCGAGCAGCTCCGCAGCCGGCTCGCCAGCGAGATCAGCCGCCAGTACCTGCGCTGGCTGCACCCGACCAGCCCCCGACGTCCAGGCGAGCGGTTCCTGTAGCCCGCGGCCGGACGACTCCCCCCGCAAGTCGGAATAGCAGCAGGCCCCGACGATGGGACGCCGGGGCCTGCGGTCAGCAAAGGATGCTTAGCGTTCGTCGCGGTAGGGATGGTGGGGGCGGCCGGACCGCTCCGCCCGCTCGCTGAGGGTTCGGGCCGGCCGCTGGGCGCGCTCGGCCTGCCGCCTGGCTGGACGGCTCGCCCGCTCCGCGAGCAACTGTTGCGCGCGCTCAGCGCGGCGTTGCACGGCGCGATGGCGGACACTGCCCCGCTGGGAGCGGCTTTCGCGGTTCATGTCGGCCACGACCCCGAAGCCGAGGGTTTCGATCTCCTCGGCACGACGCAGCCGGACCGCCGAAGTGCCGGTGTGCCCGCGAGCTGGTGGCACGGTGCCGGGGTTGAGCTGGACAAAGGTCGGGTCCAGCTCCGGCGCGGTGGGCCGCTGGCCGCCGCGGCGCGCGAGCTGGACAGTGCTCTTGCGCTGGTTGACCGCCGCGGGGTTAGGCGTGGGCGTGCCCAACTCGTGACGCTGGAACGCCTTGCGCAGCGACGGCCAGGTCGTGCCGAGCTCGGCCGCGGCGGCGTTGATGCTGCCGAGCTGCTCGGCGAGCCGGAACGCCCGCTCGGCCTCGCTACGATCGGTCAGGAACCGGCTCGGCGGGTTGGTCGGCTTGCGTTGGGGTTGGGGGAGGTTCCAGTGCGCCCAGGCGTTCTTGAGGGTGTCGCGGCTGACACCCAACTGCTGGGCAGCCTGCCGCAGCCCGACCCGGCCGGCGAGCTCGCGCGCTTGCTCGGCCACCGGCCGGTCTTGCCGGTAGGCGCTGGGCTCGGGGAACCGGTTGGGCCGCAGATGGCCACGCTCGGTCGGAACGGTGCCGCCGAAGATGCCGTGGTCGCTGTCCAGGGAGTCGGCACCACGCACCGCCAGGTCCCGGCACGGCTGTTGGACCTGGCAGCCCGCGCAGACCTGCTTGGCCTCGCTGGCCTTACGACCCTCCCCGGTCTCGGGGAAGAACCGCTCGGTCGGCATGCCCTTGCAGGCGGCCTCGTCCATCCAGCCCAGCCGGCCCTCGCCCGGAACCAGCGGCAACCGCGCAGCTTGGGCGGACTGCTGGCCTTGGGCGTGGCGCTGCTGGGTCCGCAGCGGCCCCAGCACCTGGCGGACCCGACCCTCACGGATGCCGAGCATCCGGGCGATCGTGGGGGCGTTCAGGTGCTGGCCGCCGTCGCGTTCGACCAGGCGCCAGAGCTGGGTGATGCGCTCGGTGTTGGTCAGTTTCCCGCCGCGCAGTGCCGCCAGGGTCTGCGCGGCGTAGGCGCGGCCCACGCCAACCTCGCGGGCAACCGCTGCCGAGTCGAGGTGGTCGCCGTGGCCGACCTCGCGGGTCCGCCATGCCTGCTCGATGCGCTCCAGCGGACTGCCGGCCGGCTGGATGGCCGGTTCGACCTCGGGACGGCCGCCGCCGGCGAAGGCGGCCTGCAACCCTGCGAGCTGGTCGGGGGTTGGCTGGCCGTGGCTGGCCGGCTCGGCGCGCAGCACGGCCAGGCGTGGATCGCCCGACCGCGCCGCCCGCAGGGTGTGCAGCCACTGCCGCGCCGTCCTGGTGGTCGTGCCGACCTCACACGCAAGCTCCGCCGCATCCAGCGGCACCCCGCCGCGCAGCTCGCGCGCCAGGTACGCCTCGCTGATCCGGTCGCGGACCAACCGCCCGCGCAGCTCCGCAAGCTCGGGGTCGCGCTGGCGTTGGGCGCGCAACACCCGCACCAGGTCGCCGGCCAGCCGAGGGGTGACGCTGACCTCTGCCGCCAGCGCGGCGGGGTCGACCTGGTGGCCGCCGTCGACCTCACGCGCCAGCCAGGTGTAGGCCACCCGCTCCCACGCCGGCCGCGGGTCCGCCGGAGGCTCGGCCGGCGGCTGGGCAACTGGCGCCGTTATGGTGGAAGGGTGCTCAGCGGTCATCGTGCGCCCCTTCCTGCTCAGCCCGCGGCCGACCGCCAGCAAGCCAGTGGTTGAGCCGCCGGGTCGCTGACGGCTGTGGGGTCCGTTCAGCGCGCTGGCGGGCACGCATGGTGGCCCGCTCGCGGCGCTGCTCACCACGCTGGAGCTGCCGCTCCGCACGGTCCTCCAGCCGCTGGCGCCGTCTGCGCTCGCCGGGGGTGTAGAAGGGGCGCAGCCGGATCGGGGTTGGGCGCAGGTGCCCGTACAGCAGCACCCCCTCACCGGGCCGCAACCTGCGCAGGTCCTCCACCGGCAGCAGCGGCCGGTACAGCGACGACTCGTTCAGCGACTGGTGCCCGTCAGAGCCCATCGACCTGGAGTGCTCGACCTGCTGCCGGTCACCGATCAGCCGTGACCCCAGCTCCAGTGCCGACAGGTCGGCAAGGCCAGAGAGGAACAGCTTGGCGCGGTGGTTGTTAAGGATGGTCGAGGCTTTGGCGCCATAGCGGGCCTCCAGTTGGCTCTTGTCATGCCAGACGGTCACCAGCTGGATGCCCTGCCCGCGGGCGGTGGTGGCCAACACGTCCAGCTCCGACAGCGCAGCGCAGTTGCCGGCCTCGTCCAAGAACAGCCCAAGGCGGGGGCTGAGCATCCCGTCAGGGTTCTTGGCGGCCCGCTCTTGGGCGGCGGCGACGACCTGTTGGGTGATGGTCTCGAACAGCGGCCGCAGCAGCCGTTGCTGGTGCGCTGGGGCGTACAAGTAGATGGTGTTGTCACCTTGGAGGAAGTAGTCGACGTCGAGGTTGTGGCCCTCGGTCCAGGCGGCGACCTGCTCGTTGGCGTAGACGTGCAGGACCTCCTCAGCGGTGGCATACAGCGAGTCCCGTGCCCGCTCCCCGCGCGACTGTGAGGAGTTCCAGGCGTCCAACGCCGCCTGCACGCCGGTCGCCTCAAGGATCTCGGTGACCTGGTCGTCCTCGCGGGTGTCCAGCCAATGCAGCACGTCGCGCATGCAAAGGCCCTTGACGGCGGCGGCGTGCAGCATCGGCGCCAGGAACCTGATGCCCATCGTCTTCCAGAACCGATGCTCAGGCCGCTGTTCCTCGGTGGGGGTCTGCTCGATCGCGTTGGCGAGCATCACGGCCATCTGCTGCGCGCCAAGCCAGGTCCCGCAGGAGGCCAGCGGGGTCCACTGCGCCGCAACCTCGCCGGAGGCCCCGAGCGGGTCGATGATGGTGACCTCGCCCTTACAAGCACGCTGGCCCATCGTCGCCCTGAGCACGTCAGGTTTGACACTGGTGGCCAACAGCGGGCCTTGCCAGTCCAAGATCCCCGGCACCAGCAGCCCGCTGGTCTTGAAGCTGCCGGTTGGGCCGAAGACCAGCACCGAATGGCAATCCTCGCTGGCGAGCAGCCGCCCGCCCTTGGCCAGGCCGGCAAGGCGGCTGGTGCGCCCGACGATCACCCGGCCAGGGGTGGGGCGGCGCACGAACAGCAGGCGCAGCTCCCGCCCGCCGGCCCACACCGACCCCTTTCGGTGGCGCCGGGTGTGCTCACGGCCTGGCCGGTGGCCCGGCGCGCGGCCGGGAAGGTACTGCGTCACCGTCCGCACGACGGCCGCGATCCCACCGGCGATACCGCCGACCACCATGGCGACGCAGGCGTACATGCCGACCGGGCCGGGCAGCACGCCACGCACGTCGGCAGGCCAGGCCATCTTGGGGTCGCTGAGGGTGCCGGGCAGGTGCCACAGGACCGCGGCCACATCGCCGGGGGATAGGTGCATCCAGGTGTGGCCGAACATCAGGCCCGCGAGCTGGCCGCTGAGCCACACCAGCAGCCCGGCCGCGCCGGTGGTGGCCAAGCCGTAGCCAATCAGCCGCTGTTCGATCTCGCTGTTGCCGGGCTCGGGGGCGTGCCGCCCATTGGGAGGTACCGGAGGCCAAGAGTCACGCCACATCCTGACCACCTCCGGACCTGCCTCGATCCGCGCAGCGCTCCTGCTCGAGAATCGCGCGGTACTCGTCCGGGTGTGCAGCGATCAGGCGTCGAACCGCTGCGTGACGGGACTTCCTGAGTCGGGCTTCTCGGCCTGGGTCGAGCATGCTGAGCCGTGACCTGGTCGTGCGCTTACGGACCCGCTCTTGCTCCCGCATGCGCAGCAGCTCGGCAGGGTCCTGCCGGCGTCGGCGGTACGACTCCCGCGAGCGCTGGCGCTGATGAACCTTGCAGTAGGTCGAGAGGCGACCGTCAGGGCGCTGATAGAAGGCGTCCGCCGGTCGTTGCTCACCGCAGTCAGGGCAGGACTTGCCTGCCTGTCGAACGACGGTGAGCGTGTTGCTACGATCACTCTGCATCTTGGGGTGTCTCCCTCGGGTGTGAGGCCCCGGGGCGGCTGCGTCTTGACGGGTCGAAGCCGCTCCGGTGGCCACTTCACGGATGGCCGAAGGAGCACCCGGGCGGCGCCCGGATGACAGCGGATTTGCCAGGGGGACGTAGCGTCCGCGACTGGAATGGGGTGAGACCGCAGAGCACGAGCTACGCACGAAGCGCGCAGCTCAGGCGGGATGTCAGGAGATCAAGCGGAACCCCTCGGGATGGCTGTTAGCCGGTTGAGGGCCTAGTGTCCGCAAGGACGTGGGGGTTCAAGTCCCCCCTCCGACAC
>WNGG01009112.1_pt1 | contig 18323 bp, 15 predicted proteins | sample 5400661 | NCBI WGS metagenome assembly WNGG01 (sample SAMN13153372, study PRJNA577476) | soil metagenome | isolation source: 100 cm soil or saprolite under Garry oak tree replicate 1 | place: USA:California | collected 2016-06-15
CCACGGTGGACGGCTGCCGACTATGTGGGCGGTACCAGGGGCGCGAGTCCTATGGCGTGGCCCTGTGCGGGGGTGCCCGCAGGCAGCGGTGGTCGCACCGACGCTCGCCGTTGTCATGAGCCGCGGGCTCTCCTCTTCTGAGAACAGTGTAGACATGGGAGGTGTGGTTTATGGCACATGATACTCATATCTATGGTGAAGTCACGAACAAGACGAGTTTGAAGAAGATCTTTCTGGAGATTCGCCACGACGTTGAAGAGGCCAAATCCCGGCCAACGCTCACCGAACTGTATAAACGGGCAGGATACCTCATCACGCTCACGCACGCTCCCGCGTGGGAGGAGAAGTTCGGCAAGGAGGTGGCCGCGCTCCGCAAGGTCGCCAAGGAGGAGTTCGCGACGACGGCGCGTAAGATCAATCACCGCGCCGCGCAGATCGGCACCGAAGCGGACTATGACGAGACCTGGGGAGGCAGATCATGACACACGCAGCCACGCAGCACTACAAAACGACTGAGTCCAAATATAAGGGTGGCGCCGCGGAGATGTACGTCACGTATGACCTCTGGCAGGCCACCCGGGGTGACAGCTCAGCCCTGTATCCCAAGGTCAAACGGGTCTATATCGCGGGACACGTTACGGACTGGCACGTCGGCACGTTTGTGAAACGCACTGGGAAGCAGGTCCACGGGGTGAAGATCGAGTACGAGCAAAGCCGTGCCGGCTATGCGCGGCAGGGGTATACGGCGAGGCGGGGAGCCACCCGCTACGACATGCCGCCAACGCAGGTGAAGAAGAGCACGGCGCGTTTCGCACAGATCGTGGAGGTGCCGGAAGAAGCGCACAACGTGCAGTTCCATGCGCGGGAACTCCCGGAGAAATACCGCCAGGCGCTCCAGGCGGTGCGCTAAGGCTGTGAGGGCTGAGGCGGAGTACCTACGTGTTATCTTGGATCCGCGAGACTAGGCTCCTGCAAGCTCTGCTCCTGAGACAGAGCTTGTAGGAGCTTCTTGAGGAAGACCTCACGCTGTTTCAAGGTTTGGCGAAAGTCCATCGCGTCCGTGTCGGCAATCTCCATACGCAAATCCGACAGGTAAGAAGTCAGAATTTCTCCCAGAAGGGCTGCTTCCTCGGCGGTAAAAACGAGCTGTACCATATCTCATCTCTCCATCGCTTGCTACCAGCGCCCACGCCTCCCCTGGCTAAGAGTGTGCAGGAAGTTTCCAGCATAACCTGAAAAGAGCAAAAAGTGTGCCACAGAGATGCACAGGGCTGACGTCGAGCCGCCCTGAGGAGTTGTGCCGGGCCCTCCAGAAGGCCAAAAATGGCTCGCTCAGTTGGTCGATCGCGTTACACTTACCTTCTCCTGAGACGCCGCTGGCGGAGTACCCCGTTTGGGGCCCTGGCGGAGCTGCGCACACCAGAGGCGAAAGCGGTCGAGGTACAGGTAGACGACCGGCGTCGTGTACAACGTCAGCAGCTGGCTGAACAGCAGGCCACCGACGATGGTAATGCCCAGTGGCCGGCGCAACTCCGCGCCGGTACCGATGCCGAGCGCCAGCGGTAGGGCGCCTAACAGCGCTGCCATGGTGGTCATCGTGATCGGACGGAAACGCAGCAGGCAGGCCTGGAAGATGGCGTCCACCGCACTTTTGTGGGTGCGGCGTTCAGCGTCGAGGGCGAAGTCGATCATCATGATGGCGTTCTTTTTCACGATACCGATGAGCAGGATGATGCCGATAATGGCCATGAGGCTCAGCTCGGTCCTACAGAGCAATAAGGCGAGCAATGCGCCGACGCCAGCCGACGGCAGCGTGGAGAGGATGGTGATCGGGTGAATGTAGCTTTCATACAAGATCCCCAGCACGATATAGACGGCGACCAGGGCCACGGCGATCAGCAGGGGTTGATTCGTGAGGGAGTCCTGAAACGCCTGCGCTACGCCCTGAAAGCTGCCATGGATGGTGGCTGGCAAACCTATCTCGTGCATCGCCTGCTCGATCGCCGTCACGGCGTCGCCCAGCACCGTGCCAGGCGCCAGATTGAACGACATGGTGACGGCTGGAAACTGTCCCTGGTGATTGACAGCGAGCGCCGTGGTGGCGGGGGCATAGTGGGTGAAGGCACTGAGTGGCACCAGCGCCTGGTTGGCAGCCGGTACATAGATGTACTTGAGGCCATCAGGATTCTGCCAGAAGCGCGGCTCCACTTCGAGTACCACATGGTACTGATTCAACTGTGTATACATGATGGAGACCTGGCGCTGGCCGAAGGCATCGTAGAGGGCGTTATCGATGGTCGCGGCGCTGATACCCAGGCGCGCCGCGGTAGCGCGGTCGATGGCCAGCGCCGCTTCGAGACCGTGGTCTTGCTGGTCGCTGTTGACGTCTGCCAATCCCGGCAGCGTCCGTAGGCGCTCTAGGACGCGCGGCGCCCAGGCATTGAGTTCGTGCACGTCGTCGCCCTGCAACGTGAACTGGTACTGGGCACCGCTCGGGCGGCCTCCCATGCGCAGATCCTGGTTCACCTGCATGAAGAGTCTGGCCCCAGGCACACGGGCGAGCTTGCCGCGCAGACGTGCGATGACCTGGTCGGCGGAGATCTGGCGTTCTGCGAGTGGTTTGAGCGTCACGAACATGCGACCGGTATTGAGCGCACCGGCGTTGCCACCAGTGAATCCGATGACGTTCTCCACGGCCGCATCCTCGCCGACCAGCGTCACGAACTGACCGAGCCACTCGCGCGTCGCCTGGAACGAACTGCTCTGGTCGGCCTGTATCGTGCCGACTAAGGTGCCCGTGTCCTGCTGGGGGAAGAAGCCCTTTGGAACGGTGATGTACAGGTACATGGTGACGCCGACCGTCGCCAGGGTCACCAGCAGCAGCAGGAATTGCTGCCGCAGGACCCAGGCGAGCGTGACCTCGTACAGGTGGAGGATGTACTGAAACACGCGCTCGCTGGCGCGATACAGCCGTCCGCGTGCCTCGGCGCGATGCGCGCGCAGGAGGTGCGCGCACATCATCGGGGTTGTGGTGAGGGATACCAGCAGCGACACGCCCACCGCGATCGCCAGGGTGACGGCGAATTCCCGGAAGAGGCGTCCAAAGATCCCGCCCATCAGGAGGATGGGAATGAACACCGCCACCAGCGACACGGTGATCGAGACGACAGTAAAGCCAATTTCTTGGGCGCCGCGTAGCGCTGCCGCCAGCGGCGCTGTCCCCTGCTCCAGATGCCGCATGATGTTTTCGATGACGACGATGGCGTCATCCACAACAAACCCGGTGGCGATGGTCAGGGCCATGAGGGACAGGTTATCCACACTGTAGCCGAGGAGATACATGGCGCCGAACGTGCCGATGAGCGAGACGGGCACCGCGACACTCGGGATCAGGGCGGTGCGCACGTCGCGGAGAAAGACGAAGACCACCAGAATGACGAGCACGATCGAGAGCCCCAGGGTGAACCGCACGTCGTGCACCGAGGCGCGGATCGTCGTGGTGCGATCGAGGGCCAGCGCCAGCGTGATGGTGGGCGGGATCGCGGCTTGCAACTGCGGCATCAGGGCGCGCACGCGGTCGACGGTGTCGATGATATTGGCGCCCGGTTGGCGCCAGACGATGAGCAAGACCGCCGGTTTGCCATTGACCAGACCACTATTGCGCAGGTCTTCAACGGAGTCTGTGACGGTGGCGACATCGGCGAGGCGCACGGCCGCGCCCTGCTTGTAGGAGATGACGAGTGACTGATAATCCGCGGCCTTGAAGAGTTGGTCCGTGGTGGTGAGCATCCAGTCCTGGCTGCCGTCAGCAATGTCCCCTTTCGGATGGTTCACGTTGGCGCTGCTGAGTACGGCACTCACCTCCTCGAGGCTGAGCCCGTGACTATGTAAGACGGTGGGATTGACCTCCACCCGCACGGCTGGCAGCGCCGCTCCCCCGACAATGACCCGGCCGACACCCTCCACCTGGGAGAGTCTCTGTTGCAAGATGGACGCCGCCACGTCATACATGCGGCCCGTGTCGACGGTGTCGGAGGTGAGCGCCAGCACCAGGATGGGCGAGTCGGCCGGATTGGTCTTGCGGTACATGGGATTATTCGGCAGGTTGGCCGGCAGTTGCCCACGCGCGGCGTTAATGGCCGCTTGCACCTCGCGCGCCACCGCGTCAATGTTGCGGCTCAGATCGAACTGCATGGTTATGGTTGTCGAGCCCAGATAGCTGGTCGACGTCATTTCGTTCAGCCCGGCAATGCGCCCGAACTGGCGCTCGAGTGGCGCGGCCACCGCCGAGGCCATGATGTCCGGGCTGGCACCGGGCAGGCGAGCTTCGACCTGAATGGTGGGAAACTCCACCTGCGGTAACGGTGCGATGGGCAGAAACTGGTATCCAAGCATACCCGCGAGCCCTAACGCCACGGTCAGCAGCGTGGTGCCGATAGGCCGGCGGATAAAGAGTGCCGAGAGATTCATGTTGCCTCCACGCGCGTGCCACCCCTTTGTATGTCTTGGCACTAGGCTGAGGGCAAGATACGTGCCAGTTGCCTGGGCTGACATCTGTCTGCCTGCCCAGGGCCAGCGACGCCTGGTGGGACTTGGCAAGAGCGGGTAGGGGCAGGGCCTGACGGGTCGTCTCAAAGAGAGAGAAGGTGTCTCATCGTGAGAGGAAGCAATACAGGGGCCTCAATTGGACAAGGCTGGCTCTGGGGTCGTAATCACAATAGTCGGGTACTGCAGGTAGGTCTGCGCCACGCGTTGCACATCGGCTTTGGTGACCTTGGCGAGGGACTCTGGCTCATAGTCGCTGAAGTTATACCCCAGCCCGTACAGCTCGTTGAGCGCTATATCGCTCGCCAGCTGATCATTCGTCTGCCGCTGCAAGCGGGCTGTCACCAACGCCATCTCTTTGGTGCGCTCTACCTCCTCGTCGCTGATTTGCCCGGCGCTGGCTTGCTCCATGAGCTGGAGGATGAGATCGACCACGGTATGGACTTTGTCGGGTTGCGTCGCCGCGTAGATGCCGAAGTACCCAGACTCTAACCCTAGCCAGTTAAAGGCATGGACCACATAGACCAGTTGCCGGCCACGCAGTTCATTGTGCAGCCAGCCACTGGGGATATCGAAGCCTGAGACAATGCCATCGAGGATGTGGAGGGGATACCGATCGCTCAAGTTCGCCAGGGTCGTGCCAGGAAAACCGATATAGATGGCTGCGACCTGTTTCTGCGTCTGCGTGACTTTACGACGCTCTTGGGTCGGGAGAGGCTCCGCCAGGACCTGGGGAAAGGTCACGGGGCGGGGGGCAAACGTGGCAAAGGCCTGTTCTATGGCGGCCACTGTCGGCGCGATGTCGATATCGCCGACCAGTGCCAATACCATGTTGCCTGGTACAGCGTAGCGCTGATAAAAGGCGACCACATCCTGACGTTGCAAGCGCTGCAAGGTGGCCGCAGTGCCTGCGGGGGAGAGCCGGTATGGACTGACCATGAAGAATGTGGCCCGCCACAGCCTCTCGGCTTCGGCACGCCAGTCATCGTCTTGGCGTTCCAGATTCGCCAGCATCACCCGTCGCATGTTCGCGAGTTCGTCTTCAGGAAAACTGGGATGTAGGAGTATATCGGCATAAACCGCCAAGACCTCGTTAAAATCCTCGCGCAGACACGAGGTGTCGAGGTACAGGCTGTTGTTCCCAGATTCCGCGGTGATGGTGGCGCCCCTGGCGTCAAAAAACGTCGCAATCTCCTCGGCACTACGGCTGGTGGTGCCTTTCAGGAGCAGGCCGGCAGTGAGCTGTGACAGGCCGTTCGTCTCCGGTGTTTCCACCCGTACCCCGGCTTTGAAATACGCCTGCACGGTCACCGCTGGCAGGGCAGGATTGCGCTTGAGCAGGAGCGTCATGCCATTCGCCAGCACTTTTTTGACCACGGGCTCTTCCTGCACCACCGGCGTCGTGGTAGGCGCGAGCGGTGTGTCACTTTTGGGACGCACCACGGCCTGCACCAGGGTCTCCTCGCGCAAGTAGAGGCGGGCCACCTCACGGATCTCCTCGGCGGTGACGTGCTGAATGTTGCGCACATACGTATCACTGAAGTTGGGGTCATAGGTCGCGAGCATGTCGAGTCCCAGCGCGTGAGCGCGTTGCTCAACGGTCTGATGCTCGAAGACATAGTCGGCCAGCTTTTGCTTCTTCGCTTTGGCGAGTTCCTCTGGGCTCACCAACTCGTCGCGTAGACGGTATAACTCCTGCAAGATCGCCTCTGCGGCGGCCGACACCTGCTCAGGATCGAGCGCCGCCCCCACGGTCATTGTTCCTACGACATAGGCCGGCGTGGAGGACGAAGCATGGATGGCGTAGACCAGCTGCTGTTCCTCCTGAATGCGCCGCACCAGCCGTGCACTATTGCCATTGGCGAGGATATATTCCAGGACGTCGAGAGGATAGAGGTGCGGATGTGTTAACGTGACGGTGCGAAACGACAGGCTCATGTACGCCTGCGAGACCGCCAGCTCTTTCACGGCCGTGCGCTTCCCCAGCTGCGGGGGCTCCTCCGGCAGGCTGATGGCGGGGAGTGGTCGGCGTTGCCCGGTGCCAAACGTCGCCCGGATGTGCTCCAGGGCGGTCGCGGTCTGCACATCGCCCACGACCACCAGCAGCATGTTGTTGGGGGTGTACATGCGCTGGTAGTAGGTCACCAGATCGTCGCGTGAGACCTTCTGGACCAGTTCCTTATAGCCAATGACCGGATAGCGTACCGGGTGCACCTGGAAGCGGCTTTCCATAGCCGTTTGGGCGAGCATCTGCTCGGGATTATCGAGATCTTGCTCGAATTCGCGCTGCACCACGCCCTGTTCGCGCTCGAACTCGGCAGGCGTCATACTGCTATGGAACATCCAATCGGCCAGCAGCTCCAGGGCCGTGCGCCAATGCGCCGTCGTCGTGTTAATGTAGTATGCCGTGTGGTCCACAGTGGTGTAGGCATTGGTGTTGTTGCCAATCTCCTCCAGGATGCGACGGCTGTCTGCTGCACTCCGGGTCCTTGTGGTGCCGCCGTGGATAAGATGCTCGAAGAAATGTGATATGCCGCTGCCCAGATACTCCTGCTCGTAGATACTGCCGGTACGCACAAACACCTGCGCAGACACCACGGGGTTGGCATGATTTTCCTCAATGAGCACCGTCAACCCATTGTCCAGCACGGCCTGCAACACCGCCGCCTGCCCCAGGCTGGCCATGGCTGCAACGAGGCACAGCCCCCACACTATCCCACCCGAGAGAGTGCGCCAGGCCCTGCGTATCGGGGGATAATACGCCCGCTTCCCACGAGCTGCTGGTGTATGTGCCAAGGTTGGCATGAGCGCTTGCTGCAACCGACTGTGCATAGTCTCTGTCTCGCTTCCGAAGCCCGAGGTGGCGCGATGACGACGCTATCCCGAACCCGAGGACGCCCCCTGGCTGGCCCGTCGCACTCAGACCGCCGTGCGGTGCACGGGCGGACCGGCAAACGCTGGCAGCACCTCCTGCGCAAAGCGACGCAGGGACGGGAGCCCGCCCGGACTGTTGAGCAGCACGTATGCCGCGCCGACGTCACACAGCGCCTGGAGCTTGGCACTGATCTCGTCCGGCGTGCCGTAAAGCGTCCCAGCCTCGGCGGCCTCCCTCCGCCTTGAAGAGGGCAATCGCCTCGCTGACCTGCTCCAGGGGAGAAAATTGGCCCAACAGCAGATTGTAGCCTTGCGCGGCCACTTTTTTGATCGACGCCGGGCTCCCAGCGCCCATCCACACCGGCGGATGGGGCTTCTGGGCCGTTGGGGGTTCGACCACGATGCCCTCGAATTGCCAGTAGGTACCCCGATGCGACCACGGCTCGTCCGAGGTCCAGGCTCTGGTCACGACCTCCAGGCATTCGTCAAAGCGCGCCTCCGCCTCCGCCATGGGGGTGCAGAACCCGGCGAATTCGTTGGCCCGGTACCCCTTGCCGATGCCAAAATCGAGCCGGCCGCCCGACAACAAGTCGAGGGTGGCGACCTGCTCGGCCAACAGCACAGGATTATGCCAGGGGAGTACCAGCACCGCAGTGCCGAGGCGCAACGTCGTGGTGCGCGCCCCGATCCAGGTCAGCAAGTTCAGGGTCGCGGACACCTGGCCGAAGCCGGTGAAGTGGTGCTCGACGAGGAACGTGCTGACATAGCCGAGCGCCTCGGCCTCAATATTGCGCTCGACGAATTCCCGGAAGCCCGCGCCACTGTCGTCGTCAGGACCACCCCGCCTCGCCTGTGCACTGCCAAAGAGTCCAAACTGCATCGTCTTCTCCTCATTGTGCAACCGCAGGGCCGCAGAGGGCCGGCGCCTACTCAGGAGCCCCGTACCAGGTACCACCCCGCCACACTGGGTACTGCGTACCGCAATTGGCCCCGCCAAACTGGCGGGGGATAATCAGCCGTACGCAGCACTAGCGCGCTGTCGCAGGCTGGGCCGTAAAAGCTTTCTGCAGGGCTGTCGCAGCGTCAGCCACAGCCTGTTTGCCCTTGTCGAGCACAGCTGGCATACCAAAGAAGCCGTGTATCATGCCGTCGTAGCAGCTATACGTCGTCAGCACACCGGCAGCCTGGAGCCGTCGGGCGTAGGCCGCGCCCTCATCACACAACGGATCACACTCGGCCGTGATGACCAGCGCCGGAGGCAAGCCGCCGAGGTCCTGGGTAACCAGGGGAGCGGCATAGGGGTTGCTCGCGTCCGCAGGCATGTGCAGATAGTGGTCCCAGTACCACTGCATACTGTCGCGGCTCAGGAGGTAGCCATCGGCATAGCTCTGATAGGAACTGGTGGTATAGTTGCAATGCGTTACCGGGTACACCAGGAGCTGGAAGACCAGCGCTGGACCACCACGGTCACGCGCCATCAAGGACACGACCGCGGCCAGATTGCCGCCAGCACTATCCCCACCCACGGCGATGCGGTCAGAGTCACCATTGATCTGCGCGGCATGCCTGGCGGCCCACTGCGTTGCCGCATAGCAATCATCCGCAGCGCCAGGGAATTTCGTCTCCGGGGCCAGACGGTAGTCCACCGACACCACCACACAGCCAGCGCCCACGCTCAAGTGACGCGCCGTTGGATCGGCCATATCCAGGTCGCCGACCACCCATCCGCCGCCGTGAAACCACACCAGGATGGGAAAGGGACCCGCACCAGCAGGGGTGTAAATACGCACCGGGATAGCAGGCCCGGGCCCGGGGATGCTGCGATCTTCCACCCTGGCGACCTCGGGTCCAGCCGCCCTGGGGCGCGCTTTGGCGTTGATCCGGGCCTGCTCTGGTGACACAGTATGCACCGGAGGAAAACCCAACGCGGCGATTTGCTCGATAACTTTCTGTGCTTGGGGATCAAGTGGCATAGTGCCCCCTTTCCTGCAGACGAGAATGACAGATGGCGTGCAGCACAGTAGCTTAGATTGAGGGAAGCTGTCAAGGTGCCTGCGCCATTACCTGGGAGCGATCTTGAACAGCACCAGGTTGTTCAGGAAGGCGATAAGCTGTGCTTGCTCTTGGGGTCCGAGGGCCTGGAAGGCGGCACGGGAGCCTGCCGCTTCACCACCGTGTGCCAGAATGGCTTCGGTGAGGGTAGTGGCGCGCCCATCGTGCAGATAGGGGGCCGTGGAACCCACACCCCAGAGGTTTGCGGTCAAGAACACCGAGGCACCAGTCCCGACCTCGTCGATACTCTCGGCAAGTTCAGGCCCCATGTCGTGGCGCTTCAGGTCACCAAAAAGGACCACGATGGCATGTCCATCGTGGTCCTTTTGGAGTGCCCCCAGGCGAAACACCACACGGCCATTGGCGTCCTTGATCTGATTGTCAGTCTGGTGATAGGTCAAGTCAAAAACAACGGGGAAGGCGGGGTCGACGCCCCGCGCCACCGGATCTTGTCCAGCCGGGAAGACGGCGTCACGGAAGTGCGGGTTCTGGCTGGGCTCACTAAAGAGCGGCAGGTCGATGGTGAGACGTGGGACATGGCAGGTCGCACACCCCACTTGTCTGAAGACCTGCTCTCCGGCCTGAATGGCGCTGACCTCCGCGGTGGCCAGGGGAGGAATGAGTCCAAGCTTGGCCAGCTCGACGCGCGTGGTGGGCCGTGGCTGGGCCGCGTTATAGATGGTGAGCGCTGTCATATCGTCAACGCTGAGCTCATCGACCACACCGTCATGGTCGCCATCGACACCGTCGCCTACCAGTTCCACCGCTTGCATCCCGAGTTCGTTATGGGAGGCGTCACGATTGACGGCCCGGATAAAACCAACAATCCCCTTCCACTGGAAGGGACGGACGACGAGGTCGGCTGCCACCCCCTGCACCTGTGAGGTATCCATGGTGACCGTACAGGGCTTGCTGCCAGTCGGGCTCACAGTGATGCGGCCAAAAGAGACCCCCTTGGCACTGAGGGCTTGCGTCACGGGCTGGCCTATGGTGCAGGCCAGCGCCTGGGCGGTGTCGCGGCTGTCGTGGAGCGCCTCGGTCATCTCTTCGGCAAGACGTTGCACGGCTCCCAGGCCAAAGAGATGCGGGGTATTGCGTTGGATGAAGGAGCGCGGGTCCGCCGTGTGCAAGGGGTCCCGCACCGCATTGCTGACCATCGTTCCCGCCCCAGCTGCACTGGGCTGGTTGTGGCAGGCACTGCAACTCTGGGCATTGGGACCAGTGGCACGTGCCGGGGTATGCGTGGCCCATCCCCCAGCCGCGCGCAGATCCGCTCTGGGCACACGGGTGAAGCGTTGGCCCTCGCCGACGTTGGCACCAACACCATCGAGAGCATTGAAGGCAGTATTAAACAGCACATCACCGTGCTTGAAGGCTTCCTCAAAAACGCTTCGCGCTTGACGCGCAGCGGCCAGGCGCTTGAAGTCGAGCTGCTCATTAGGCGTGGCGGTGGGGCTGGGGAGCGTCCCAACAAGATGCAGGTCAGTGATCAGCACCAGAGCCCCGAAACTACTGCCAAGCAGGAGGATGACATAGCCTCCTACACGGACGTGCCAGGATCGGGACAGCCAGGCTTGCAGCGTTCGCATGCATGTCTCCTTGCAGTAGCACGCGGGGACATTGGGGCATAAGGCTGGGATCGGTGGCACGCCAACGCACGCTCGCAGGGCTTATGTCTGGATGGCCGAGGAGAGCAAGAAGCGTACCATATGCCAGGCTATGGCAATCTTCTTGAACGACGCATCTCTGCTAAATCATAGAAAAGTACTTTACTTGGGATTTTTATTGCGGCGCATCATAGGTACAATTCTGACTGCAACTCGCGACTGCCTGCACATAAAAGCGGGCAGTTATGTCAGGTAATATCTTCATCAGGCACTTGTATCCTAGGACTACGTGGCCGTTGACGGGATATAGAAACGATTGACAGTGAGGAGGCATTCCTGTACTCTGGTCATACCCATCTTAGGGGAGTTAGGAGAGGGGGGAAGATCTATGCGTTTGACGATCTTCTGGCGTGTCATTCTGGCACAGAGTGCACCTATCGCTCTGATGCTTGCCGTTAGTCTCTATACCCTTACGCAGCTGCACCAGTTCATGCAGCTCAGTATCGATATCCTGAGCACAGATGCCGTCTGTATTGAACTCGAAAAACGCCTGCTCAGAACTTTCCTCATCCAGATACGTCATGCCGAGAAGTACGTGCTCCTCCAGGATAAAGTGTTTTATGGTTACTTCGCCCAAGGATACAACGACTTTATTAGCACCCTGGAGCAGATAGCGACCCTGGTGGACACACCGTATGAGCGGGACGTGCTCGATCAGGTCAGAGACTTGCAGGTGCGCTATGCTGTCGGACTGTCCAATGCCCTTAACCCTAAAAGCTCCTGGAATCAGGAAAAAACCGCGTTCAGCGACAAGATCATCGCCATCATTAATGACTCGATTCATTTCCATGAGGGGATGATTGCCCATAAAACCGCGGTGGCGCGCGATCACGCCGCGACGGCGGCGTGGATGGTGCGCTGGTTGAGCCTGGGTGGCATCATCGTGGCAGTGCTCTTCGCCTACTGCTATGCTCGGGGTATAAGCCGGCCCCTCAAAGCGCTGACCCAGGCCCTACGCTGTGTAGGACGGGGAGAATTCCCTCCCTCGCTCACCATACGTGCCCCCAAGGAGGTCAGTGAGCTGACCACGACCTTCAACTGGATGGCTACCGCCCTGGCTGAGCTGGACAAGATGAAAACCGACTTTATTGCGCACGTGTCGCATGAGCTCCGTTCGCCCATGACAGGGATTCGGGAAGGTACAGCCCTCCTCCTGGAACAGGTGCCTGGCCCTCTTACACCCGGGCAACGGCGGATACTCGACGTCGTACAGACTCACTGCGAACGGCTGTGGCACCACATTGCCTCTATTCTCGATGTCTCGAAAATCGAGGCAGGCATGATGGAGTATCAGTGGGGACCAAGTGATCTGGCCGCCTTAATCACCCGGAGCCTCGACGGCGTACGCCTCCTGGCACAGAAGAAACAGCTCCATCTGGAGGTGCTGTGCCCTGCTGCCTGCCCCTTGCTGTGGCTCGACGAGGGACGCATCCAGCAAGTGCTTGATAATCTCCTGAGCAATGCGGTGAAATTTACCCCCATCGGCGGCACGATCAGGATCTCCACGTGTCTCGAGGGCGAGGGAGCCACGGAGGGGCAGCGGGTCGTGGTGCGGGTCACTGACACTGGGATAGGGATTGCGGCTGAGGAACGCGAACGGATCTTCGACAAGTTTTACCAGAGTGCCTCCCATAGCGAGGCGAGGCAAGCTGGCACGGGGCTCGGGTTGGCGATTGCCCGGCATATTGTCGAGGCCCATGGGGGGGAAATCTGGGTGGAAAGCCACCTTGGCACGGGAGCGACTTTTGTGTTTACGTTGCCGGTCGACGACCTGCACCGGCAGGGGAGCCAGGAGGCCGAGGATAGCCCCAAGGAGAGAGCCATGCGGTGGCGACGCGTACGCCTAATGTTGAAGAGCGCACTGGGTCTGCTGTTCTGTTGTATGCTACTGGTCAGCGGCTGCGCGTCCGCCCCGGGGCTCAACCAGCGCTATGCCCTCTTTCCTCCCCAAGAGGTCATAGAAGATGGTGATTACGCCCGGTTTCGGGCTGCCAATACGCACGCCCTGGAGCAGTGTGCGGAGGCAGCAGGATGTGACGTGGCGCTGTTCAACCTCGGCTTTGTGTATGCCTATCCACCCAGCCCGTACTATGATCCGCCCAGGGCGCTGGCGTACTTCAATGATCTTGTCACACGCTATCCGCACACGCCCTGGGCGGCGCAAGGCCAGGCCTGGCTGGCTGTCCTCAATGAGCCACGCGCTTTTCCGCCGCAAGAAGTTATGAAGGACGGCGATTTCACCCGGTTTCACACCGTGAATCGGCAGGTGGTTGAGCGCTGTGAGCATCCCACGCGGTGTGATGTGGCCCTCTTTAACCTGGGCTTTGTGTATGCCTATCCGCACAGCCCGTACTACAACCCGGACCAGGCGCTGTACTACTTTGGTGAGTTAGTGACCCGCTATCCGCACACGCCCTGGGCGGTGCTAGGGCAAGCCTGGATCACGCTCCTCAATGCCCAACGTACCGTAGAAGAGACAGGGCGCCGTCTCCAAGCCGACCTGGATACCAAGGAAGCCACGATTCGTTCCAAAGAGACGGTGCTCCGCACCAAGGACGCTGCCATGCGTGCAAAGGACGCCACGATCCGTAGCCTCCAGGAGCAGCTGGATCGCACCCGGGATATCGACACACAGATCGACCAAACCAAGGACACTGCCATGCGTGCAAAGGACGCCACGATCCGTAGCCTCCAGGAGCAGCTGGATCGCACCCGGGATATCGACGGACAGATCGACCAGAAAGAACGTGAACTGTTGCGCTAAGGAAGTCCCATGGCTGAAGAACACATACTCGTCGTCGATGATGATCCTGGTCTCCTGACCCTGATGGAGACACGTCTGGAGGCCGCAGGGTATGATGTAACCCTCGTTGAGACAGGCGAGGAGGCGCTCGCCTGGGCCCAGGAACACGCCTATGACCTGGCCATCATTGATCTCAAAATGGCAGATGTCGATGGCCTGACCCTGTTACAGGAGCTGTTGCGTCTGCACGCGCATCTCCCGGTGATTATCCTCACCGCCCACGGCACGATCTCGAGCGCTGTAGAGGCCACCAAGCTCGGGGCGTATGACTATCTCACGAAACCCTTCAATGCCAAAGATCTCTTGCATCGTATTGACAAAGCGCTGGAAGTACGCCGGCTCAAAGGTGAAGTGGCGCGGCTCCGTACCCTTGTGCACACGCGCTACAATTTCGATAACATTGTCGCCTCCAGCGCGCAGATGCAGCAGGTCCTCCACCAGGTGACCCAGATTGCGGTGACCGACTCTATCGTCTGCCTCTATGGCGAGAGTGGCACCGGGAAAGAGCTGATCGCCAAGACCATCCATACGGCGAGCCATCGCACCCAGGGCCCCTTTGTCGCGGTCAACTGCGGCGCCATCCCCGAAGGACTGCTCGAAAATGAGCTCTTTGGGCATGTCAAGGGCGCCTACACCGGGGCGGATCAAACCCACAGCGGTCTACTCCAGCAAGCCGATAGAGGGACGCTCTTTCTGGATGAAATCGCCGAGTTGCCGCAAGCGCTCCAGGTCAAGTTCTTACGTGTGCTCCAGGAACATGAATTCTATCCTCTCGGTGCCGGCCGGCCAGCGCGCGTCGACATCCGCGTCATCGCGGCGACCAACAAGGACTTGTGGCAAGCGGTCAGAGAGGGCAAATTTCGCGAGGATCTGTACTACCGCATCCATGTTATTCCCATCTTCCTCCCCGCACTGCGCGAGCGGCCAGAGGATATTCCCCCCCTTGCCCATGCCTTTTTGCAGCGTTTTAGCGAGCAGATGCACAAGGCCATGCAGGGTTTTGCGCCCGAGGCGCTGCAGCGCCTCATGCTCTATGAGTGGCCAGGCAATGTGCGCGAATTGGGCAATGCGATCGAGCGCGCCGTCGTGTTGGCACCAGATGGGCTCATCACTTCCGACCTGCTCCTGCTGGGCCGGACAACCTCGGAGCCCTCCTCGCGCGACTTTGTGCCGCTGAAAGACGCCCAGGATGCCTTGGAGCGCACCTATCTCCTGCAGGTTCTTACCGCGACGCGCGGGAATGTGTCACGGGCCTCGGCGCTGTCTGGCAAGTATCGGGGGGATTTTTATAAGCTGCTGCACAAGCACGGCCTTGTCCCTGAGACATTTCGCGATGAGTGAGATGGCAAGCGTCAACAACCATGGGACAGCGACGCGTTAAAACTTATCGCTATACGCGCCGCTGGCGACACCACTGCGCCAGAGTTTGATTTGCTCCTGGCGTCCGCGATCGTCGGTCACCTGGTTCCAGCCTGCTGCGATCTTGTGGGCTGCTTCCTCGGGGGACATGGTGCCCTGCATCACCAAAGCGAGGTGCGTGTCGAGCACCGTAAAATACTCCTCGTTGCCTGGCAGCATCAGCAGCGCGGTGACGTACTGGGTATTCTCCAGCGTGACCTCGACAAACTGTTGTCCAAACTTGGTCAAGATCGCCTCGTTGGTCAGATTCGAGGGCCGCAGCGGCTCCCAGAAACCCTGCGGATGGGCAATCGCCTCATCGCCCTTGGCCGGGCCAGTGAGCCATTGCAAAAAATAGTACGCCAGCTCAGGGTGCTTGCTGTAGCGGCTGATCATATAGCCCGTGCCGGCCGCCTGCGGGGCGCGCCGCACAACTCTGCCGTCCACCTGCACGCCTGGTATGAGGCAACTGAGCTGTTGCCCCTTAATCTTGCTCTCTGGATTGACGTTACCATAGCCCACGATGGACGGGAAGGACATGACGGAAAACGCCTGTCCGCTGGCCCAGAAAGGATACATCTGTGGCGTGCCCCAGCGCTGAATGTCCGGCGGCATGTACTTGACGATGGAGGTGAATGTTTTAATAGCCTGGATACCCTGGGTGGTATTGATGCGTGGCTGCATGTCCTTATCAAACAGCAGCCCTCCGAAGTAGGCCGGAAAGTGGCGGTGGGAGAAGTTGAGGCTGCGATACCCCAGGGCGCCATAGAGCTCCTGGTCAAATGTCTTCCCCCAACGCGTCTGGCCTTTCTTGGTGTGGAAAAACGCTGCCAATTGCTCCCACTGCGCCATGGTCTCAGGACATCCCGGTTCCCAGCCATACCTGGCCTGAAAGGCTTCTTTGACCCCTGGCAGTTCCAGGAGGTCCTTGCGTAGCACCAGCATGAGGTGATCGCCAGCGAGCAAGAAAAAGTAAAACTTGTCGTTGTAGGACTGCTGCGCTCGCAGCGGCACTGCCAGGCCCGAAAAATCCGGCTGGCCCTTGGCAGCATACTCATCCATGGGCATGAGCACCCCGGCGCCGGCCGCGTCTGGCACCACATACGGAAACTGATTAAAGATGTCGTACTCTCCCGTCTGCGCCCCCGCCTCAGCCATGATCTTGGCCGGAATGTCAGTGGAACTGGACTCGACCAAGGTCATTTTGACGCCGGTCAGCTCTTCCCACTGCTTCGCGAAGGTGGGCATGGCGTTTTTGAACAGCGACATCATCAGCATAGTTAGCGATGGATTTTTCAGATTGTTTTTCTTGATGTACTCCTTCGCCCCAGTGATGGCCCGCTCTTCCACCGTCGCCCCAGGCAATACCTGCGCCAGCACTGGGGTAACACCCAGGCTCAGGCCGAGCAGGAGCAGCAGCACCCTCATCCAGCCACGTCGCATCACAGTCTCTTACCTCAGAGCGGGAGAGTGGGAGAGCGGCGCCCGCTCACTCGTTCATGGCCGCCTTGTTACAACGGCAGGTGCCGATTTGATGCAACTCAATGACATTGCCAAATGGGTCACGTACAAAAACCTGATCGGAGTATTGTCCCACCAGCCCCTGAATCTGCCAGTACCAGATACCACGCTGGTCGAGCTCGCGCTTGGCCTCCTGAATGTCTTCGACCGCCAGGGCCACGTGCGGTATCGTGGGGTCTTCGATATCACTCCGCGCCATGGGCGACCTGCCTTCTGCACCCATGAGGTGGATTTGGGCCGTGTGCTGGTCGTTCCCCACAAAGAGCCAAAAACCTGGAATGCCAGGAATAGTGGGTCGCCCCGTATCGCTTTCCAACCCCAGCACGTCCGTATAAAACTGCCGGGCCTGTTCCACCGCCTCAGCGCTTTTGCCAATGCGAATGCCATGATGGTGGAGTTCGAGTACTTTAATGGGCATCGTCGTTTCCCCCTGCATAGATGAGCGGTTGTGTGGCGCCATGTCGAGGCCGACAGGCGTAGCTGCTTTATTCTGCCTACAGACAGGCACAAACTCAAGCCGTTCCTCTAAACTTAAGCCAAACCTACCCATAGGTAGATTTGTCGTTCACCCTGGCCTTAAAATGCACGAGGGTCAGCACGGTGCCGCTCGGAACGGGCCTGCCTGCCCTCGCCATGTTGACGGCATCCGGCGTCGCGCAGATCGGGCGGACCTCTTTGATGTCGGGCCGGTCTACGATCGTAACGAGAATGTGGGTCTGGTAGGGCGGCAACAGAACCTTGTCGGGCCCGGCCATAGCCGGAACCGAGAGCACCAAGACAGCGCCCCACAGCATGATGACTCTTTTCATGGATCGCCTCCTTAATGGTGAGTCGTTGCCTCTTTGCCACCTCACGTCGGAGCCATGGATACGAGTTCGGCCTAACGCTGGCGGCACGCTGGCGGGCTGCCTAGAGGATGCCCTCCATCACGCGACGCCGTTACCCTGGTTGTGCTCCCCAAGGCTCCTGCCACGCTCCTGCGCCGATGCCCTGCACCAGCCTACTTGATCACCTCGTCCGCCTGGAAGAGAAGCGTCGGGGGGATCGTGAGCCCGAGCGCCTCGGCGGTCTTGAGATTGATAACCAGCTCGAATTTCATGGGCTGCTCCACAGGGAGGTCGGCGGGCTGCGCGCCTTTTAGCAATTCCCGGAGAGCACCAAAACCCAGTAACCACCGCGATATCCCGGTTGCCTTTTCGTAAACATCCATGTACAAATACCCCTCACTGGAACGAATTTGATGGTCTCATAGGGGGTGTCATGTCCATCGTTGCCCCTCAAGGGCACAAGCATCTCTGCGCCGATGCGCTCTTTCGGTTGGTTCGAAGCGGTCTTGCCAACATCGCAGAGCATTGCTCCGGCGATGCGGAGATTTCCTTAACGGATGCGCTCATGTCGGCGTTCGCTATGTTTTCGCTCAAATCGCCGTCGCTACTTGCCTTTGACAAGCAACGGGCCGAGGG
>WNGG01007351.1_pt1 | contig 18305 bp, 18 predicted proteins | sample 5400661 | NCBI WGS metagenome assembly WNGG01 (sample SAMN13153372, study PRJNA577476) | soil metagenome | isolation source: 100 cm soil or saprolite under Garry oak tree replicate 1 | place: USA:California | collected 2016-06-15
TCCGAAGCTAACCAAAGTGGCGGGATTCGAGTGGGGCACAGGTTTTTACATCAATCCCACACCGCCGGAAGAATCGGCACGGTTCCTTCGCGAGGCCAGAATCGGAACACTGGCGAAGAAATAGAACCAGGATTGGGCGATATCTTGCGGGCTGTAAGAGCGCGCAGGTTTTGGTTATACTTAAAAATTGGCGGCGCGGTACCCAAGTGGTAAGGGAGAGGTCTGCAAAACCTTTACGCGTGGGTTCGATTCCCACCCGCGCCTCCAGACCAATGTATTGCTCCGGCAAGCTGTAATCCTCAGAATTCAACCAGACACACGTCCTGGCAACAAATTCAAAAGGCCATGTAGCAAAAATATTCGTGGAGCATCTAAGTTTGGGAGTGAGACGCCCGCGTAACCAGCCCGAGGGTTCTGCCGCAACCTGAAGTGGTGTCGCTAGAAATGCGCCGCGATGCTTTCCAAATCATTTTGACGGAGACGTGCGATGGATTGGGAGTTTTTGCAGAAACAGCCGCCTTTGGGCCGGCTTCTGGCCACCTTTGTTTTCTTGACTTCCATTTGGTTCGCAGCCAACGCGATGGGCGCGGCCCAGGGCCAGCCGGCGCATCACGAGCACGCCGGACATGAAGGAATGAGCATGCCGATGGATGAGCCCATGGATGCAGCTGCTCAGGCGAAGCTGCAGGCGAAGATTCTTGCGGACAAAAAGGAAAGCGAATTCAACCACCACTTGGCCGGACTCCTTGTGGCGGTAGCAGGCGTGTTTATCTTGTTTCAATCCAACTTCGTGGCCCGGTGGCCGGCGGTGAAATTGGTTTGGCCGGCATGTTTTCTGCTGGCGGGAATTTTTGTATTCGCCTGGAGCGACACGGAACTGTGGCCCTTTGGACACCGTCAATGGCTTGAAGCACTGCAAAATAATCGCGAAGTGTTGCAGCACAAAATGTTCGCAGTGCTCCTCATAATTCTGGGGACGATTGAGTGGAAAAAGGCCCGCGGCGCGCTGAATGCGGCGTGGAGCTATTGGGTATTCCCGTCTGTGGCCGTGATCGGTTCGCTGCTTTTGATCTTCCACCACCATGAAGGAGGGATGGTTGGTGAACACCATATGGAGACGATGCAGCGAATCCAGGCACAACACATGAGTTATCTGATGTGCGGCTTGGGAATAGGGCTGGCGAACGGACTCAGTGAGTTGAGGCCTCGCGCCGCTGGAATTTTTCGCAAGATATGGCCAATGCTGATGATACTGCTAGGTGTTCTATTGATGCTCTACAGAGAATAGACATTTAAGTGTGCACGCACGCGATTTGTCCAGAAAGACGAACAGGGATGTTCCAGATTGACGGCGACGTCGATCACTTCAAAAAAGTGAATGATACTTACGGGCACGCGACCGGTGACGAAGTCCTGCGCGAAGTTGCCTATCGTTTGAACGACTCGATACGCAGTTATGACGCCGTCAGCCGCTACGGTGGTGAAGAATTTCTGATCGTGCTGAACGGTTGCCGGACTCAGTTAGGTGCCAAACGTGCCGAGAGCATTCGCCATGCTATCGAGGCGCGCCCGGTGGAAAGCGGGGCAGGAGCTGTGCCGGTTTCGATGAGTTCGGGCGTGGCAGGCACCGAAGACTGGCAGGAACTGAACGCTGAACAGTTGATCCATGAGGCCGATCTTGCGCTATATCGTGCGAAGCATCTAGGCAGAAACCGCTCGGTAATTGCGAGACCGTGCGGGCTTGAGGAAGTTCAAACGGTCAGCCGCGTGGAAGACCCAGTCCGTGCCACATAAGAAATCGCTTGTTCTGACTGCTTAAATCTTTGGCCGCGCCTGCTGCATCATCTGCCGCATCGCCACATTCGAGCCCGGTGCGCGCTTCTCTCGCCACGCTTCCAATCGCTTGCAAGCTTCTTCCAGGTTCAGAAAAACGGTCGGATTTTTGAACGCTGCGCGCCACGTCGGCACGATGCTTCGAATCCTGTCCCACACGACCCAGATTTCGCCGTTGCTTTCGAAGAAGAGCTCGTCGTTAATCAGGCCGCGGTTCACAATGCTGGCCACCATATCCCAATAACTGAGCACCATCCGGATATTGTTGTACTCATCGCTGCCCGGCGCATATTTTTCCATCATTTCGTCGGGCGATAGAGGATGGAAATGATCGAGGAACCAGCTGCGTGCCTGGCGCAACCTGGCCTCGCGGCGCATGTCGTAAAGTCTCAGCATCAGATTTACTTCTTCGTAAGTGATGGCGGACATGGGGGACCTCCTGAGCATTGAGCCTACTGCGGGGACTTGGATTGCGTGTTTTCGCCGCCGAGCAGTTGCGGATTCGTAAGCTCGAATCGCAGCACGCTCGCAAGTGGAATGCCTTGCTTTTGAAACTCGATTTGAATCCTGCGACGCAATTCGCGTGTGACTTCATCCTGCCGCGTGGGAGCGGTTCGCACTTGCAGTCGCACGACCGTCGCATTCCGATCGTAGGATTGCACACCCAGCACGCGAGGGCCGTCGACAAGCGCCTGCGACCACGAAGCATCACTGCGCAGCTCCGCCGCCGCGGCTTCAAGCGCCACCATTGGCTTTTCCAGGAGGATTTCGGGAGCCAGCCCGATGTCCACGAACGATTGCGACCAGTCCCTGCTCAGGTTGGCGACCGTGCGAATGTCACCATTGGCGATCGTGACGAGCGCGCCTCGCGCATCGCGCAAGACTGTCCGGCGCAGCGTCAAATGTTCGACCCGGCCGACATCTTCTGAAATCTGCACGGTGTCCCCGGCCACATACTGGTCTTCCCATACGATGTAAAAACCCGCGATGACGTCACGGACCAGGTTTTGCGCGCCAAAGCCGATCGCCACGGCAGCGAGCGCCATCAGGGTTAGCGCCGGCATCGGGTTGATCCCGACTTGGTCGAGCGCGGTCAGAATTGCGACCACCCAAACTACTTTGCTGGCGGCGCCGTAAACGACACCCGCCAGCGTGCGGGTCTGCTGCTCGCGAGTCTGTTCGCTGCGCGACTGGCTCGCCGCCGGCTTCACCAGCAGGCTCGTCATCGTGCGCAGGAAGCGGTTGAGCAGCAACGCGACGATGAAGATACCCAATAAATGCAGGGCGATGGACAGTGTGGCTTCGTTCAGGAACGGTACGATGCTGGACATAGGCGATTCGACGGGGGAGTATAACATTGAGTCGGCAGGCATGCTCGGAACACGATGGAGTTCATTCATCCGGCTTGCCGCCGCAGGGAGCTACCAGTGCAGCAATCCAGACGATCTTTGTTGGCCACGATTGCAGGCGTTGCGGCCGCTTTCTCGATGGCGACTTTAGTTGGCCGCGGACAGGATCCATTCCCAAAGGTGCCGCCGCCCGTACGCCCCGGCGATGACGATCCGAATCGGAATCCGAACGCGAAACCACCAACGAAAGCGTTGTTAGAAGAGAATCAGAAGGACATTAAGAAGAACATCGAAAAATTGTTTGAGCTCGCTTCGCAACTCAAGGAACAGGTGGAAAAGACGGATGCCACGACTGTACTATCGCTGGCCATGGTGAAAAAGGCCGAAGAAATCGAAAAGCTGGCACGCCAGATTAAAGAACGCGCAAAAGGTTGAGCAGACCGCCGTGGCTGCCGAATTTGGCGGGACTTGAATCCGTAAGGGTTGAAGGCCGCCGAATTCCTGACCGAATGGTTCGCAAAGGCAATCTGCCAGGATTCACGCTAGAATGGTGTTATCAGGTTTGCCGCAGTCTTTACCTGATGTTGTCTGCGCGCCCGTAGCTCAGCTGGATAGAGCGTGTGCCTCCGAAGCACAAGGTCGGGCGTTCGAATCGCCCCGGGCGCGCCATTATAAGATCTGCCCTTCGATTCACTTACGCTGCTTTTGCTCTAACAAGTGGAAGAGCATTTTGTAGCCCGCGTAGCCCATCGAGAGAAAAACCAAGTCCGGCACGTTCGCACCATTCCTGTCTTCACGCTAGGTCATTCTGTAATCCGCCTGCGTAGAAGTCCGTAACGCTCTCTTTGGAATGGCCGAGCCACAACTTGGTCAAGTCTTCGGGAGCACGCGCCCGTCGCAAAGTCTCTGTACCGAAACGACGAAGCGAGTGAAGCCCGATCTTCTTCCCTGTTTGCGTGTAGAGCGCGAAGTACGTTTCGTTGGCCTAGAGGCTTTCCGCTGGCTGTGGGGAACAAGTAGCCGCACGTGTTCTCCACATGCTTCCACAGATGCCCTGCAAGCATCTCTGGAACGTCCACTTCGCGCACCGCATTGGGAGTTTTAGGTGGTTGTTCCCGTCCAGCCCAGATTGTATGCCGCACACGGATGACGCGGCAGTCTGGAGACAGGTTCGCGGTTTTGAGCGCTAGCGCTTCGCCGATCCTCAATCCAGTGCCCGCAAGTAAGGCAAACAGAATCGAGTACCGGGGTGTAGTGTCGGCGAGTACTTCGACCAACGCCGCTTCCGTGATCGTAGGTCTGTGCTGTTCGTCACGGCGCAGTATTGGAATACCGATGAAGTCGTGGTTCCACTTCCGTGGATAAAGCTGGTCGCCTTCAGAGCTAACCGCAGACGCGACAACCATCTTCGTAACCTTCGTGTAGTTGACGTAGTTGACGATTGATTGTGCAGTCTGTGAGGTGGGCTGTGTAATGGCGCTCATCGCTACTACAAATGTTACGCTCGCGATTCACAGACTCATCGAACCCCCTGCCAGCCTCTAACTTCCGGAGGACAAATACGCTCAAGAGCGCGAATCGCCGTTAGCGAAGCTCTGTCACGCTAAAAAACACCAGCCGTTGTGTGTGATTTGTGGAGGATGCCTACTGCTTGGGGCCGGCCGCCAGTCAGTGAATCAGTGCTGGGCATACGAGAGCGCCTGCGAGAAATGGACAAGAAACTTTTGTCGTTTGGGAAAGCGGCCAGGGTGTAGTCCTATGCCTTGCCCTTTTACTGGACTCTTGGGTAATGGACATGCCTTCGGGGATTAGATAGCGTCCTCGTAAATGGGGGATATCACATGCATTCTGCCTTCGAAAACGAGCACGTTCACGGAGCGCGTCGCTTAGTGTCTGAGCATCAGTTTCTAATCGGAAGCCTGCAGCAAAGGATTACCGTGAGACTGTACCAGTCGCTTGAAAGGAATTGGATCGAATTCGAGCAAAGTCATTTCATCAACACCCCGCTTCAAATTGACGCGTACAGGACAAGCACACCCTACGGAGACGATGAGGACGATGCTTTGCGCCTCGCGGTAGGGTTTTGTCTGGTCCAGTGGTACGAACAGGCCGTTCGTGAAGGTCATCGGCCAGACGAATCTTGGCTAGTGCCGAACCCTAGGTTTCACAATTTTGCTGAGCCTTATTCTGTGCGGTCGTAAACTAAACAGTCGCCAATTTCTCATACCGTTCGTCGTGGATCGGAAAAACTCGCCGACGAAACATACATCACTGAAATCTGGCGACCCGCACACCGCCGTCATTGTGAACGGTTACGCATAAATTAGCTTAGCCAATCGCCTTCCACCGCAAGAATCAATTCCTTTTCCGCGATGCGCTCACGAAACTGATACTGTCGCCAAACGTTAGCCGCCCGCACTGCGTGAATTCCGCCGCGGCCAGCTAAGTCCCGCACTATCAGCGGCCTGCGTCCTGTGCGAATTGTTGCGGGAGCGGCACTCGCGGCGGCTGAAACGGAGGCACTTATCCTTCGGAAAAACGTGCAGGCCCGGACGACCCTAGCGGGGAAGGAGCACACTTACGCTCCGCCGCTAACAATGCAGTCAAACTTATGGTGCTCCGGGAATGGTGACACCCGACCGTCTGAACCACCCGCCCGCTAGCCCTGGTATTCTCCATACCGCTCGAGATACTGCCTTCCGCGGTCGGTCAGTTCCACAATGTCCTTCAAATCGAAACTGCGCTTCGCGGCGGTTTCACTCATCGCGTGGTCTTTTTGATTTCGAATCAAGCCCAACGTACGAAGCTTCCGCAGTTCGGCACAAACCGCTTCGTTGCCCAGGTACTGCGTCTTACCGTTCTCGAGGTTCTTCAGATGCTCCAATTCGTTTTGCTGGAGCAGAAGGGTGAGCACGAAACGAACGTCATCCAATTCAACCCGCTGTTTTTTCTGGTCCGCCTCGATCTTTTGCAGCCAATCCAGCTCCAATTCTCCGACGACCAAGGACGACCGCGGAAATGTAAGCGCAAATTGCAACAATAACAACACCAGCGACAATGCGGCGAATTACGTACATGCCGTCAAGCATTTTCTTGGGCTTGAGTTGGGCTTGTGGTTCCATGATCACCCGGTGTGCCAAGGATATCAGCGAATAACCTTGCCCTGATAGGCGTAGAATTTCGTTGGATCGCGCAAATGCCACACAAGAAACTGAGCGGTGAGTTGCCTCCAGAAGTCCTTGCCGTTCTGCGAATCTCGCCCGATCTTAAGCCCTGTTCGAAATTCCGCCACGCCAACATCTACCAGTTCGCCGAGCACCTCAACGAGGGAAAGTGCGAACAATACTTCACTAGCTAAGATCACGGCGACAATGAACCTTCGGCATTGCCAGGAGATAAGGAAGGATTCTGTTGGCTCGGGAAGTAGGCGTTCAAGCCCGAGAATGAACACCAACAACGCGCTAAACAGGTTCAACCTATGGCGCATGCAGTTTAGTAAGCGCGCCATTGGTTAAAGTTCCCCTCTCGCCGCTGTCCTTTTGAGACGAAATGGTTCGTGTACCGCGGTGATAGAATCTACTTGAGCCGAATTCCGACAAATGCAGCTCACACTGGCGATGTTGGCGCCACGAGTAGAGTTTCGGAGCCTCATGAAAGAACCCGAGAGCAAGGCGAACTACTGGCCGGTTGTCGGTCTGGTGCTTTGGAGTGCCGTAATATTGCTGATCCTTTACCTCGTGGGTCATTTTCTCTTTAGGCGATGGTGACAAGGCGTCGCTGTCCAGATCGGTACGGCACGCCTGACCAAAACCATTTCATGTCGCTGCGGGTTGGGATGGGTTTGTAACTTGAAACGCGCTGACTCCAATTGGAACTTGGCAGAGACTGCCGCGATGCGGAAGACGCGGTTGGTCATTGGTGAATGCTAAAGTGTGTAGCCCATTTGCCTATCTGAAAGGGCAGGCTTCTACATGGCGTCGCCCGTAGGTAACGGACGATAAGGCACTTAGAATTTGTGCCCCCAAAACTCCGAAGCACAAGGTCGGGCGTTCGAATCGCCCCGGGCGCGCCATTACACGACCACTTCACATCAGGGACGCCGTACCTTAGTTGTCGGCTGACAACGCTATCGCCGCTTGTAGCCATCGCTGATAAAATCGGCTGCTCGACAGGAGCGTCCACGCGATGAAGCTGATTCGATTTGGAGAACCAGGACACGAAAAGCCGGGCGTACTTTTGGATGACGGTGCGCGGCTAGACGTATCCGGATTTGCCGCTGACTACGATGAGGAGTTCTTCGCGAGCAATGGTTTGCACAAACTACGCGTCTGGCTGGAGATGCATGCATCCTCCGCGCCGCGCGTCGCGAATTCAGTTCGACTTGGGCCTCCCATTCGCCGCCCCAGCAAAATCGTGTGCATCGGACTGAATTTTCGCGATCACGCCGCGGAAAGTAAACTGGAGCCTCCGAAGGAACCGGTAATCTTTTTCAAGTCCACTTCATCCCTCGTGGGACCAAACGATCCGTTGAAAATTCCGCGCAATGCGGAAAAAGTCGATTGGGAAGTGGAACTCGCTTTCGTCGTGGAGAAGCCGGCCACATACGTAGCAGAGGCCCAGGCGTTCGACTACGTTGCAGGATTCGTCCTGCACAACGATTACTCCGAACGAAGTTTTCAGTTGGAGCGCGGCGGCCAGTGGGTAAAAGGGAAGAGCGCGGACACGTTCGCTCCTCTCGGACCATTTCTTGCCACACGCGACGAGCTTCCAGGCTTCAATCGGCTCGGCATGTGGCTGAAAGTCAATGGTGAATTCCGCCAGCGTAGTTCCACCGCCGAAATGATCTTTGGCGTGCCGTTTCTGGTGTCGTACATCAGCCAGTTCATGACGTTGCTGCCGGGCGATCTTGTCAGCACCGGAACGCCCGCAGGTGTAGGCCTGGGAATGAAACCGCCGCAGTATCTAAAGCCGGGGGATGTCGTAGAACTCGGAATAGACGGCCTCGGCGAATCGAGACAAATCGTGACTGCGTAGTGAACTAAGGAATTCTTACAAAAATAGTACGGCTATTTCGGCGCTTCCGCCTGTACGGCCGAGTACAGCGGAAATCCACTGTCGGCGTTTTTCCAGAGCGACAGAAAATTGTTGTACGACGCTTGCGCCTCCGCAGTTTCGCCGTTCATTGTCCGCGCCCGCGCAAGTCCCAGGCGAGCGAGCGCTCCGATCGGTTCATTTGACACCACCCCGGGCCAGTTCAGAATTTTTTGAAATTCTGCGGCAGCTGCTCCGCCCTGGTGTTGCGCCAGCAGCGCCTCGGCTCGAACATAAACCGGATACAAATACGTCGAATAGCTGCTGCTGCCCGCAAGTCCCAATTCGTAAGGCGACGCGGCTCGCAAAAATTCAATCGCTCGCGAGGGGTCTCCATCGCTCAGCGCGACCTGCGCATAAATTGTGGGCAGATAGTTGAACTGCACAATTGTGTCTTCCGGGAAACGGCTCTTCAACACGTCCGCAAATTGGACCGCTTGGTCTTTATCGCCTACCATCGCCAGCGCGAGGCTCGCGACAAATTCCACGTCTCTTCCGTTCGACGACTTTAACGCGTTTGCCGCATAACGTTTTGCTTCCGCGCCGTTTCCAAACAATGCTTCTCGCAACGCCGCCGCCGCTTCGCAACCTGCGGCTCTTTCTTTGCGTCCCGCACGCTTCGCGGAAGCTACCGCTTGCCGTGACAGCTCCCGGGCCGTGTTCAATTGGCCAAAGTAAGCCGCGCTGTCTGCCTGGTAGTACAGCAGCACCGCCTCATCACCTGCGCGGTCTGCTGACCAGTTCACCTGCTCCGCCATTCCTGCGTCGTCGCTTTGCAGGAACGCCAGCTGATACAACGCGTATCTCATGTCTGGCGAATCCAGCTTCTTGGACGCCGCCTCCGCCGCCGTCGCGTGCGCCTCCTTCGCGCGGTTCATGTTCACCAGCACTGTCATCAAATTTCCGTAGTTCAGTACGTCATTTGGTGCCAGCCGCAAAGCCTCTCGAAATTCCTGCAAGGATTTTTCGTATTGCCCCAACGTTTGATAAACCACACCGAGATTCATCGGCGGCACCGCCTCGCGCGGATACGTCTGTGCCCACAGTTCGTACACCTGCTTCGCTTTTTCCAGATCGCCGGTCACAAAATGGTGATAGTGCGACTCGATGTAGAACTTTTCGCGCTCGCTCACTTTGGCGCGAAGCTCAAATGCCCGCCGCGTATTTTCCGCCGCCAGTTCCTTCTCGCCCAAATTGTGATAGGTGGTTCCCAAAGATGCGTACGCCATCGCCAAGTTCGGGTCCAGCCGGATCGCACGCTGGAAAAGAGGCACCGCCGCTGCAAAGTTTCCTTGCGCGATCATGGTGCTGCGTCCCATCGAATATGCCTGCAAGGCTTCGAGAGAAGGCGTCGTGGCCTGCTCAATCGGCGTTGCAAGCTTGTGTACCGACTTCAGGGATTCGCCAAGCCTGCTGCGCAGCTTTGTTGCCGCTTCGCCGAGCGCGGTCAGCACATGCTCTTTGCTGTCTGCAGTGGCTTGTTCCTGCGCAAGCGTATCGCCTGTCTGACAATTGACCGCGTTGATTCCCAGCACATACTGCGTTCCTAAACTCGAGATCGTCCCGCTCAGGTATGCTTTGCTTGCAGTCCGCTCACAGAGTTCGCGGGCAATCTCGGGCGTCAACTTTTGGTCCTCGGCCTTTCCCATCAGTTGCAGCGTTTGGCGCGTACGTTGATCCGAAATCAAGCTCAGGAACGGCGACTGCTCAAGCTGCACGGCGAGTCCTTGCCGAAGTGCATCGTCAAAAACCGCGTCGCCCGTCTTGTTTGTGAAGTCCGCCAGCACGACCGTATCAGTTTCGCTCAGCGCATGCGCCCTTCGCGTGTCGTAAAGCCAGCCGCCCGCTGCCATCGCACCGATTGCCGCCGCCACTCCCGCTGGAATCGCCCATTTGTTTCGCTTGGTCCACCGCAAACCCTTTGTACCAGCGGTTGCCAGCAGCAGCGAGCTGGCCGTGTGGCCTGACTCGTATCCGCGCCTCAGCACTTGCAGATCGGACCGAAGTTCCGCCGCGCTCTGGTAACGTTGTTCTTTGTTCTTTTCAATCGCCTTATTAATGATGGCTTCGAGCTCAACCGGAATATCCGGATTTACGCTCCGCACCGCAGCCGGAGGCCGGCTCAGGATTGCTTCGATGATGACGCCGCCTGTGCCTCCAGGGAAAGCCTTCTGTCCCGTAGCCATTTCGTACAGCAGTAGTCCCATCGAAAATACGTCCGCGCGCGTGTCCAGGTCGTCGCCACGAATTTGCTCTGGCGACATATAAGACGGCGTTCCGCTGATCACACCAACGATCGAAATCGGCTCCTCAAGCGAGGGATGAGATGAATCCGTCGCATCCTTGTCCCCGCCGTTCCTGCTGATCAGCTTGGCCAAGCCAAAATCCAGCACCTTGGCCTGCCCGCGTTTCGTCACAAAAATATTCGCCGGTTTTATATCGCGATGGATGATGCCTTCGGCGTGCGCGGCGTCCAGCGCATCGGCAATCTGAATGCCTAGATTCAAAATTTCTTCGATCGGCAGCGGTTTGCCATTCACGTGCCGGCGCAGCGTTTCGCCTTCGATGAATTCCATCGCTAGGAATGGGCGCCCGTCCTGCTCGCCAATATCATGTACTGTGCAAATGTTGGCATGATTCAGCGCGGAAGCAGCCAGCGCTTCCCGGCGAAACCGCTCGAGCGCCTGCGAATCGTGCATTAAATTGTCAGGTAGAAATTTCAGCGCGACGTAACGCTCAAGACGCAAATCCTGCGCCTTATACACAATCCCCATGCCGCCGGTTCCCAGCTTTTCAAGGACTCGATAATGTGAGAAGGTTTGCCCAATCATCGACGCAGAGCGCTTTCAATTGCCGCATTTAAAGCGTTTGATCGTCCGAGTTGATTCCGCTCAGTGCGTCACTGGCCTTTCGCCGGTCGGTCTTGGGCGGCTTCGGCGTACCCACAACCGTCAGCATCCGCGTTCCTTCGCCATAGGCATCCGTCGCAGGCGCCATTTCCTGTTCCAGGATGATGTTCTTGTTACAAATCGTGCAGACCATCGAACCGTAAGCTTCGCCGTCTTGTTTCAAGAAACGGTTGAAGCGCATCACGCGGCCGCAACACACTGGAATCCAAACTTTTTGAGGACTTTCTGGGCTCATACGCCCCTCTCGCCTTGCAGGTTGGCAAAGTATATACCGGAACCCCGCCCCCCAGCGAATTCTGATTTACATCAGCAGGCGCGTCGCTCGGCCAGTAAGCACTCGCAAGATTCCGTTTTGCTAGAGCGGCCGGTGCGTGAATTTCTTGCCGCTTTTGTATTCGCTCGCGGTTTGTCCGCTTCCGCGCAGCTTGTATTTGTAAGTGGTTAGCCCTTCCATTCCCATCGGGCCGCGCGCGTGCAATTTCCCGTTGCTGATTCCTACCTCAGCCCCCAGGCCGTAGCGGTATCCATCCGCGAATCTTGTCGAAGCATTGTGAAACACGCCGGCCGCATCCACTTCACTCAAGAATTGTTCAGCGGCGGCCAAATCTTCCGTGATGATCGCTTCCGTGTGACCGCTGCCGAATTCATGGATGTGCGCGATGGCCTTTTCCAGTCCATCCACGACTTTTATGGACAAAATCAGATCCCCGTATTCGGTTCCCCAATCTTGTTCCGAAGCAGCCTTTACGTCACTTGCGGCCGCCCGAGTTCGCCCGCAGCCCCGCACTTCCACACCCGCCGCACGCAACTGGTGAACGATTCGCGGCAGAAATTGCTCCGCTACATCCATGTCCACCAGCAACGTCTCCATTGAGTTACAGGCCGCCGGGTAGTCCGTTTTCGCATCCATCACAATACATTCGGCCTTCTGCAAATCCGCCGCCGCGTGCACGTACACATGGCAAATACCTTCTCCGTGGCCCAGCACCGGGATCCTGCTCTGCCGCGAAATCTTCTCCACGAACTCTTTGCCACCGCGCGGAATCAGCAAATCCACGTCACGTTCCAGCGTCAGCAGCTCCATCACATCCGCGCGCGAATGCAGCATCTGCGCTGCACCGTCGGGCACTTTGCCGGACTCTGCCAGCGCCTCCCGCCAAATCGTCATCAAGGCTTCATTCGTGCGAGCTGCTTCCGCTCCACCCTTCAGCAAAATCGCGTTGCCTGATTTCAGCGCGAGTGACGCGACTTGGGGTACCACGTCGGGCCGCGATTCAAAGACCACCGCCACGACTCCCAGCGGGCACGTCTCGCGCGTAAGCACCAGCCCCGCGTCCAACTCCGTCACGGCCAATCGCCGCCCCAGTGGGTCCGCGAGCTTTGCGACGCTGTGCACCTTCTCCGCCATTTCGCGAACGCTCTTTTCCGTCACGCGCAGCCGCGCCAGCAGCGCTCCGGACATTTGTCCCGCTCGTACCAATTCTTCCGCATCGCGCACATCATTCGCGTTAGCCGACACGATGCGTGCTGCATTTTCTTCCAGCCGCTTTGCAGCGGCCTCCAGTACGGCGTTCCGCGTGGCTTCGCTCAATACTGCAAGCTTTCGCGAAGCAGCTCGCGCCAGCCCCGCGGCCCTCGCCGCACCAAAGCTGGTCGTTTTTTCCACGTGCGTCCCGCCGCTCGTCGCGCCAGTCATCCGGCTGCCTCAAGCACTACAATATTTTCTCGCGTGAACAGTACGCGCGCCGCTTTCTCTCCGTCCGCATTTCTTTCGTCGCTTGCGTACGCCGCAATTCCGCGCGCAAATTCGCGTCCCGCAATATCTCGAATACTCACCACATCCATCGGACCAAATTCGCGTTCCACACGCACCACTCCCGAATTCAGCAGACTAGCCTTGCCCGCCGTAATGGCGCGTTGCGCCCCCGCATCCACCACCACTCGTCCGCGCACTCCCGCCGCGTAGGCAAGCCACCGCCGCTTGCCGCGCATTCGCGTCGCAGGAGCAAACACAGTTCCCAGGCGCTCTCCCGCGAACACTCTTTCCAACGCCTTTGGATTCGCCCCGTTCGCGATCAGCGCCACGCCTCCGCAGTTCATCGCAATCTCTGCCGCCTCAATCTTGGTGGTCATTCCACCGCGTCCGGTTTGCGCTCCTGTTCGCGAAGGTCCCGCAGCTGCCGCCCGCGCCTCTTCCGTCACGCGTGCCACAAATGGCTCCAGCTCAGGTTGTTTTGCGCCAGTTTTCTTCCTCAAAAATCCATCTACATTCGTCAGTAGTACCAGCGCATCCGCTTCCATCCCGCTCATCACCAGGGCCGCCAACCGGTCGTTGTCGCTGAACGCCGCTTGCCGTCTTCCATCGACGCTTTCCAACTCCGCCGTCGATACGGTGTCATTCTCATTCACGACCGGCAGCACTCCGAATCCCAGCAACTTCTCCATCGTGCGCCGCAGATTTGAATATCTTCCCCAATTGCTGAAATCCTCTTCCGTCAACAAAACCTGCGCGATCTTCCGTCCCAGCCCGTCAAACAGACGCTTATACGATTCCATCAACAAACTCTGCCCCGCCGCTGCGCACGCTTGCTTCACGGCCATGTCTTTAAGCCGTGATGGATGCAGCCCCAACAAACTTCTCCCCAGTCCCACGGCGCCGGACGAGACCAGCATCACCTGACGTCCGTCTTGCATTAGTTGCGCCATTCCTCGCACAATCGGCTCCACTCGCGCCGCGCAGACTCCACCTTCCGCGTCGGTCACTGTACTCGTACCGAGCTTGATCACGATTCGCCGCGCAGCCTTCAACTTATTGCGCGCTTCGATTTCCCCGCTGGAAACTGAATTCACAGCCCGTTATTCCTCGCTTCCATCGTCACAATGCCTTTCTATTTGCCGTCGTTGCTCTCATAGCTTCCACTCGACGTGCCCGTTCGCTAACGAGGCTTCATTTTCCGACAACTGTCGCTTAATTCTTCAGCAATTGTTGGCCCTGGCAGTTTATCGTAAAGTCTGAGGCTGGTACGCCTGCGCCACGCCATGAAAAAACTTCGTATTCTGGTTTCTCTGACCACCAACGACAACGATTATCAGATCGAACAGGCGAAGTCCGCCGAGGAAACCTCTCGCCGCCTGAATATAGAAACACACATAGTTTACGCGGAAAACGACGCGATTAATCAAAGTACGCAACTGCTTCGCGCCATCCAGGCCGCTCCGCAGGAGCGCCCGGACGCCATCGTTTTTGAGCCTGTTGGCGGGACCGCTTTACCCCAAGTCGCCAAAGCTGCCGTTGGCGCGAAGATCGGGTGGGCGGTGCTCAATCGTGAGGCCAGCTACATTGCCGAACTTCGTCGCGCTGCGACAGCTCCCATCTTCTGCGTAAGTAATGACCATGTCGAGATCGGCCGTATACAGGGGCGCCAATTCGCCGCACTTCTCCCGAAAGGTGGCAATGTTCTGTACATTCAGGGACCATCGGAAAATTCCGCGGCCAAAGATCGCGCGCAGGGAATGTTGAGCACCAAACCGGCGAATCTTCAGGTCACCACCTTGAAAGCGCAGTGGACAGAGGAAAGCTCTCTTCGTTCTGTGCGGTCCTGGCTGAAGCTTACCACTTCACAAAAAGCGGTCATCGACCTGATTAGCGCCCAGGACGACGCGATGGCCATGGGCGCACGCAAGGCCTTTCAGGAAATCACGAACGAATCCGAACGCGACCGCTGGCTCAAGTTGCCCTTTACCGGCTGTGATGGTTTGCCCAAAACGGGATATGCCTGGGTACTTAGTGGCCTCTTGGCGGCAACTGTTTTTGCGCCGCCCAACTCCGGGCAAGCGATTGAAATGCTCCATCGAGCACTCACAAAGGGCCAGGAACTCCCCGAGCGTGCCCTCACTGCGCCGTCTTCCGTTCCTCCGCTCGCGGAATTGAAGCCGAAATTCCAATAGGAATCCGCCCTCGCATCCCACACACCCCGTTTTTAGAAAATCCTTTTTCTACTCACGATTCTGCACTTGCTCTCCGCCTCCGGAGGCGTATAATTTTCAAGCCTTTAACGTTAACCTTATCTTTCGTCGAGGAAATTTGAATGAATGCCCGTTCGCGCAAGAACGCGGTCAATCGCCGTGAATTCCTCTCGCAGACCGGAACCGGTCTTGTTGCTGCCGCCCTCCCCGTCTCGGGAGGCTGGCCCACGGCAGCAGAGCACGCACACGATTCGGAAGGCGCCCCACTTCGCTCCCCCTTTCCTGTCGGCGCTAAAAGAAAAATTCCCATCGGCGTATTTGATCCCGTCTACGATCACCTCGCCCTCGATGAAATGCTCGATAAAGTCAGCGCTCTCGGCCTCGAAGCTATGGAAATCGGGACAGGCGGCTATCCCCACAATCGACACTGTCCACTGGATGACCTGATCGAGGACAAGACAAAAGCCAAAGCATGGCAGAAAAAGTTTGAAGACAAGGGAATCCGCGTCGCGACCCTTAGTTGTCATGGAAATCCGGTCCATCCCAACGCGCAGCACGCACAAAAAGATGTCGACACGTTTCGCAAAACGGTTCTTCTCGCTGAAATGCTCGATGTAAAAGTCATCGTCGGATTTTCCGGATGTCCCGGCGGTACTCCCGCCGACACCCAGCCGAATTGGATCACCTACCGCTGGCCTCCTGAATACAATGAAATGCTGCAGTGGCAGTGGAAAGAAAAGGTTGTTCCTTACTGGAAGGACGCCGCGAAATATGCGCGTTCCCACGGCATCAAGCGCCTCGCATTTGAAATGCATCCGAATTTTGTGGTCTACAATCCCCGCACACTGATGAAGTTGCGCGAAGCCGTTGGCGAAGAAATCGGCGCTAACTGCGACTTGAGCCATCTCTTCTGGCAAGGTTGCGATGCTGTCGAGGTGATTCACTTCCTCGGCAAGGAAGGCGCGCTTTTCCATGCGCACATGAAGGACACCGTCATCTTTCCCGAGAATTGCGCAAAATATGGAGTCCTGAATTTCGCTTCAGAAAAGAGCGAACTCGAATCCGCATCCGACACCTTCCGTGCCGTCGGCTACGGCCACAGTGCGACGCTTTGGAAGTCCGTGGTTCAGGCGTATATGGACGTCGGGTACGAAGGTATTCTCTCCATCGAAAATGAAGATCCTATTTTGACGGGCGAAGTTGGCGTCGAGCGCGCCGCCTATGTTCTCAAAAACATTCGCAAGGAAATTCTGGGTGAGTAGCATGCGCGAACGCCATTTCCTTCAACTGACCGGGACGGCCACGAGTCCCGTGCACCCATCGAGTTCGGTTTCTCCGAGGAGGATCCATGCAACGGCGTGACGCTTTGCGAATCTTTGCGGCGGGTGCCGTCTTGCCCGTGTTTTCGCCGGAGTTATTTGCACTTTTTCGCCAGGCACAACCTCCGCCCGGCTACGCCTTACGCACTCTCACGCCGCATCTCAACGACACTGTCGTTGCGATGATCGATCAGATTATTCCCGCGACCGACACTCCCGGCGCCAAGGGCGCTCGTGTGAACGAATTCATTGACGTCATTCTCACCGAATGGGCCACTCCGGAAGAGCGTACTCATTTCCTTGAAGGTCTCGCGGGAATCGATAAGGAGAGCCAGCAACTCTTCGGCAAGAATTTTGCCGAAGCTTCTCCCCAACAACAGCTTACACAGCTCCGCGCTATTGACGATGCAACGCTCGCGGGCCGCACCACCCGTGTTCGTCATGGCAACACTATTCCGGAGCCTGACGTGCAATTGAAAGGTGATTTCTGGGAAATCTTCAAGCGCATCACGGTTCACGGATACTACACATCCGAAATTGGTTTTACCCAGGAACTTAAACTTCAAATTATTCCGGGCGCTCAGCATGGCTGCGCACCCGTCGGCCCAGGCGTCGGGGATGCCTGATTTCTCGGAGAAAAAATGCCAACACCAAGTTATGACGCGGTGATCATCGGTTCGGGAATCACGGGAGGCTGGGCTGCCAAGGAGCTCACCGAGAAAGGTTTGAACACGCTCGTTCTCGAAGCCGGCCGTCCCATCACTCCTGAAAAGGATTACGTCGAGCACGTTCCCGTATGGGAGTTGAAATATCGCTACTGGGACAATCGCGCTCAGCGCGCTGCCAATCAGCCGGTGCAGCGCGAGTGCTATTACGCGTGCGACGAATATTCAAACAAATTTTTCGTCAACGACTCCGAAAATCCTTACACCAGCGATCCCGGAAAGCATTTTGCCTGGATTCGCGGACGCCAGGTTGGCGGCAAATCTATCACCTGGGGCCGCCAGTCTTATCGCTGGAGCGATCTCGATTTTGAGGCCAACGCAAAGGAAGGCATCGCGGTTGACTGGCCGATTCGCTACGCGGATATCGCGCCGTGGTACGACTACGTGGAAGAGTTCGCAGGAATCAGCGGCCAGGCCGAGGGGCTGCCGCAGCTTCCGGACGGGAAATTTCTCCCGCCGATGGAAATGACCTGCGTCGAGCAGGACTTCAGGGACGCGCTGGCAAAAAGATTCGATGACCGCATCCTCACCATTGGCCGCTCTGCCGTGCTCACTCGCGTGCACAAAGGGCGCGCCGCATGCCATTACTGCGGCGTTTGTCACCGCGGATGCATCACGCAATCGTATTTCAGCAGCCTGAATTCCACGCTTCCCGCTGCGATGAAAACCGGCAAGCTTACCATTCGCCCGTACAGCGTGGTTCACAGCCTCATCTTCGATGCATCGTCGCGCCGCGTCACCGGCGTGCGCGTGATTGATGGCCAGACCAAGAAAGCGTTGGAGTTTCACGGCCGCATTGTTTTTCTTTGTGCCGCTACGCTCGAATCCACGCGCATTCTGCTGAATTCTGCGACGCCCGAATTTCCCAGCGGCCTTGCCAACAGCAGTGGTGAACTTGGTCACAACTTGATGGATCACCATATGGGCAGCGGCGCTTCCGGCACCATGCCCGGCCATGAAGACAAAATGCCGTTCGGCAATCGTCCCAACGGTATTTACATTCCGCGATTCCGCAACGTGAAAACCAAGCAAAGAGATTTCCTCCGCGGCTATGGCTATCAGGGCGGTGGTAGCAGAGACGGTTGGCAGCGCGGAATGACGACCGCCGGACTT
>WNGG01003256.1_pt1 | contig 18304 bp, 23 predicted proteins | sample 5400661 | NCBI WGS metagenome assembly WNGG01 (sample SAMN13153372, study PRJNA577476) | soil metagenome | isolation source: 100 cm soil or saprolite under Garry oak tree replicate 1 | place: USA:California | collected 2016-06-15
CGGACGCGGAGTGGGTCAACGGCGCAGGCGGTATCTTCTTCCTCCTGCTTCCTCTGATTGTCCTCCCTATCGCGGCAACGCTAATCGGAATCGTACTCAGCATGCGCCTCTGGAAGCATTGGCCGTTACCTGCCCTCGCTGCGGGCTGGGGTCTGATCGTCGCAGAGTCATTTATTGAGTTCGGCTCGAAGGCATTTCAAGAGTTTGTTTACATCCTCTACGCCTTGGGAGTAGGCGTGATGTCCGGGTTGTGGTTCCTTGGGTCGAGTAGACGACACTATCCTCCACCGGTGGCAGCCGCAAAGAAATGAAAGGCACGGCGTGTCGCTCAGAGCGGGCACCATGCGAACGCCACGTATCCATGAAGTCAGCGCGCCGCACAACAACCGGTTGCAGGCGACGGTGGGCGGGTTGGGAGGTGCCGGGCCGGCGCGTTGGGCGTTCGCCCACCGCGCCTGAACCGGAGCGTTAGGCGTCTTGAAGATTGAGGTGAAGACGTGCGAGTCGCACCACTAACGCTCGCGGTAATAGTCCTCCTCGGCTGTGGACGCCGTGATGTCCCGATGCTAGGCGTCGATGATGGCTCCGCGCCAGCGAAGTCGGCACTCAATACCGGAACCGATCCCCGTCGGGTCGAAGCAGAAGCCAAGCCTACTCCTCGAACTGGACCCGATCCGGCCTTTGTCACGCTGCCGCAGGCTCTCTCTGACTGCGTTCGCGCTGACTTTCCAGAATTTGTGTTAGCTCCAGAAGCAGACCTGAGCAAATACCCATACGATGAGTCCCACCGAACAGTTCCGTCCAACCAGGCCGTTGGCGATTTCGATGGCAATGGTCTGACCGATCAGGCGCTCCTGCTGGTCCGAGGCGACGCCTGGAGGTTGGTGGAGTTTCTGCAGGGAGCCAACTCGACGTACACGTCTTCATTGGTGGTCGCGTGGGATCATGACGACTACCAACATCGAGATCTCGCGCAGTCATCAAACTTTCTCTTACAGACCATTTCCAAGGGCGATCACTATGAGGTCACGGAGGGTGACTCTGGGCAGGATGTTGTGTCTGACATCGACTCGGTTGTGCTATCCGATGTGAGCGGGTATGGTCGCGTGCTGCTTTACCGCTGGAACGGGAAGTCATTTGACGAAGTGCAACCAAATTCGACTGACTAGTGCACCGCCCTTCGGTGGAACCACGACGCCTAACAACCGGCTGAAGCTGGCGTCGCGCCGGAGGTCGGGGGCGGAGTCGCTGCGGCGCACGCGCGCCGCAGCTTAGCCGGAGCGTTAGGCGTTCAGTCGTCACGTCGAACGGAGGAAGTGCCTTTCGGAGAAGAGCCGTATTGGAAAAGGGGGAAAAGAAAAATGAAGCGAACGCTTCCGCTCGCCGTACTCGTGGTCATCTTCACGTGCGGTCCTGTCAGTGCGCAAAACGCCAGGGAGATCGGCTTCGACTTCCGAGTCACTGATCAGGATTCCATCGGTGTGACCTGGCATCTCACCAACAGGTTCGCATTTCGACCGCTCCTGACGTACGACTCGCTGGAGGTCGAAGTCTTCAACCCTTTCTTCGGCCCAATAAGGGAGAGAGCTCGAGTATACGGAACCGATCTCGGTTTCCTGTTCACTGTGCACTCGCACGAGAACTTGAATCTTTACACGGGCGCTGCGCTCCAATACAGTTACACCAACGTCGATCAGGGAAGCGACATCCACAGTAAGGGTGCAGAGGCGCTCTTCGGCATGCGCTTTATGTTCGCCAAACGGCTCGGTATTTTCAGCGAGGTGGGCGCGCGATATCGAAAGGATAGCAGCGGGAACGACTTGACGACGTACGGTCTTTTCACGGGCGGGCTGGGCCTGACCATTTATGTGAACTGACGCTGAACATAGATCGTGAGGGTCAGTGACGCCTAACAACCGGCTGAAGCTGACGGCGCGCGGGAGGCCGGGGGCAGAGTCGCTGCGGCGCACGCGCGCCGCAGCTTAGCCAGGCGCTAGCCGTACATTCTTAGTACAAGTTCGGTGTTATCAAAGATGGCAAGGAGGTGTCGTTCAGCTACCCAAATATTTGGGCCGTTGAGCGCACCACGGGTCCAGATCGCCTCGTCATAGCTCCAGATGGTGGTCACCTCGACCTCATGTTCGAGTTGGCTGCCTGCTGGTCGCCTGGCTATGGCGTGCTTTACGTTCTGCTCTTTCCTCGCGTCGGCAACGAATCCGGCAGGTATCAGTGTCCTGAACCGGGACATTTCTGGAGACCGACGGTCGGCATCACCTCTGGATTGGCTCCCTCAACAACGAGGGGACGCTTGTCTACGACCATCACAATGTGGTCTATGCCTATGGTCCTATCGAGGCTTACCGTCGAGTGCTCGAGGCACGCGGGTTGAAACAGGTTCCCGAGGTTCAATTCCCAAGTCCTCACGTGCATCGCTACCACGTCGAAAACGATGAATGGGAAGCGAGTATCATGACGCGATGGGCTTGGCGAAAGACCCCACTTCAAGAGAATGACGACCGATAGCCAGATTCGCGAGACGGCTAACAACCGGCTGAAGCAGACGGCGCGCGGGGAGTCGGGGGCGCCAGAGCTGCGGCGCACGCGCGTCGCAAGCGCGGGTCATGCGGCTTTTGCGGCGATCATGATCGCCCTCGGAATCCAGGGCCCGATCAAGGGCGATTTCACCGCGATTTGGCAGCCGGTACCCAAGGGTGTGCCCGCACGCGAGGTACTGGTCTATCTCTGCGCCTCGGTCTCTCTCGCATCTGGCATCGGCCTGCTCTGGCGGCACACGGCCGCCCTCGCCGCTCGCGTGCTGCTCGCCTCTCTCGTCCTTTGGCTTCTTCTGTGGAGAGTGCGCGCTCTCTTCCTCGCGCCCCTTGTGGAGGGTACCTGGAGCTGCGGTGAGACCATGGTGATGGCGGCGGGCACCTGGGTCCTGTTCGCCGCGTTCGCCACGGACCGGGACCGGCAGCGCCTCGGTTTCGCAACCGGCCACAAGGGCGTGCGCATCGCGAGGGCGCTCTACGGCCTGGGCTTGATTCCCTTCGGCTATGCCCATTTCGCGAATGTCAAACAGACAGCCGAACTGGTGCCTGGCTGGCTGCCGTGGCACGTGGACTGGGCGTATTTCACCGGCGGCACCTTCATCGCGGCGAGCGTGGCGGTTCTCTTCGGTGTTTACGCGCGGCCGGCAGCAGCGCTTTCGGCGTTGCAGATGGGCATGTTCGCGCTGCTGGTCTGGATACCCATCCTGGCGGCAGGCAATGTAAGCGCGTTCACATGGGGCGAGTTCGCGAGCACGCTGGCGTTGACGGCCAGCAGCTGGGTGGTGGCGGATTCCTACCGCGGCATGCCCTGGCTCGCCGTGGGCAAGCAGTGAGGAGTACGAGGAGTGGTTGACCTCTTTCATCGAGATGCTCCGATTACGGTCAGAATAGGCGCGATTGGTGTCTTTCTGCTCGCTGCGGCAGACGCAATAAGTCACATCCGCTGGTTATGGTCCATGCTCACGGGCGCGATGACCTTCTGGGCAGCGGCCCTGCGGGCAGCCGTCAGTGTCGCGGTGGGCCCATTTTTTGCCCTGGGCATTGCACGCCTGAACAGCGTGATCTACTTGTGCTGGTTTGCGCTGACCCTATTGATGTTTTCGGTGGAGCTTTGCCTGTCAGTCTGGCGGTTCGTCTCAAGCCCGGCAGGTGTCCACTGGGTCAGCCCCGGGAGCGGGTTGCCGGTCATGGGCCTGTTGTGGTTGCTTACATCAGCTCTGTTGCTCGCACCCGTAAGTGTGAGAGCTTTCTGGCGACATGGCCGAATGGCGTCCAGGTCACACGTCGGCTAACAACGGCGCACGTCTCGAGAGGAGGGTGGATGGACTCCGAGCTCTCGAAGGATCGTGGCAGCTTTGGCGAGATCGCGGCCGCCGCGCTACGATACTGGGAGCCACGACGGGCTCTCTACAATCTGGCACTGACCGCGGTCGTTGCCGCGCACTTCTTTGCAGCGTGGCCGGCGTCTCGGGCCGCCTTAGCTTGGAATACGCTTTTCCTCCTCATCTTCCTGGCTGTGCTGGCAAACGTGTGTTACTGCGCAGCGTACGCCGTAGACCTTTTTGTTCAGTATTCGGGCCTGCGTGCCGCCTGGCCGCGTTGGCGGTGGGTGCTGCTGATAGTCGGCATCATGTTCGGGGCGGTCATTGCCCACTTCTTTTCAATGGGCGTATTCTCAGAGCCGGGCGCAGACTAGAACGAGGTGAACGACGCCTAACAGCCGGTGAAATCCGAGAGCTTGCTCGCTACGAAGTGAGGCCTGAATCCCTCGAACAGTGGCCGTCGCGTCTATGTGGTTGAGCGGCACAGCCCTCGGCCAATAAGCGGTTCATCAGGTTCGAGCTGCCGAACCTGACGCGCTACGGGACGAGTAAGAATCTCGACCTTGAGCCTGGCACCTACCGGCTCACTTGCGTCGGCTTCGTCCCGGAGGGAGGGCTGGGTGTGAAGAAGGCTCTCAAGAAGGGGGCCTACTTCAACCTCGACATCCAAACGTTCGACGTGGTCGCGGGCAAGACGACAACGATCGAGGTGCATCCCACGATCCAGAAAAAGTCGACATTCTTCGTGAAGTTTTTCACCCCGGGGCTTCTCGTGAGGGTCATCGAGGAGGGGGCGGTCAAGACCGAGCGTGTCATCAACGAGAGGACGGACGCGTCGATCGCGTGGGAGGACTACAATGGGCCCCTCAAATTCTGAACACAAATGTCCATGGAGGCGGTACCGTCCAACATCCGCGTGAGCCCGCCGGCGGTTAGCGAGCCCGCGGCACTTCGAGACGTTCCCCTCGCCCGCCGCGCGACGGCGTCAGGCGCAGGGGCGCGCCCCGAAGGAGGAGACGTGGCGAGAGCACGAACGCAGCGAACCGCGGCCGTCGGCGTCGCCGAGCACGGTAACTCGGCGGTGCTCGTCACTGTCGCGCCCGGCGGCGAGTTCCTCGATCGCCGACGCATCGACCTCACCGATCGCGGCCTGCCGACACACCCGCATCATCACGAAGGGTCGTGGGCGGTCGGCCGTTACCTGAATAGCCCCTGGGCGCGGGCGATTTCGCTTGCTGACGCCGTGGTGCTCGTCGAGCGCGTGCGAGCGTCCGCCGCGCGCGGCGCGCGCGAGAGCCTCGAGGCGCTGGCCGCGGCGGTGCCCGTGCCGATTGCGAGCATCGCGATCCGCGAGTGCCCCAGGCTTCCACCGACAACCGAAGAGCGTATCGCCGACAATCGCGCGCAGACGGTCGCCGACTCCGTCATGTATCGCGAGGCCCTCGCGACCGCAGCCGAGGCGCGCGGCTGGTCCGTGCATTGGTACGACCGTGAGGGCGTGTTTCACGACGCCGCGGCGGCGCTCGGCCGAGAGGACGTCGACGCCTTCCTACACGCGATGGGCCGATCGATCGGGCCGCCTTGGCAGGCCAAACACAAGCTTGCGGCAGCTGCGGCGATTGCGGCCACAGGGCGGCGCGCGCCGCGGCCGACCGCCGGATAGCAAATCGTTGCAGCTGACGACCACTGGACTCCACAATGACGACACCTGACGACGAAACGCCGGTCGATGTTGTGAAGACCAATTGCGTGGTGGTCGGTGGCGGGCCCGCCGGCGTCGTTCTCGCGTACCTGCTGGCGCGGGCCGGAGTGTTGGTGATGCTGCTCGAGGCGCACCGCGACTTCGAGCGCGACTTCCGCGGTGACACGGTCCATCCCTCTACCCTGGAAGCCCTCGACGCGCTCGGGCTGGCGGAGAGGTTGCATGCACTGCCGCACGCAAAGATGCGGGCGATGCGCGTCCGCACCACCGAGTCGGAGCGGACACTGGCCGACTTCGGCCGCGTCCGCACGAAGTTCCCGTACATCATGATGCTGCCGCAGGCGCGGTTCCTCGAATTTCTGGCCGAAGAGGCGGCCCGGTACCCGGCGTTCAAGTTGCTCATGGGCGCATCGGTGCGGCGGCTGGTCGAGGAAAAGGTGGCGGTGGTCGGAGTGCGCTACCGCGATCAGGCGAACCGCTGGCACGAAGTGCGGGCGCCGTTGACGGTGGCCGCCGACGGGCGGCACTCCGAGGTGCGGGCGCTGCTCCGGTTCGAGCCGCGGAAGTCATCGCCTCCCATGGATGTCCTCTGGTTCCATCTGCCGAAGGAGCCCGGCGACGTCGCGGAAGAGGGGAAGATGCACATCGGCGCCGGCCATTTCGTCATCAGGTTCGACCGCGGCGAGAACTGGCTGGTCGGCTACGTCTACCTGAAGGGCGGCTTCCAGGCCCTCCGGTCGGGCGACATCGGCGGGCTGGTGCGGAACCTCGGCGAGGTCGTGCCGGAGTGGAAGGACCGCTTCTCCCGGCACCTCACCGACTGGAAGCAGTGCCCTGTGCTGAACGTCGAATCGAGCCGGCTGCCGGTGTGGCACAAGCCGGGGATTCTCCTGATCGGCGACGCGGCGCACGTGATGTCTCCGGTCGGCGGCGTGGGCATCAACTACGCCATTCAGGACGCCATCGAGACGGCCAACAAGCTGGCCGGCAAACTGAAGGCCGGCACCGTCACGGACGCCGACCTGGCCGCGGTGCAGAAGGCTCGCGAGTTGCCGGTCAAGGTGATCCAGCGGGTGCAGAAGATCATCCAGACCCGGATCGTCGCGGCGGGGCTCAAGGAGGGCTCGGCATTCCGTCTGCCGCCGCCCGTCCGAGTGCTGACCGGCACGCCGGGCCTGCGCTGGATCGTGCCCACAGTCATCGGCTGGGGGCTGCGGCCGGCGCGGGTGAAGGCGGAGCGGATCGGGCACGCCTGACCGGGCGACGCGACTGACTCAGCGGGTCGAGGAATTAGAGTTAGGCGTGCGAACTACGGAGGTTCGCTTGACAAGAAAATCCGGGATCGGCTGCGCTGGCTTGCTTCTGCTGTATGCCTGTACAAGATCGGCGCATGACACCGGGCCAGTCCCCCCTAAAGCGACTGTGCCGACCCGCTCAGGACAATCAACAACCGGACACTCCCGAATGCGGGGACTGGTTCCGAAGGTTACGAAGTTGGATGGTCGGGAGCGGCTAGAGATGCCACCATCCCTTCTGGAACGGGTATCAGTGGACTTCCCCGGTTACCGAGTTCCCGGTGATTCGGACATGATCGGAGCCTGGGGTCCCGAGAGCCCGACGGGGGCCTGGTTTCGTGAGAAGTGGCCGGATTCCCTTCCTTTCGTCACTTGGGGCGACTATAACGGAGACGTCTTTGTAGACATTGCAGTTTTATTGTTATCGCCAGAACAATGGAAGTTGGTTGTTTTTCACCAGTCTCTCGGTCCGACATTCACACCCTTCGAAGTGACAGGGTCGACGATTACCAATGATGACCATGGCCAGGAACTGCTAACCAAGTTGTTCATCTCAACCCTGAGGAAGGGCAGCGATCTAGTGCCCACGACGAATCCGAACGTGCGGCTAGGGGCGCCGTTTGACGTCGACGCCATCGACCTGGTTGGGCTTCGTGATGAGGAATACATATACCACTGGAACGGGACGCAATACGAGGAACTGCTTGGTTCGGTATATGAATGACCTGGCTGAGCGTGGGTCGACGCCTAACATCCGGCTGAAGCTGCCGGCGAGCGGCAGGAGCACGGCATTTCCGTCTCGGCGTCCGCGCGTCGCAGCTTAGCTAGAGCGTTCGGCGGCAGGCGAGAATGCTGGCTAGAGGGCGAGACCTACAATGAATTCACCCCTGTACATCACCCCGTTCTCGATCCGGATCGAGGCGGAGATCCTGTCTGACCTCCGAACGCGTATCCGCAACACGCGCTGGCCTGATCAGGCACCAGGCACGGCCTGGGAGCAGGGGACTGACCTTGAGTACCTTAAATCGTTGCTTGCGTATTGGGCCGACGAGTTCGATTGGCACGCACAAGAGCGCCTGTTGAACACGGCGCATCAGTTCCGCGCCAAGCTCGACGGCGTCCATATCCACTTCGTCCATGAGCGGGCCAGACGCGGGCATGGCATTCCGCTGATCCTGACCCATGGCTGGCCTAGCACGTTCGCCGAACTGCTTCCGCTCATACCGTTCCTGATCGATCCAGACGCCCACGGCATCGAGGGTCCCGCGTTTGACGTTGTCATCCCTTCACTGCCGGGCTACGGATTTTCCGATCGGCCAGCTCAGGTGGGCGTGAACTATCAGCACGTCGCCGCTCTGTGGCATCGCCTCATGCGTGGCCTGGGCTACGAGCGCTACGGGGCTCAAGGCGGAGATTTCGGAGCCGGGGTTGCCACGTTCATGGCATTGACCGATCCCGGGCCAATGATTGGCGTCCACCTGAGCAATCTGGAGATTCGGCCCAACACCGGCGCAGGGGCGCGGCCACTGTCCGTGGCGGAGAGAACCTATCTCGAGCGCAATGAGGCATTTTGGCAGGAGGAGTACGGGTACAAGGCAATCCAATCCACGAAGCCCCAGACGCTCGGATACGGACTGAACGACTCGCCCGCTGGACTCGCCGCCTGGCTTCTAGAGAAGTGGCGCTCCTGGGCCGATTCCCGCGGTAATCTCGATCAGCGCTTCTCCCGCGATTTCTTGTTGACCACGGTAACGCTCTATTGGGTCACCCAGACGATCACATCTTCGATGCGGGACTACTTCGACAACGACAACAGGCGGTTCCGAGTCACGCTTAGACCACAGGAGTTCGTCAAGGTGCCAACTGGCATCGCTGTCTTCGCCAATACGTTTGTCGATGAGGGAACACCTCCCCGTGAGTGGGCCGAACGCCTATACAACGTGCGCCGGTGGACTCCAATGCCGAGCGGCGGGCACTTCGCCCCGGCCGAGGAACCCGAGTTGCTGGCCCGCGATATCGCGGCGTTCTTTGCCGGCTTATGAGCCTGCACGCGGTACCAGTGGAGGGGTTCCCTTATGTCAGGACACTTCGCGGTCAGCATGGCAGCGCCTGAGAATACTGAAGTCTGTCGCCGAACAACGTGTTGCAGCCGACACGCTCCGCTGCGCGTCGCGCGCGGCTGAACACGAGCGTTCGGCGGACACAAGTGAACGTGGGTAGCGACATCATGCCTAGGGCGACACCATTCGCCATTCTTGTGGCCGTATTGATGACGTCCTGCGGGCTCGAAGAGACTCTAACCAAGGTTGATACGGCTGTTCAGACCTTTCACAACGAGCTTGATGCTGGTAGCTATGACCAAATCTATGAGGCAGCCCACGAGGGATTCCGAAGCGCTGGCACCGAAGCTGAATCGGCCAAGTTCTTGGGCGCGATCCATGAGAAATTGGGAAATGTGAAGCAAGCTCGATATTCGTTCTTTCGAGCACAGCGCAACGCCAAGTGAAGCCAACACGGGCCCCGGTCCTTGCTTCGCGCGGGCTCGGCAGGCGTCGGGCGGCGAGATTGAGCTCACCATCGGCACTTTTCACGATGGCTGGGCGCAGCTTCTGCTAGATCGCACGGGTCATGTGACAATGGTCTATCCAAAGGACGGCCGGTTTGGCTTTCAACACTATCCCGACTCCCAATTCTCTGTGACCTTCCCGCCATCGCGCTTGGAGACAAGGTTTCAGTATGTTGGCAACTTGGATCAATTCCTTGCCGAGCTTTTTATTGCCGGGACCTACCAGACCCTAGACGGACGGCGCTATGTTTTCATGAAAGGGGTAGCCGACGTCGATGGTGAAAAGATGCCGTTTGCGATTGACAGCAGCGCCGACGAAGGCATGGACGTCCTTGTTCTGGGTGACCGCAGGTGTAGGTTCACACGGTCCGGCCGCGACCTTTCACTTTATGGCGATCTATCTGGGGAAGCCGCGGCTCAACCGCAACTGGTGCTGAAGTACGTTGGATGCGCGGAACGCCCATGACCGAAGCCGAATGGCTGGCGTGTACCAATCCGCAGTCCATGCTCGAGTTCCTCCGGCGCAAGGCGAGCGATCGCAAGATGAGGCTCTTCGCGGTGGCCTGCTGTCGGCGGGTCTGGTGGAGCCTCGAGCAGGAGGAGTTTCGCGACGCGGTGCGGAAGGCCGAGTCGTTCGCGGACGGCCTCGCCGATCGGGCCGAGATGCTCCAGGCACATGAGAAGGCGCGCGCGATCTTCGTCAAACTGCACGGCAAGGACAACGGCCCCGGTGCCGCGCTAACGGCCTCCGGCTTCCCGAGCCCCCCGAAGTCCTTCCTGCAGCGGGTCGCCGACGCCCTCGACGATCCATGGTGGGAAGACGAGTTCGACAAAGGCGATCCTCTCGCCCCGGCTCTAGTCACGGCGAACCACGCGGCACGGGCGGCGGCGGATCTACAGGGCCAGAGGTGTGTCCCCGATGCCCCCGCCACGATCGCCGAGCACCGGGAGCAGACTGCCCTCGTCCACTGCCTCTTCGGAAACCCGTTCCGCCCGCGACCGGTGAACGCTGCCTGGCTGACCCGCGAGGTGAGGGCCCTTGCCGATGGCATGTATGTGGAGCGCGCTTTCGACCGCATGCCTTTCCTGGCCGACGCCCTCGAAGCCTCGGGCTGCACGAACGCCGACCTGATCGAGCATTGCCGGTCGGGCGGCGAGCGCGCTCGCGGCTGCTGGGTCGTGGATTTGCTGCTGGACAAGGGCTGAGCCCAAAGTGGACCGAAGGGAGGAGGACACATCGTCATGAAATCATCGAACTTCATGGCCTCGGTGCTTCTGGCAGTTGTGGCGCTCGCGCACCTTCTTCGATTGATCTTCGGCCTCCAAGTGACCGTGGCCGACAGAATCATTCCGATGTGGGTGAGCGCCGTCGCCTTCGTCGTGGCGGGCGGGATGGCGATTGCGCTCTGGCGTGGCGCGCGCCGACGATAGGTGATGGCGATCGAGCGATTGATTCCACCGGTGGCTGACGCCGATTTCCGGGATCTCGCGCGGCTTCTGGTGGACGCGGTCGAATCCGGGGCCGCCGCGAGTTTCCTCGCGCCGCTCACTCTCGAAAGCGCCGAGGACTGGTGGCGGGGGACCATTTCTTCTTCCCGCTCCGGTGCAATCTTCCTCGTCGCCCGCGATGCCGAAGGGATCGTCGGTACCGTCCAGCTCCACCCGGCCTGGGCGCCGAACCAGCCGCATCGCGCGGAGGTCGCGAAGTTGCTGGTCCATCGTCGGGGCCGCCGCGCGGGCCTGGGCACTCGGCTGATGCGCACCATCGAAGACGCGGCGCGGCGAGCCGGGTTCAGGCTCCTGACACTGGACACGAAGCGGGGAGACGTGGCGGAGCATTTGTACAGGCGTATCGGATGGATCTCCGCGGGGACGATCCCCGGGTATGCCCTCGATCCGGACGGAACCACCCCGCATGACGCGGTGATCTTCTACAAGGAGCTGGACCGTGTCCCCCTTCAAGATCGACTTTGATACGCTCGAGTGGCAGTCGACGTTGCCGGGCGCGCGCTTCAAGGTGCACCGCGATGGGTCGAGGCAGATTCGTCTCGTCGAGTTCACCGCCGAGTTCGTCGAGCCGCACTGGTGCGAGAAGGGGCACGTCGGCCTGGTGCTCGACGGCGCGCTCGAGATCGACTTTCGCGGCCGGGTGATCTCGTTTCCCCGGGGCTCCGGCCTCTTCATTCCGGCCGGCCCGGCGGGCGCTCACAAGGCCCGCTCGACGACACCGGTCACACGGCTGGTGCTCGTCGAGGACGTCTAGCCCTTGGCGATGGGGGGCGCATTGTCGGCGCTCGGCCTGTGGGTGGCACTGCTGGCTGGCGGGTCCGCGGCGGCCTCGAGCCTCGATGACTTCAAGAGCGACGGGTGCAGCATGTTCCACGACGGGAGCTACTACAGTTGTTGCTATCTCCACGACTTCGCGTACTGGCACGGCGGCACGGCGGAGGAGCGGAAGAGCGCTGACCAGGCACTTCGCGCCTGTGTCCGGGAGATCACCGGCAACGGATTTCTGGCCGGAGCGATGTTCTGGGGCGTCCGGCTGGGCGGAGGCCCGGGACATCACACGACCTACCGGTGGGGATTCGGCTGGCCCTTCCCCTACCGCAAGGACTACGGTTCCCTGACACCAGAAGAGCAGGAGCAGGTGGCCGACAAGACCCGGAGTCTGTGCGCGTCACTCCGCCTGAATCCCGTCACCGGGGAGTACACTGTCGATGCCGGCAAGGAGATCAGCGCCGCGCAGGCGAGGCAGATCTGCCCGCGCCTGTGATTAAGGATGCGCCCGTGACTGACGCGAACGATCGGCGTCGAGTGTTCCACCGTCTCCACCAGTCCGGCTGCTTCGTGATCCCCAACCCGTGGGATCTCGGCAGCGCCCGCCTGCTGGCGCGACTCGGCTTCCGGGCGCTCGCCACGACCAGCTCCGGGTTCGCCTGGTCCCGGGGCAGGCCGGACAACCGCATGTCGCTGGAGGAGACTCTGGGCCACCTTCGATCCATCGCCCGCGGGGTGGAGATCCCGGTCAATGCGGACTTCCAGGGCGGCTTCGCAAGCGAACCGGATGCGGTCGGCGTCAACGTCAGCGCCGCGACGGCGACAGGGATCGCGGGACTCTCGATCGAAGACCGCACGGGCGATGCGTCGAAGCCTCTCTTCGAATTCAGGCTCGCGGTCGAGCGGATCCAGGCGGCTCGACGCGCGATCGATGCGAGCGGGACGGAGGTTCTCCTCACCGCACGCTCGGAAGGGTTCATCGTCGGATGCCCGGACCTCGACGAGACGATCCGCCGTCTCGTCGCCTACTCCGAGGCCGGAGCCGACTGCCTGTACGCGCCTGGCCTTCGCGCCGGGACCGATATCGCGGCGGTGGTGAAGGCGGTCGCCCCGAAGCCGGTGAACGTGCTCGTCGGCAGCGACTTCACGACAGTTGCGGAGCTCGCCGGCCTGGGAGTCCGCCGGATCAGCGTCGGCGGTGCCTTGGCCCGGGCGGCCTGGGGAGGGTTCCTGGAGGCCGCGAAGGAGATTGCCGAACGTGGGACCTTCTCGAAGCTGGCCCGCGCCATTCCGTTCGCCGAAATCGACGGGGCCTTCTGATGCCATTCAGCATGCGAATCGAGCCCGATGCAGGCATTGTCATCGGCACCTGCTCCGGCACTCTTGGAGTGGACGACGCCAGGGAGGGGGCCATGGCCGTCTGGGGAAACCCTGACTGGAGCGGCAAGCCGGTCGTCTGGGATTTTCGCTCGGCCATCCTGGACGTCCGTGGTCCCGAGGTTCGTGAAATCGCGCAGTTCGTCCTCGATCGCCAGCCGTCCTCTCCACCACCCAAGGTCGCGTTCGTGATCGCACGCGACGTCGATTTCGGCCTGACCCGGATGTTCGAGGTGTTCCGCCAGCATCCGTCCACGGAGGCGCGGACGTTCCGGGACTATGACGAGGCCGTTTCCTGGGCGCGATCGGGCAGAACCAGAGGGACCTGACGGATCAGTCCCCCTGCCCCCGCACGCCCTCCTTCTCGCTTCCTCGGCCGCGTGCCCCTGCAGGCGCGCCAGCTCTTCCTGAAGACTGACGAGACGCTCGCGCATCTCGAGGATCACGGCGATGCCCGCCAGGTTCACCCCCAGGTCGCACTTGAGGCGAACGATCCGCCGCAGGCGCTCCACCGCCGACGCCGGGAACAGCGAGCGTGGACCGGCGCCGGCCGACGGCTCGAGAAGGCCGTATTCGACGAACTGCTCCACCAGCCCCGGGTGGAGCCCCGAGGCGCTCGCCAGGTCCTCGAGGCTCAGAAAGGCGTGCTCCGAGCGCCAGACAATCGACTGCCGCGTCTTATGAGCCATGGCTCACCTCGATTCGATCCCCCCGGGCGTCGAACCCTGATTCCGCGGCCAGCTTCTTCAGCAGCTCGATCTCCTTCTCGCTCGGCTTCTGCGGCACGACGATCTTGAGCCTCACGAACTGATCGCCCCGGCCGCCGCCGGGGCGCGCCAGCCCCTTGCCCTTCAGGCGCAGGACCTGCCCCCCCTGGCTGGCTGGTGGGACGCGCATCTCGACCGGGCCGTCCAGGGTCGGCACCTTGACCTTGGCCCCGAGGACCGCCTCCCAGGGCGCGACCGGAAGCTCGACTTCGATGTCGCCGCCGTCCCGCAGCCGGAACCGCTCGTGGGGCTCGACGTGCACGCGCAGGTAGAGATCGCCGCGCGGGCCTTTCCCGAACCCGGCCCCCCCCTTCCCCGGTACCCGGATGACCGACCCGTCCTGGACGCCCTTCGGAATGTTGACCGTGAAGTTTTCCGTGCCGCCCCGCTCCAGGGGAAGGCGGACCGACCGGCTGGTGCCTCGATGCGCCTCGTCGAGGCTGACGGAGACCTCCGACTCGTGGTCGCTGCCGCGCGCCGACACCGTGGAGCCGGCGCCGCCCGGCCTGCGCCCGCCGAAGAGCATCTCGAAGAAGTCGCTGAACGATCCGGAGCGGCCGGCGGCCGCGAACATGTCGCCGAGGTCCCCCAGGTCGCCGGTCTGCCCGCGGAAGCCCTCCTCGCCGGACGGGGGCGTGAAATCCATCCCCGATTTCCAGTTCTGGCCGAGGGCGTCGTAGCGCCGCCGCTTCTCCTTGTCGGACAAGACCTCGTACGCTTCGTTGATCTCCTTGAAGCGCTCCTCGGCGGACTTGTTCTTGGGATTGAGGTCCGGGTGGAACTTGCGCGCGAGCTTCCGGTACGCCTTCTTGATCTCGTCCGGCGCCGCGGCCCGGGAGACGCCCAGCGCCTCGTAGTAGTCGCGAAACTTGACGGCCATCCGCCCACGCTACGCTCGTGTGGCTTCAACTTCAACCCTGACCGGGCCCGGCTTCGGGTTGAACACCAGAGCAGTCGCCTGCGAAATCCGCGGACGATCCGATGGACGCAACGGGGCGCGCCGGCCTGTTCACCCTGGTCACGACCGCGACGTCCGCGGGGTGGCGGATCGTGCTGCTCTACAACACGGACAGCGCGGCCTGAACGTGGACCGAAGGTCCGGGCCTCTTCAGACTGGATGCCAGGTCGCCGGCTTTCCGGCCTTCATGCGGTGGTGCCCGTCGTCGGCGGGCACGCTCGCGGATTCGAGCGAGTTACGCAACGCAACCTCGACGGCATCCAGGTAGAGACTGAAAATATCGGGAATGTCCGCCACGCGGTAGCTCAGGATCGGAGAATCGGGCGCGACCGTACGAAGGTCCCTGGCCGGATCGCTCTTGGGTTTGGGCCGTCCGTTTTTCCGCATCGAACCTCCCTGCCCGCACGGGGCCGAAAGACCGGCAGCCTACGCGTGACTACTCATGCCCGCAATCGGGAAGAACCCGTAAACTTCTCCGGTATTCACCTGATCAGTCAGGATTGAGTCCGGATCGGTATACTTGACGGTAACCTCGGGAAGTGAAGGAGATCGGCTCGGATGAGCAGGAAGCCCACGTTCGGCGCGTTCAATCAGGGGGGCGTTCCGACCATCGCGTGCTTCAACAGGGCGACGACACCGCTCGGCGTCGATTTCGGCGCTCTGATCGCCGCGATGCAGGTGTTTGTCGACAGGCACATTGCACCCGTCTGGGGTACACCGGCGCGACTCGTCAGGTCGAAAGGGTTCGTGAAGGGGGCCTGGGCGATGGTCTTCCTCGACGACGCGGATCAGCCGGGGGCCCTCGCCTACCACGACCTGACACCCGACGGGCTGCCCCAGTCCAAGGTGTTCGTCAAGACGACGATCGAGAACCACGACCTGGTGAGCGTGTCGGCATCGCACGAGCTGGTGGAGATGCTGGTCGACCCGGCGATCAACTTGATGACCACGGGGCCGGACCCCAGGACGATCTATGCCTACGAGAGCGCCGATCCGGTCGAGGCGCTGAGCTTCCGTGTCAACGGGATTCCGATGAGCGACTTCGTGTACCCCTCCTACTTCGAGGACTTCCACAAGGCGGGGTCGGTGCAATTTGACCGACTCAAGAAGGTGCGCAGACCGTTCCAGATCCACGCCGGCGGCTACCAGATCGTCTTCAAGAACGGCAAGTGGAGCCAGGTCTTCGGCTCGGTCGCCAAAAGAAGACGCTTCGCGCGCGAGGACCGCCGCGGTCACCGCAGCAAGCAGCGCGCGACGCGGAGGCTGCGCCGCGCCTCCATGCGGGACATCGCGCGTGCGGTACGCCGCGGCCGATGACGCCATCTCCCGTGAAGCCCGCGATCAAGCCGGCCGAGCTCGAGCGCGTGGACATCCGGGTCGGCACGATCGTCGAGGTGCGCGACGTCCCCGGGGCCGACCGCCTCGTGGAGCTCGTCGTGAGCGCGAATCCCCGCGAGATCGAGGGGCGGCAGGCTCTGTTCGTCGTGAACCTCGAGGCGCGGCGGATGATGGGGCGCGTCTCCGAAGGGATGCTTCTCGATCTCGGCTCCGCCGACGGTCTGATGCCCACGCTGGCGGTGCCGGAGAGCCCCGTGCCGGACGGGACGAGGGCATGAAGGCGGCCCGCTGAGGCGACGGTCCTTCATGGCAGGCGACTTCCGCAAGCCGCTCGATTTCAGTGTCGCAGAACCCAAATCAGAACCCAAATCCAGTTGACCCGGGAATCAACCGGTCGTATATGGAATCCAGCCCTGCGACCTGTCTGCCCTGAAAATTTCGCGGAATTCCGACCTGTGGAGTCCGCGCGCACTGCCGGAGGGCATCTCTCATGTCCACCCGTAGCGGTGTCTGTTGGATCGTCGGTATAGTCTGCCTGCTCGTCTCACCCTCTTTCGGTCTCGCCCCGACACTCGGCGACGCGGTCATTTCCGGCGGCGGCGCGCCGACCTGGTCCGTCGAAGGAAACCTGAACGGCGCGCTCCTCGGCGATTCCGTCGCGATCGTTCGGGACGTCAACGGCGATGGATTCGACGACGTCCTCGTCGGAGCGGGGAACTACGACCAGACTGCACTCAACTCCGACCCGCACGGGCGCGCCCTCCTTTACCTCGGATCCTCGGGTGGTCCTTCTCACGTCGCATCCTGGGTCACCGGAGGATTCTTCTGGCGTCCATCCGCGCTGCCGGCCCTGGCCAGCGCCGGCGACGTGAACGGTGACGGATTCGGGGACGTGATTCTGGGAGATCCGTACTATCGCGATCCCCGGGGAACCCTCGGGAGAGCGCAGGTTTTCCTGGGAGGCCCGACAGGGCTGGCGACCACACCGGTCTGGACCGGCTTCAGTCCGGAGAACATCCCGGGAGGAGTCTATTTCGGATACGCCGTGGCGGGAGTCGGCGACGTCAACGGCGACGGTTTCGATGACATTCTGATCGGCGCACCCAACTTTGCTTACAACTCAGGCAAGGCGTACCTCTATCTGGGTTCCCCCTCGGGCCCCGGCACGACACCCGCCTGGACGGGAAATGGCGAGCCGTCCCCGGGGAGCAGAAATATCTTCGGTGCCGTCATCAGCGGCGCCGGAGACGTCAACGGCGACGGGTACGACGACGCGCTCGTGGGTTCCCCGGGACTCTCGATCGGCGGCGGCTACCCGGTGGGGCGCGCGTACCTCTACCTCGGCTCTGCCTCAGGCCTGTCCTCGACCGCAGCCTGGACTGCGACCGGCCAGGGAGCCGGCCCCTTTGGAAGCGCGCTGGGCAGTCGGGTTGCGGGCGCAGGCGATGTGAACGGTGACGGCTTCGCGGACGTCAGCATATCCGGGGACGCGGCGCAGGGAGCAACGCTTGTCTTCCACGGCTCCTCCACGGGACTCTCGACGAAGCCCGACTGGATCTTGAACGTTTTCGGGGTATTCGACTCCGGCGACATCAATGGGGACGGCTTTTCCGATCTGGCCGTCGGGTTGCAGACGTTTTCGCCCGGCCAGGCAAACTCCGTGAGCATCTATTCGGGATCGGCGGCCGGACTCGGCTCGTCTCCGGTCTGGGTCACCCGGAGCGACCAGCCGGATGACTCGTTCGGACTGAGAATCTCGGCCGGCGGAGACACGGACGGCGACGGCAAGGCCAACCTTCTGGTCGGCGCCCCCCTGCGGGATCATGACGAAACGGATGAGGGGGCCGCTTTCCTGTTCTTCGGCCCCGGCACCCCGGCCTGCACCGACGCCGACGGCGACGGATACTGCGCGACCGGCGTCGGCACCGACTGCGACGATGCGGATCCCCAGGTCTTCCCGGGGGCGCCGGAGAGGTGCAACGGCAAAGACGATAACTGCGACGGAGTCGTGGACGACGGCTTCGCCGCGTTCTGCACTGCCGGGATGGGTATTTGCAAGAGGTTCGGCCCGGCCGTCTGCGACGGCCAGGGCGGGGTCCGGTGCGACGCGACTCCCGGGACGCCTGCGACCGAAACCTGCAACGGGGCCGATG
>WNGG01015655.1_pt2 | contig 18297 bp, 22 predicted proteins | sample 5400661 | NCBI WGS metagenome assembly WNGG01 (sample SAMN13153372, study PRJNA577476) | soil metagenome | isolation source: 100 cm soil or saprolite under Garry oak tree replicate 1 | place: USA:California | collected 2016-06-15
CTGCTATAACACCGGCATCTTTAATCTGACGAACACGCGCGGCAATGAGGTCCTGTTGGATCGGTTCCTGATAGATACGCTGGAGCAGCGCCGTAATCTCGGACTTGCTCGCGTCGACGACTTTTTGCAAAACTTCCTGTGGGTTCTTGTAGCGTGTTTGCACTCCTTCCAGGTTCAAAACCGCGAGCCCGCCGAGTTTATTCATTGCGACCGCGAAGGCCACATCGACAACGCCATCCATGGCGCTGGCGAGGATCGGAATCTTAAATTCGAGCGGTTGCGCTTCTTTGCGGGGCAAACGAAACGTGATGTCCACTTCGTTCGGATTGATCGTTACGCGCCCGGGCACGAGCGCGATCTCGTCGAAGCCATACGTCACGCGCGCTTTGCGATTTCGGCCTATCCACATTCCCATGTTAAATATTTTCCATCCTGAATCGTTCGTTTAAACTTCCGCAGTGCGGGCACCGGGGAAGCAGCGCATCGGTCCGATCTTCAAATTCGAACGCGCAAATCACGCAACGCAGCCGGTGCTGAAGAGCCCGTCGCTCTCGCCGCCGGCGATTCCATTCTCCAATTATCCAGAATAGAAACACCGCCGCAAGAAAAAGCAGCAGATAAATCGTAACGAGAGTAGCAAGGCTGACGCGAATCACGGCGTGACAGTGGCGGCAGGTGCTTGCAGCTGGCGCGCCACGTCGCTACCCCATTGGATTGTGGCTGTGCCCCAAACGAGAGAACGAGAGGTAAACCGGGCCTGTCGGAGGTGATTCTGGAAGGTGAAAAACGGCTGCGGACGAGCTGCAACCGACCTTGTTCATCCAGCGCCGGGTCACCTGACGAGTTGACGGGAAAACAATACCGGATTTCCCCTAAATCGCTTACGGCGATGCGAAACCGGAGCGTTTCAGGTGTTTCCTCGTGAGACGCGGCGAAGCGCGATTGAGGGATGCTCGCAACGCCAAACTGCTTCAGTTCCTTGGAAAACGAAATATACGTTCTGCCCGTGGCTCCGGCAGAAACGGTTTTCCGCGAGAGAATGGGTACCGCGCCGGGTGGCCGAGAACTTGGAATCCGCAGATCGGGCTTGAACGCCGGAATTTTCTTTAGAGGAGGATCTAACGCGAAATAGGATGGCACATGCTCTGCTTTTGAGATCGCGTCAAGCTTTGTCTGTGGCGGCGCATGGGTGGTGAAAGCAAGCGCAGGATCCTCTGCATCGATCCAACGAAGCAGGGTTCTGCCCTGTTCAGAATCGGGCGCAATAAATGTAACGCCGGCCGGCGGCGGCAGCAGCGCCACCGGCGTCGGATAAACAATTTGAAAAACATAAAAACAGAACGCGTGCCCGACCAGCGACATCACCACGAAAATCGCAAACACCGCCTTGTGCTGCCGGGGTGAATCCCAACTAAAGAGGAGTGGCTCCATGACAGTCTCGGAGGAGGCACCACTGCTCATTGTGGCGGAGTCGCAGCGAGCGCCACCGAAGTGATGCCATGTTCCAGCACAGCATTTGTCACTCTGGCAACTGTTTCGTAAGAAGCGGAACGATCAGCCTTAATAATAATAGATTGGTCCTTCCTCTTAGCTGCATCGAGTAATTGTCCGAGCTGCTCCAAGCTAACTCGCTGGTCCTGAAAATAAATCGCCGGAACTGCGCCGCCGGTGATACTGATAATTTGCTGGTTGCTCTGCGGTCCGAGCGTAAAACGCGAGACTGGAATCGAAATCGAGATTCCATGTTGCAGGATTAAATTCGAGCTCAGCAACAGGAAAAACAAGAACAGGAAAACAAGATCAACTAGCCCGATAAACAAAACCCATCCGAAGTTATAGTTTATCGTTCGATCGAGCTTCATCATTAATATTTAGCGCTTCAACTCCGTCCAGCGGCGACCCACGGAACTGTTCGTGGTCAAAGGTCTTGGCGTGCTTCAATTTCGCGCGCCGCCTCGTCAGGTTGTTGGAAACTGATGATGCCGCTGACCGGGCGGCTTTCGGTCAACATATGGACAATCTCGATCCCTGCCCGCTCCATGTCATGCATCATCGTGTTGACGCGAGAAGACAGGTAGCTGTAGGCGACAAACGTCGGTGTTGCTGCTGGAGGCGATTGTGCCAAAGGCATCGATCATTCCTGCAACCGTTCCGAGCAGTCCCAATAACGGAGTGAGGAAAGCAATAGTAGCAAGGACGGGAAGAAATCGCTCCAGTTTTGGCACTTCGAGCTGCGCGGCCTCCTGCACAATGTCGCGCAATTCCGCCCGAGGCGCATCGTGCCGAATAATCGCGGCATGAATGACTCGCGCTACTGGTCCGGGCGTACCAGCCGATTCGTGCAGCGCTTCAGCGAAATTCCGGCGTCGAATCAAATTCCAGAGGCCTTTCAGGAATTCGCCCACATGAATCGTCGCGCGGTGAAAATAAAAAAGGCGCTCCGCGAATACAGCAATGGAGATGATGCTGCAGGCCAGAATGGGCCACATCAATAACCCGCCTTTTTGGATGTAATCAATCACACGAACTTTTTTGTAGCGCTCTTTCCTGGCTGTGGCAAGGGACTTTCCCCTCTTTGAGGCTTCTCGCGGCGCGCCTAACGCCTTGCAGCAGTATAAATCGTTACGATGCCTCCAGTTAAACGTTTGAAGCTCGGTGAATCGTACCCCTTTTCTCGCATTAACTCGCACATCGCGTTGCCACTTGGAAATTGTTCGATTGACTTGCCAAGGTAATCGTACGCGCTCCTCCTTTGTGTTAAACACGAGCCGATCATAGGCAGGCAGCGATGCAAATAGAAACGATACGCCGCGCGCAATATCGGCATGCGTGGCAATGAGAATTCGAGCACGAGCAGGTGACCGTTGGTATTAAGTACGCGGCAGATTTCAGTAAGCCCGGCTGAGTAGTTTTCCAAGTTGCGCAAGCCAAATGCAATAGTGACGCAGTCGAACGAGCCGTCGGCAAACGGGAGCCTCATCGCATCGGCTAATACGACGTGTTGCACCCCTTTGTGGCGCGCAAGCTCTAGCATCTCCGGCAGGAAATCAACACCCGTGATTTCGGCGTCGGGCAATTTTTTTTGCAGAGCCAGCGCCAAATCTCCCGTGCCGGTGGCAAGATCAGCAATCCTATCCGGCTGCCAACTGGCAACGATGTCAGCCGCACGCGCGCGCCAGTAGAAGTCGATGCCACAGCTAAGCACGTGGTTGGCGAGATCATAGCGTCTCGCAATCGACCCGAACATTTCACGGACATAAGCGGGTTTGCTATTCATCTCAGCGTTTCGGCAAAACAGCAATTCGAAGGATTCCGCCAAAATTCAACTTATGACTCATGGGATACCTAACGAGCTAACAGTGAGGAACAAAGTCCACAACTAGCCGCAAAATTACTGATTGCCATATTCGCCAACAACAGCTATCTACGGGGATGGACATATCTGTTAAAGATCTACAGGAAGCGATCTCAATTCGCCAGCAAATCGATAACCTGCAACGACGCCTTTCCTCTCTTTTGCGAGGCGCCCCTCCTCAAAGGCCAGCCACTCCCACAGCCCGCGGACGCTACTTCTCGCCTGCCACACGAGCAAAGCTTGCGGCAGCTGCTAAAGCTCGTTGGGCAAGGACGCGAAGCGTGGGAGCAGCAACGCCTGCCGGAAGAAAGGGTCAACTGACGCCCGCCGGGCGGAGGAAGCTTTCCCAGCTGATGAAAGCTCGCTGGGCGGCAAGAAGGAAGGCAGGAGGAACGAAAAAGGCCCCAGCGAAGAAAAGAGGCGCACTTACAGCCGCCGGCCGTAAGAGGCTCTCAGACCTGATGAAGGCACGCTGGGCAGCGAGAAGAAAATCCAGCGCGAAATAGCGACTGCGATCGAGCCCAGTAGTTGCTGGTAGCCCTTTTGGCGGCCCGAACTGCTCGCGAGAGGAGTCGAACCTCCACGGGTTTCCCCATACGGTCCTGAGCCGTACGCGTCTGCCGGTTCCGCCACGCGAGCAAAAGCAGCGGGGTCTTACAATGCGCGCGTGGCAGTGTGCCTGCAAGGTCAAAACCAGAGAGATTGCCGGTTTCAGTCAACTTGATCGCTTTTTGCGAGCGCGCACTTCCAATTGATGCGCTTTGCGCACCTGACCTAGGGAACGCAAGAGATCAGCATAATTAGACACGACAATGTCATAATCTTTGGACGGCTTATCTTCCACCTGTTCCCAGCCCTTGAGCGAGGATTGATACAGCTCCGCCGCCTTGGCGTAATCGCCGCGTGAATGATAGACTACTGCCAGGTTGCATTTCGATTGCGCGATGTCGGCGATCGGCGCCGGATGCAGTTTCTCTCGGATCGCCAATGCGCGCAGATGTAATTTCTCCGCTTCGGTGTATCGCCGTTCGTTCGTATAAAACACCGCGAGGTTGTTAAGCACCGATGCTACATCGGCGTGGTCGGTTCCGAGTTGCTTCTCATAAATCTCCAAAGCGCGGAGGTAACATGGCTCTGCCGCCTTTTGCCGGCCGGACTTGCGCAGAATAAGAGCAACATTGTTTAGCATGGTTCCGATGTCTGAATACGGAACGTCTTCGACTTCGGTTCCGGCAGCGATTGCTTTCTGGTAGAAATCGATCGCTTCTTCAGATTGACCAAGACTGTCGAACAACAAGGCCAGTCGTCGCGCCGAGCGGTAGACTGCGCGCTGATCTGGTGGGTTTGCCTTCTCCAAGATCACGTGCGCCTTGAGTAAATACGCTTCGGCTCCCGCGTGATCTCCTTTTTGTTCGAGGAGCTGGCCTAATTTCTCAAAACTGGTGGCTAGTGCAGCCTGGTTGTCTTTAAACGCGCGTCTGGCGACTTCAAGGGCGGTCTCGGCGACGCGAATTGCCTGCGGGAGACGGTTTGTCGCGCGGAGGTTATCAAGCTTATCGTTGAGGATGGCCCAAAGCTTCTCTTCACCCTTCATCTCATCACCAACCCTCGCTTAGCTGAGAAACTAATCGGGTGGCGAGATCCTCAGTGGCGAGCGGCAGGGCTTGTCGTTCGTCAGTCGTTACATCGCTGCTGACGAAAAAGCTGGTGGTACCGACTGTTTCAACAGGGCCAGCCAGCTGTTTGCCGTCTCGCGTAGTCAACGAATACTTTACGGTAAGCGCCAAATTAAACTCAGTTGTGGCGAGCACATTACCGCGCACCGAGCGCGCGGGCAGTCGCGTGATACGAGCTATTTCACCGGTCAAGGTAGCGTCTGCCTTGTCGTCACTTGTAATCTGAAAAGTGCCATCCTGTTGGAGTTGCTTGATCACTGTATCAGTGACCAAAACCTCAATGCGTGGCACAAGCGTGCGATTCTTAAACGTGGGCACCGCAATCGTGTGGACGTCGCGCAGATAGTATGGCTTTACCGGCCCTACGTGGTAGCCAAGGCAACCAGAAACCGCGAGGCAGCAGATTGTCGCAAGTGAGGCTTTCAAGGCGCCGGTGAGGCGGACGATTCGGGGGAAGCCGATGCTCCGGACGCGTTGGAAGGATCAGAGCTTGTGCTCGTCCCGGGCAAAGGCAAAAGAGGTTCAGGGGCAGTAGTGGTATCGGGCGCGAGCGAAGCCGGCGGGGGAAGTGAGCTGTCCGATTCTGACGAAGGCAAAGGCGCCTCATTATTCGGTGCGCTGGGCCTGGCGTTCCCGGTTCCTGCGCTACGCGCTTCCTGCGCATCGGTTTTCTTCTTAACGTTTTGTGACACGGGAATCGCCGGCTGAAGTCTAGCATCGCCGAATTTTGCGCGAAGCTGATCGATCCGTTTCTTCGCCTCGCTGCTTTCCTTTGAGCCCGGCTGCTGACGGATCACTTCGTTGTAGTAAATGACGGCAGCGCGATAGTATTTTTGCTTGTCGTAAAATTTTGCGACCTTGTAGGAATTGCTTGTCTGTTTGTGCTCAAGGATATCGAGATCCTTGCGCGCCTGCGGCGCTTTCTCGCTTTTGGGATAGTGGAAAAGGAAATCTTGGAAAGCTGTTTTCGCATTGCCTGCGGCAGCAGCGTCGTTTGTGCCTAGTTGCGCGGCCGCAAACCAGATGTAGCCGATTTGATATTGGGCATCGACGGCTATCGGCTCGTTCGGAAACTTGTCTACCACCGCCTGGTAGGCTTGGATAGCTGCATCGTTAGCTCCCTGCTTCTCACGCGCAAGGCCAATATCAAATTGCGCTCGCGCCGTGTACTTTCCATACGGGGCTGTGCGGACAACATCCGCGAAAATAGTCACCGCACGATCCAGCGCAGACGCGACTGGGATCCCCAAGACCTTCAATTTTTTTCCATTCAGATAAATTTCACCTGCGCGGAATTGCCCCTCGATAGCTTCATCAAAATGCGCGCTGCTCGGATATCTTTCCACCAACTGAAGATATGAATTAGCGGCCGGAGTGTATTGGCGGGTCTGTTCCTGCAATTGAGCGGCGCGATAAAGAGCCGTCGGAGCCAGCGCGTCTTTGGGATGACGTTTGACCAGGCTCTTGTAAGCCCGGATCGCCCGTTTAAGATCGCCGCCTTTTTCCGCGTTCTGTCCGACTTGATACAGCTCCGCTGCATCGCCGCTCATCTCTTCTTCGCCCGGAGCCACGTACTTCGCTTTTTTGCCCGGTTCAAAGATGATGGAAGCGATGCCCAGTTCGGGTAAAACCAGCAGTGTGACAGCGATAACCAAAATGGCGCGAATCAGCGGTTGCATCCAGGTGTGGCAGGGTAGTTAAGTTATCCAGCCCGTCAAGTTTTCAGCACTGTCTTCGCCTCCTGATGTGAGATCTTTTCCGCCGGACAAAACCGAATAATTTCTCGATCCGTTTGAATCTCATCGACCAGCAAAAAATCCGCATCGGCTCGTGCGCCTGGAGCTTCGACGACTGGCGCGGTGTCTTTTATCCACACGATTTGCCGGAGTCACATTGGCTGCAATTTTATGCCCAGTATTTCCCCACCATTGAAGTGGACTCGACGTTTCACGCTGCTCCTGCGGAAAACAGCGTTCGTCGTTGGGCCGAAGCGACTCCCGCTAGTTTTCGGTTTACCTGCAAGCTTCCCCGGCAGATCACCCACATCTGCCGTCTGCGCGATTGCGCAACTGAGTTGAATTCCTTTTTCCGCGCCATCGAACCACTTGGACAAAAGCTCCAGGTAATCCTCATTCAGCTCCCGCCCTCTCTGACTCCGGATGAGGGCAAACAGGCATTGCGCAAATTTCTTGTGCAATTGCCGCGGGATCTCCGATTTGCAATCGAATTTCGACATGCCGGGTGGCATCGGCCGCAGTTTATCCGTTTGCTGGAAAAGTATCGCATCTGTTGGGTTTGGACCGACACGACCCCGCTCAACGAGCGAAATCTTGCTCCCTTCGAGTTTTTGCCTTGCACCGCCGATTTTGTTTACTTGCGACTGCTTGGTGACTACGCAACCAAGTACGACGTCGATGGTGGCCACGTCCATCGTTACGGAAAATTACTTTGGAAACGCGAGGCAGCATTGGAAAGCTGGTCTCTGAAAATTCAGCGGCATTTTCCAGACGTGCGCAGCGTGTGGGCATTTGCCGGCAATCACTTCGAAGGATTCGCGCCCGAGACCTGCCAACGTCTTGCCCAGCGCCTTGGCTTTGATCTTGCGCTACCTTCCCAATGCCAGCAGGCATTTTCGGCAGACACACGGTCGCAGCTTGATCTAGACCTGTAGCGGTAGCTCGGCGCGCTTGTGCTTTTGGAAAATGCAGACGTGGCGGACGCCGAAAGCACTGATCTTGCGCGCGAGCCTCGCAAAGTTTTCACCCAACTGAACATGCGAGTGCGCGTCGGAGGCGGTCGTGAGCGGAATTCCCTTGCCTATTGCCAGCTCGATAATTGGATCGCTGGGATAGAGTTCGTTTATTGGCTTGCGCCAGCCGGCGGTGGAAAGCTCAATCGCGATGTTGCGCCGACGAACAATTTCAAGTGTCTCGCCGATCAAACTGGCTATGTCCGCGTTCGGGCGATGACCGTGGATCTTGATTAAATCCAAATGGGCAAGGCAATCGACCAGCCCTGTCTCTACTAGTTCGCGAATACGTCGGAAGTAATCGGCATACATCGCGTCAATATCCCGGCTGTCGAATTGCGCAGCACCCTCCGGCACGCTGTCGAACATCTGATCGGCACGATCCAGAAAATGCACGGAGCCCAAAACAAAGTCGAGCTTGTCCCAATGCTGTTCGATCCATTTACGGCCCGCCGCTGAATGGATCGGATCGTTATCCAACTCGATCCCGGCGCGGATTCGTAAGTCCTGATTTCGTTCCCGCAACTGATCGATTTCATCGAACTCAATTCCTGCGTGGTAACGGTCGTGATCGGTAAACGCGATATCCTTGAGCCCTACTCTGCGCGCCGAATCCGCCCAGGGCTGAAGCAGCGCCTGTGTGTACCGCTGTACCCGATGGCCCTGTGGGTGGGTGTGGTAGTCGGAAAACAGCGGTAATGGAGTCTTGGGGCGTTGAAGTTCAGAAGCCACGACTCAGGTACTCCATTACTCCATCACGGCACCGCCAGGAACTTTTGCCGAATTCGCAGCTCCAGATATTGAGGGAAGAAAACCTCGGCGATAAACACCTTGTTGGGCGTAAGCTCGCGAGTTGAGATTGTTTCGTTGTACTCGATCCGCTCGGACGGATTGATTAATATTGTCGCAGGCTTCTCCACGATCGCATGATTCTCAGACCACTTTGTCAAAACCTCGCCCGCGGAATTCATCAGATAGATTTCGATCCGCTGGCTGGTCGGAAAATCGAGCCCCACGGGGCGCTTGGAGAGATTTGCGAGCGTCAGTTTCACGCTGAGTTGGCGGACTTCGGATAGCTTCACGGTTTGCGGCGTGATTTGTAAATCGAGAGCGAGTCCACGCAGCCGCGGATCTTTGTATTGCGGGACGACGTTTGGAGAAAACGGATGCAGAATGCGGCTTAACCAACCTCGTTTTCGCGCCGGCGTGGGCGTCGGCGCGACGTCCTGACCGAACATGCCGGCAGCCACAAAGACTACCACTGCGAGGAAAACAATGCGGCGCTTCATGAAGGCCTAAACAGCGCCGAAACTTTTCTGGGTTGCAAAATTCCTGTCAAACCCTTTATGAACTCGCGAATGGTTTGGCCGTCAACCTCTATGAGAACTCTCGGCGTGCTGGCGCTTTGCCTGACGGTTGCGCTGACTTTGGCCATCGCGAAACAACGACATTGCACATTTCGCGTACACGCACAGGCAAACCCTCACGATACGGATGTGTTCTCAATGTCCGCGCGCGCGCGATCTTCCGGTAAGGATGTCGCCATCCAAAAGTTACCATGGATAACCGAGCACGACGTCGTCGCGTTTGCACCGTACCCGGCGCCGGATGGAACATTCGGCGCACTGTTTCAGCTCGACGAGCACGGGCGCGTCGTGCTCGATACCTTAAGCCTTGAGCGCCGCGGCGGTTTTCTTTTCGTTTTGATCAACGGCCGACTAATTACCGAACTGCAAATCGACAAGCGCGTATCGGACGGCAAGATTTACATCCCTTCCGGGCTGGCTGCCGCGGACATTGAAGTAATGAAAAAAGATTGGCGCTTCATCGGTCGACGAAAACGCTAACCGGTTGATCCTCCATGCGACTGTTATTCGCAGCGATTGTGTTCGCTTGTTATTTGTCGGCTTCGATGAGCGTTCAGACTGCCCAAAACCACCGTCTCGATCTAGTTCTGCCAACGGACAATGACGCTCTGTTTTCGGGAGATGGCCCGGCGTTTTACCAATACATCGAGCGCGATGTCGCGCACGTCAATGTCGTGCCGGGCTACTCAAACTACGGGAAATACGTCGTGATTGAGCATCCTTGGGACGGCTCGAATTATTACAGTCTGTACGGACATCTCAGTTCGATCGCGGTGAAACCTGGCGAACCGGTGAGGCGCGCACAGCGCATCGGCGTGATGGGTTACACCGGAACAGGCATAAACCGCGAGCGCGCGCACCTCCATCTGGAATTGTGCCTGATGTTCAGCCGTCAATTCGAAGCCTGGTACGACACATTTTTTCGAAATGATCCCAATCGCCACGGCATCTATAACGGCATGAACCTCGCAGGCCTCGATGTCGCACGGCTTTATTTGACGCTCAGAAGCAATCCGGCGCTCACCATCCCCGAATTTCTCAACCACGAAGAGACGTTCTACAAAGTCGCCTTGCCAAAGGCGCGGCACTTCGATTTATCACAGCTTTATCCGTGGATGCTTCCAGCAGCAAAACGAAACGGTGGATCGTGGGAAGTCTCGTTCGCGGCCTCCGGTGTTCCCTTGAGAATTGAAGCCACCGACAAACGCGTGGCACAGCCCGAGCTAAGCTTTGTCAGGAAGACTCCCACCGAATATTCCTATTTGACTCGCGACATCGTTGCCGGCCATCAAGGCAACGCGCACCTCACAAACTATGGCGCGCAGCTCATGCGATTGCTGATTTGGCCCGATTGAGTTTCGCTGAAAATTTCAGCACGATGTCGGCGTGCCTTGCGCTACCGCGACGCCATGTGGGATTGCGCTTTGTACAAAACTGAGGCACTCCACAGCTCCGCTGGGTTTACCCGGAAGTGCGATCACCAGAGCGTGATCGACAACCGCGGCCAAGTTGCGTGAGAGAATGGCGTTGGGCGTAATTTTCATCGACTCCGCGCGCATCACTTCTCCAAATCCCGGTAATTCCACACGCATCATGGCGCGAATTGCTTCCGGCGTAACATCCCGTGGGCCGATACCGGTTCCGCCCGTCGTCAGGATTAACCCGCAGCCTTGTTTGCCAAATGATCGAATGGTCTCTTGGATTCGGGCCGCGTCATCCGGCACAATCGCTTCCGCCAACACTTGCCAGCCCGCCTTCTGCGCGGCTTTTTTCACCGCTGGTCCGCCCAGATCATCATAATCTCCCGCACTGGCGCGATCGGAGATGGTGATGATGCCAACGGTTATATGATTGGAGCCTTCGCTTATCGGAGTGCTGGAGTCGTGCTTACTGCTCATTCCTCCGTTACTCCAAAACTTCACTCGTGTTCGATCGCGCGGGTTTTTTCGTTTTTTGCAACAAACGGACATCGGAAATGCTCATCTGTCTGTCCATCGCTTTACACATGTCGTAAATCGTGAGCAGCGCAGCGGTGACGCCGACAAGAGCCTCCATTTCCACTCCCGTCTGCGCAATTGTGCGCGCGGTGCATTTCACCTCCGCACCTCTGTTTGATGTAACAATCTCGATCTTCACCTCACCCAGCGGCAGAGTGTGACAAAGCGGGATCAGTTGCGCAGTTTGCTTGGCAGCCTGAATCCCGGCAATGCGGGCGGTGGCGAACACGTTGCCTTTCGCGATCTCTTCTTTCGCGATCAAGTCGAGCGTCTCGCGCTGGAGCCGGATCTTGCCACAGGCAACAGCTATTCGCTTGCTCAGCGGCTTTGCCGAAACATCAACCATTTGGACGCGACCATCCGAACTGATGTGACTGAGTCGTTTCATTTTCGTCATTCCGAGCGGAGTGAAGCGAAGTCGAGGAACCCCGCGGCGGCACGGACCTTAACGCAACGGGATGTCTCGACTTCGCTCGACATGACGCGGATAGTTCACCCGCCAATGGCAATCATTTTGCGATTCGGCTGGTAGTTATTTCGGAACTCATGTTCCCGCGGCTTTCGTTCGACCACATCGAGAAAGAACTGCTTCAACTGTTGATCACTCGCACCTGCACGCAGCGGTCGCATGATATCGAACTCCAGACAGCTGCCAAGACACGGGCGTAGCTTTCCATCGCACGTAAGCCGCAGCTTGTTGCAGCTCTCGCAGAAATGCAGGTTCGTCATTGCGCCGATGAAACCAATGCGCTGCGCGCGTCCTGGAACTTGATAGTAAGTGGCGGGACCATTTGTGCGAAATTCCCTCTCCGGAATCAGACTTCCGTAGGCTGATTCGATGAACCTTTTTGCTTCCAGTACCGACATGAAATTGCTCTCGTTCAGAACTTCTCTGGTGCTCACCGGCATCATTTCTATGAATCGAAGAACCAGGTTTCGCGCCGCGGCAAATTCGATCAACGGCAACAGTTGATCCTCGTTACAGCCCCGCATGAGGACTGTATTCAATTTAATCTGATCGAAGCCCGCGTCGATGGCCGCGTCGATTCCACCAAGCACCTGGCCATGGAAATCCCGCCCGGTGATCTGCGAATAAACGGTTGGATCAAGAGTATCCAGCGAGACATTAATCGATTGAACGCCGGCCTCGTTCAGCGCTTGCGCCATAGTCTGCCCTGGCGTGATTTCGCGTGCAAGCAATGTCCCATTGGTCGACAGACCGATACTCCTGATTCCATCGATATCAGGAAGACGCCTAACGAAATCGATCACGTTGCGGCGCGTCAGCGGTTCGCCACCGGTAATTCGCAGTTTCGAGACGCCCAACTGTGCGGCGACGCGAATGAGCCGCAGCATTTCTTCGTAGCTTAAAATTTCGTGACGTGGCAACCACTCCTGCAATTCCTGTGGCATGCAATAAGTGCAGCGCTCATTGCAACGATCGGTGATCGACACGCGGAGATACGAAATCCGATGGCCGTAATGGTCCTGCATCCAGCGACACCTTACCGGGAACGGAATGCTGAATCAACCACCGGCATTCATTGACTCAGTGTGGCGAACATATGATCGTCACCGTATGCAGCGTCGAATTCTCCTCCTCGCGCTGACATTCGGGATAGCTGCCGGGACGTTGATTTTCACCGGTTGCGCAACCACGGAAGCGCGGATTTCGCAACATCCTGAAATATATCATCGTCTCTCGTCGAGAGACCAGTCCCTGGTCAGTCAAGGCCAGATTCGTCTGGGTATGATCACGGACGCCGTGTGGCTGGCCTGGGGTACGCCAGATCAAAAGATTCCTGCCAACGTGGGCGATAGTCATGACGAGACGTGGGTCTATCTGCGTTACGAAACACCGCCCAGCTACGGCGGACCGTACTACTATGGGCCATTCGACTGGTCCTATATCCCGCCAAAGTTCGTGTATCCATCCAGAGGAGTCACTTTCTCAAACGGCAGAGTTGTATTCTACCGCTACCTGCCATCGCCACCGCCGCTTTAACGCCGCGTTTGGCTTGCCAAGCTGGTGCGAGGTGTGATTTGCTCGGAACATGAAGCGTCGGTTTTTCCTTCGTATCTCGATCCTCGGCCTCTTGGCGGGCGCGCTCATTCTCACGAATTGCTCAACGCCCGAAACGCGAATTTCTGAGCATCCAGACCTTTACCAGAGTCTTTCGCACCGAGACCAGGCGCTAGTGAGTCAGGGAAAAATTCGCGCCGGGATGTCGCGAACCGCTGCGTGGCTGGCCTGGGGTTCGCCTGATCGAAAAATTATGGGGAGCCTTTGTATCAACCGTTTTGTGATTCCTGTTTCCCGCCAAGCGTCCCTTATCCTGGCAAAGTAGTTACTTTCGCCAACCGCAGAGTTGTGTCCTTCCAATACATCGCTTCGCGCTAGAGCCGATCAAAAATTCTGTCGCACTATTGCACGTGACACATGAATATTTAGGCGGGTCTAATCAATGGCTTATCGCTCATTTACACATTTCCTCGATGCTCTGGAACAAGCTGGCGAACTGAAACGCATCGCCGTCCCGGTCGATACCGAATTGCTGATCGCCGAATGGGCCGATCGCGAGATGAAATCGCCCGGCGGCGGCAAAGCGCTGTTGTTCGAGCATCCGATCGTAGATGGAAAGCCATCCGAATTCCCGGTTGCTATTAACACCATGGGATCGCGACGGCGCATGGCCATGGCGTTACAAGTTCCGGATATCCAGGACGTCGCGCGCGAAATTCAGCTCATCCTGAAGGCAAAACCGCCGAACGATCTGCGAGAAGGCTGGAACCTATTGAAACAGGGAATTCATTTGCTCCATGCCCGCCCGAAATCAGTGCGTGATGCGCCATGTCAGGAAGTAGTGCATACGATCGAGGGTGGTGAAGGTTTTTCGCTCGGCGATCTTCCGATCCTTAAATGCTGGCCAAAAGACGGCGGGCGTTTCATTACCCTACCGAATGTGCACACGGACGATCCGGAAACAGGCGCGCGCAATGTGGGCATTTACAGGATGCAAATCTATGACGAGCGCACCACCGGAATGCACTGGCAAGTTCATAAAGTCGGAGCGCGCCACGGCAAGCGCTACTACGAACGCGGTGAGCGCATGCCGGTCGCTGTTACTCTGGGTGGCGATCCGGTTTATACGTTCGCGGCGACCGCGCCCTTGCCCGACGGCTTGGACGAACTGTTGTTTGCCGGATTCCTGCGACGGAAATCAATCGAGCTGATTCGGTGCAAAACAGTCGACCTGGATGTGCCGGCAGACGTTGATTTCGTTCTCGAAGGCTATGTTCAACCGGGCGAGATGCAACCGGAAGGACCGTTTGGTGATCACACGGGTTTTTACACTGCCGTCGAAGATGATCCCGTTTTCCATTTGACCGCGGTCACACACCGACGCGACGCGATTTACCCTACAACCATCGTTGGCAAACCGCCGATGGAAGATTTCTACATCGGCGACGCCTGTGTCCGAATTCTTTTGCCGGTCTTCAAGATGAATTTTCCGGAAATCGTCGACATGACCTTGCCGGCCGAAGGCGTTTTTCACAATCTGGTTTTCGTCAGCATCCGAAAGCAATACCCCTATCAAGCTTTCAAGGTGATGCATGGGCTCTGGGGCATGGGCCAGATGATGTTCAGCAAGTACATCGTCGCTGCACGCGCCGAGCCAACAAAATATCGGCTCACACATGGGATTCGACGCCACGCGCAAATTGCCGGGCGAAAATTATCACCGTCCCTGGCCGGAGTTGATCAAGATGACAGACGAAGCGCGCGCGATCGTAAACGCACTGCAGCGAAAAACCGAAGCCGCGAAAAGCTAAATCGATGCACCCGCAAGGAAGGACTGCTTCGGCAGCCGTCGAATAAACATTACGGCTCGGAGAGCCATCGCTCCTTAAACGGCTATGGCCTCCGGAACAAGCGACCTGTATCGATATCGCGAGTAAGTCCACCGGGTGGAACGCCACGAAGATCGTAAACGCGCCCGGTATAAGGGCTATAGTAAAATCCCGGCCGCCCCGCCCAATGGGCATAAGGATAACCGCCCGGCGGCGGCGGACCATACAGCGCGACCTGGTTCTGCTGGATGGCCGCGCCCGTCAACGCTCCGGCTGCGGCCCCTGCGGCTGCGCCGAGGGATGCGCCGCGAACATGGCCAGTCGCCGCGCCACCAATAATTGCGCCGGTCGCAGCGCCCCACGCGGCACCCTGGCCAACAGGCGTATCACACGAGCTCAGAAAAAGAGCACTCAGCGAAATTCCTGAAGCTATCAGAAGAACATTTGTATTCATCGAATGGACCGTCATCAACGATCAACCGCGCGCAGGCACAATTGTTGCGCATCAATCTGCCACTCCGGCCGAGCGCTGCGTAGTCTAGATGTGTGGCGACTTACGGCCTTACAAAGACTTTGTTGACCTTTGTGTCCACAACCAATCCGCCGTGTGCAACTTTCGAGCAATCATACCTTTCATGCGGCGGATATGGACTGACGACGACACCGGCTGGATCATGAGCATCGCGCTGAGCGGTGGGATAAGCGCCACCCCGCGCCGGATATTTTTTTGAGCCTCTTCTTTCGAGATCGCCGTAGCTGGAGCGGCGGCGTGTTCGTTCCGTTCGCGCGCAATACTCCCTATACGGGAGTCAGTGCCTTGCGCGTAAAGCGGTGTGCCGAACACAAAGAATGTAACCGCGATTGCCAACACAATTTTCACAGATTTCATTTTCATATTTTATCCTCGGTAAAGATTTCGAAGCCAGGAACTCAGACGGATGCTCGGTGCGGCAAATTCAAAAAAGATTTGAATAATTGCGCCGTAATCCTGCCTGCTTTCTCCAGCTTGCTCAGGGCATATTCTTTTTCGAAAACTCGAAACTTGTCCAGTTCAATCCTCCCAAGCAGGCCGCGGTAAATGGAGCCCATTATCTCTGCAGGCGCCATCGCGCGGCGATCTTCAGCCGGAAGCGCGGCTGCCGCGCGGGTGAAGAATTCTCTCGCGCGCGCTGCTTCGAACTGCATCAACTGGAGGAACTGTTGGTTGTATTGGCGTTGCGCTAGTTCGCCCTCACTATACCCGAACCTCGCCAGATCTTCCTGCGGTAGATAAACGCGGCCAGCCTGAAAATCCTTCCAAACATCACGAATAATATTTGTCATCTGCAAGGCGAGCCCAAGGTCGATCGCGTACTCTCGGCAGCGCGGATTTTCATACCCGAAAATCTCGATGCTCGCCAGGCCAACTGCGCTGGCGACGCGATAACAATAGATGCGAAGCTCTTCGAAGGTGGAATATCTCAGGATGCTCAAATCCATTTCCACTCCCGCAATAATTTCCTCCAGCATCTCCGGGGACAATGAATATTTCTGCATCAGCTGTCTGACGTCACGAGCAAGTGACGGCTCGTCTGAAGCAGCGGTCCGCAGCATGTGGCGCCATTTCGCCAAACGCACTCGTTTGTCTCCCGCGCTCAGTTCCCTAGAGTGATGTCTCGTTTGCGCTCGGCGCCTAAGGAAATGAAAGCCAGGGCTAAATTCGATTGGCTCTGACGCGTGATTGTCGCCGCATTCACATTCGCCTTCCTGAAGGCTGCCGAATCAATACTGAATCCATTTCTCCTGATGAATACGGCCCGTCTCGCATTGGCGAAACAGGCACACCCACGACGCCAACAACCAGCCCGTGACTATTCCTCGAACAGAAGCAAAACTGAATTTCCACAGGAAAAGCGCACCCAGTCTATCGCCGATTGCGCCGCGCAGAATGGCGTCGCAAAGCGTGATGCCATAAAAATGAATCCCGCAAATCAATAGAAACCACGCGAGCCGGCCGGCATTTTTTTGGACAAAATAAACGTGAGCGCTCATAGCTTCGAATAACGTCTCGTTGTGCAGTGCCAGGGAGATTTGGACCGAGCAAAACGCTATAATCAACCCGCTGATGAGCAGCCGCGCAATCGGCAGGTAATCGAGCACGCCGGGAATATTTACGAAGTAGGAAAGAACCAGCGGCAGCCGGAGGATTAACGTGCTGACTGCAACCACAATGCCAGCCCATTCCAACACGTAGCTGAAGCGCCGCATCGCGAACCGGAACAGTTCGCCCTGTTCAAAGCTAACGCCTTTGGTCCATGCCAGGCAGACTATAATGAGATAGACTTGGATGTAGACCCCCAGTAGATATTCGAAGATAAAAGCCGTGCCATCTACCGCGGCCGAGATCCGCATCAGACCGGCTGCGGGAACAAGCCCACTCCATTCAGGCAACCTCCAGAACACGATCGGCTTCAGGAGTGACGCCAGCGCACTCAGCAACAGAATCAAATAAACCAGACAACCCCAGAAGCCATACCGTTTCCGCAGCGCGCGCACCAATGCACTGTGTAATCCGCGCCAGTTCACAATCATGAGGACTGCAGCAATGGCCGAGAGCGGATAGGTGGTAGTGGCGTTGTCGAAAATTCCGGCCACGCCTTCGAGCGCAGGTAACGGCGTCTCCCTCCAAACCTCGCTCAAGCGCGGCCAAGCCCATTGCGGCAAGGAAGTGATCTGGCTTGGCTCCAAGTCCGCCAAGTTCCGGATTGGCGTAAAAGTAACGAACTGAAAGACGAAATAGCCAAACCCGAGGATGGCGAACGTGATCCAGATGCGTTGGTAACGCCGGAGACAGTGAAGACCGTCACCCAGCGCCCGGCGCACCGGTGTGAAAAGCATCACCAGCGCATAACCACCGCAAATCCCCAACCAACCATACGCGCCTGGCACAGTTTGCCACGCCGCAGCAAGCACCGGAATAGGAATCATGGAGTAGTGGGTAACGGAGTAATGCGACTTAAAACATTACTCCAATAATGCATTGACCCATCACTCCATCATCGGCTTAACGAATGACTCCCCAGTGCGGATAAAACGGCCAGTAAACAAACAACCCTCGGCCGACCAGGTTTTCCAACGGAACTGGTCCCCAGTAACGGCTGTCAAAACTGTTATAACTGTTATCACCCATGGCGAAATATCCGTTGCGCGGCACGGTATACTTCTGGTCAGGCTTCGACAGATTTTCATGGCCGGACGCATATCCGCGATAAGGCGGTCTCGCCGACATCACCCGCTCAAACCCATACCCTTTCGCTTTTTG
>WNGG01005783.1_pt1 | contig 18295 bp, 14 predicted proteins | sample 5400661 | NCBI WGS metagenome assembly WNGG01 (sample SAMN13153372, study PRJNA577476) | soil metagenome | isolation source: 100 cm soil or saprolite under Garry oak tree replicate 1 | place: USA:California | collected 2016-06-15
TGACTAAGGGCGGTGCCTGTCCCGAATGACAGACCCGGTTCGGCACCAACGAACAATGAAACGAATTCGTAAGGCAGGGCCTCGATTTCTTGAAAATGACAAATGACAAATAGACTTGGGCGCGTATTGCCTCACGGAAAAATCTAACTATCTGAGGAACTGTTGCCTCATTCAAAATCGAACTCTTAAAGGGAATACCGGAAGAGAGAATCGACATCATCCCGTCTCTGGTTTTTTCGTGTTTCGGAGCTCGGCAACTGGTTAGATTTTCAATGAGGCAACACCCCTCCCAATCGTAAGATTTTCGATGAGGCAATGCGGGTCATCGATCATTTGTCATTTCCGGCCTGCGCCTTTACCGAGCAGGCTCTTCAAACTCAAATAGCCACAGAGAAAATCTTATCTCTGTGTCTCCGTGTCTATGTGGCTAACTAAATCGGGGTTGCTACGTTAATCCCACAGGGGGGCGCAGCGCTCGGCAATGTCCACATACGCTTTAGCGGGACTCCCTTCTTCCTCGAACCGCCTCTTGAAAAGACGGGAGATCTCTCTTCTGGAGAAAATTCCCCCAAGGTAACCACGGTACAGTTGCTCCCCAAGCAGATAGCCGAGGTCGTGCGTCAGGAGCGTGAAAACACGTCCACGACTCTCGATGCCCCGGTGAACGATTTTGGGTATCTTCCGCATCGTGCCGTAATTGTGTTCCAGCCTCTTGTGCTCCTGAATGAAGCGACGCATCCAGCGCACCTCCGCGCCGGATACTCCCAGCAGCCGCTTCATTGGAGCTTCCACGCGCTCCCAATTCAGGATTGGGCTTTCTTGCAGATGATCCCGGCTGGGATCGATCAGCTTGGCGCCGAAGTAACCGAGGGCCTCTTCAAGAGTGGTCAGGTAAAACTCGGCTCCCTGCGTCAGCTCTTCCCGGCGGTAAGCGTCGTTGCGCTGGCGCTTGAGGGCGAAATTGACGAAGTGCGCCGCTTCCTCCGCGGCGTGGGTCAGCTCAAATTTCCCTATGAAAATCGCATTGACCCTGGGGACGTAGCAGCTCCCCCGGCGCATGGTGTGGTTGATAATCTTCTGGATCTGAATCTTGGAAAGAGCGCTCGACTGCAGGAGCGCCTCGAAATCATCGAACTCGCCGAAGCTGTAAACCTCGGGATAGGCGTCGATAAAAAGCTCGAGGCACACTCCCTCACGGGTCAGACAGAGATCGTACTTCTTCACGCGCATGAAATCCGCGATCGCGTTAATGACGTTGTACACCGTCGAGCTCAGGTCCAGTTTCTGGTCTTCCTGGTCGTGCGCCCTCCAGATTTCCAGCTGCCTGCGGTACGCCTCGTATTTTTCAAACGGAGTGGCATTGAGAACGCAGTACACGCTGCCGTCGAGCCTGGCCACCTGTTCTCCCTCGAAGCCATCGCAGGCCAGTTTCCAGTAGATCTCATCGATGTTTTGCAACACCGTGATGTGCCGGGGCGCCCGTCGGGGAGGGAAATGCCGGCTGACTTTTAGCGGTAGATGCGGGCTCGCCAGGTGAGACTCGCCGAAGCAAACCATCAGCCTGTGTTGAGGGAACCGGCTCAAGAGATCCGCTATCTTGGCCGCGACGGCCGTGTCTCGCTTGCTGATGTAACGCAGGTCGTTGCGCGGGGCGCAGTCGATGCCGAATATGGGAATCCTTTGTTTGCGGGCAAGCTCGAGAATGCCTCGATAGCCGTCCCACTCATAACCCCACTCCAGTTCGTAACGGGTGCGTCGTAAGAACTGGTCCTCGGTGATTCGTCCTGCTGCCCAGTCATCCAGAGCCCTCTGGTTTCTTCCGTACAACATCTCCAGGGCCAGGAGGATCGGTTCCCGGGCGAGATCTTCGAGCAAACGGGCCTGAAACTGCTGGTACTTCTTCGAAGCATGGTAGTCGCCGACGTAGATGATCCGCGATTTCCGGGCAGCCTCAATCAGGTCTTCGTAGGAGACGAGGGCCTGGACTTCGGCAAATTCGCTCAAGAACCTGCGGATGTAGGCGCTGCGAGGAATCTTGTCGGTCCCGAAGATCTCTTTTTTCAGAAGATCGACTTCTTGCTGCTGAAAACGAATTCTCTCAGCCAGGTTTTCGGTTTTACAAACGAGCGGCGGCATGGACTGCATGGTAGCATTGGGCACCAGAGATGCCAATATTGGGTAATCCGTGACACAGAGCCACGAAGAAAAGCTGGCCACGAATTTCACGAAAAAGATCACTGCCATTTGGATGTCATTGGTTCGAAATACAATTTTTCACAGTCTCTCCGGCCGCGCTGCTTAACTCCCGCTTCTAAATGCACCCTGGCCGCCTTGACTTGTTTGAGAACGGTCTGTTAGATTCCAGCTTCCATGCTGGCTCTTTTTTACAGGATCGACAGCATTTAACGGGTTCTTCGCGCGGTGCTGCAAATCCTGTTCATCCTGTCGAACGACATGTTCGCATTTCGGAAATGAAAAGAACTGCCCTGAGTGCCATACATCGACAGATGGGAGCGCGAATGGTGGAATTCGCAGGATGGGAGATGCCTGTGCACTATACGGGCACCGCACAGGAACACATGGCCGTTCGCACGAGGGCCGGGATGTTCGATGTGAGCCACATGGGCGAGATAGAACTGAAGGGTCCCGCTGCAAAGGAGAATCTGCAGGGACTCACGTGCAACGACGTCGGCCATCTGGCTGTGGGACAATGCCAGTACAACGCCCTGACCACTCCTCACGGAACCTTCGTCGACGATGTCCTGGTGTACCGGTTGTCTCAGGATAATTTTTTCCTTTGCGTCAACGCCTCAAATCAGGAAAAGGATTACCACTGGATCCGAGAACACTGTGGCGGTTCTGTGGAGGTGACTTTCCGCAGCGATGATTTCAGCCAGCTGGCTGTTCAGGGCCCGAAAGCGCTGCGAATCCTCCGGCCCCTCACAGAGCTTCGGCTCCAAGAAATGCGATCGTACTGGTTCGCCCACGGGAAGTTTGCGGGGATCGACGCCCTGGTTTCACGAACGGGCTACACGGGCGAGGACGGCTTTGAACTCTATTTTCACCCGAAGCACTCCGAGGACGTCTGGACTCGCATTCTCGACGAAGGCAAGGAGGCGGGCCTGGAACCTGCAGGGCTTGCAGCCCGCAACACTCTCCGGCTGGAAGCCAAAATGGCCCTTTACGGCAATGATATTGACGAGACCACTACGGTTCTGGAGGCGGACCTCGGATGGATCTGCAAGTTTGAGAAAGGCGATTTCATGGGCCGGGGTGCCCTGCTCAAACAGAAGCAGGAAGGATTGAAGAGAAAACTGGTTGGATTTGAGATGGTGGAGCGGGGCATCGCTCGCGATCATTATCCCGTGGTACTGGACGGCCAGACGGTTGGCCGCGTGACCAGCGGGAGCCCCGCTCCGTTTCTCAAAAAGAACATCGGCTTGACGTACCTCCCTGCGGACCGTACAGCCGTGGGGACTGAGTTCACGGTTCTCATTCGTGATGCGCCGGTCAAAGCTCGCGTTGTCCCAACACCGTTTTACAAGAGAGTCAAAACAGCCGGGATGTGAACCGTCGTTCTGTTGGCAGGCAATTACTGGCACTGACTTCAACAAGGCAGATTGCGGATTGCAGATTTTGCGGCCTTTGCATGAGTTTAAATCCGAAATCCACAATCCACAATCCGCAATTCTAAAAGGTCCGTCGCAGAGGGTCAGGCGGACCGAGAGGGGAGGACCATTGCAGATGTATCCCGAAGAGTATCGCTACAGCAAGGATCACGAGTGGATATTAGACCAGGGAGGCATTGGGACGATCGGCATTACGGATTACGCACAAAAGGAGCTGGGAGACGTAGTCTATGTGGATTTGCCGGAGGTGGGAGACACCTTCGAAGCCAACGAGCCGTTCGGTCAGGTGGAATCCGTGAAGGCGGTCTCGGAAATTTTCTGTCCCGTGAGCGGCGAGGTAGTTGAAATCAACAAGAAGCTGGAAGACGCTCCGGAGCTGATTAACGAATCCCCGCATCAGAAGGCCTGGATGATCAAGGTTCGAATCTCAAACCCGGATGAGCTTAAGGAGCTTCTCAGCGCTAAGGGGTACGAGGAGTACATACAGGAACAGTCCGGCGCCTGACTCCAGTGGGCGGAAGGCGGAAAGCAGAAGGCGGAAAGCAGTGGGCAGAAGTCTTTACTGCCTATCTGCTTTCCGCCTTCTGCCTTCTGCTTAATCTCCGGAGTACGACTCGACGGGAGGGCATGCGCAGACAAGGTTCCTGTCGCCGTAGACATCGTCGATCCGGCCCGTCGCGGGCCAGAATTTGTGCTCCCGGGTCCAGGGGGCCGGAAAGGCCGCCCGCTCCCGGGTATAAGGGCGATTCCACTCGGAGCTCAGCAGCGCTTCAGCCGTGTGGGGGGCGTTCTTAAGAAGGTTGTTCTCCCTGTCCACGAGCCCTGATTCAATCTCTTCGATTTCCTTCCGAATCGCAATCATCGCATCGCAGAAACGGTCGATCTCCTCTTTCGACTCACTCTCCGTCGGTTCCACCATCATCGTGCCAGGCACAGGAAAGGAGACGGTCGGCGCATGAAAGCCGTAGTCCATAAGCCGCTTGGCAATGTCCAGGACCTCGATTCCGGCGCTATTCCTGAACGAGCGCATGTCCAGAATGCACTCGTGGGCCACCCAACCGCCCTTCCCATGGCGCGGATGAAACCGCTCCAATTCCCTCTTCCCCCCCCACCTCGACGACGGGATGTCTGGGCAAGAACCGCGCCAGGTGCGAAGCGACTCCGATCGGCCCCATCCCCGGGCCGCCTCCGCCGTGGGGAATGCAGAAGGTCTTGTGCAGGTTGAGGTGGCAGACGTCCGCGCCGAAGTCTCCCGGCCGGCACAGTCCCACCTGCGCATTCATGTTGGCGCCATCCATGTAAACCTGGCCGCCGTGCTGATGGACGATGGAGCATATTTCCTTGATAGCCTCTTCGAAAACGCCGTGCGTGGAAGGATAGGTCACCATCAACGCGGCGAGCTCTTTGTTGTGGCGCTCGGCTTTTTCCCGGAGGTCCTCCAAATCAATGTTTCCAGCTCTGTCGCAAGCCACCGGAACGACCCGCATCCCCGCCATGACCGCGCTCGCAGGGTTTGTGCCGTGGGCCGAAACGGGTATCAGGCACGCAGTCCGGCTCCCCTCGCCACGGCTTTCATGATACTTGCCAATGACCAGCAGACCCGCGAATTCCCCCTGAGAACCCGCATTGGGCTGCAGCGAAACGGCCGCGAAACCGGTGATCTCGGCCAGCCATTGCTCCAGCTCGCGAAACAGGAGTTGATAGCCCCGCGCCTGCCCCAAAGGAACAAAGGGATGGATCTTGGAAAACTCGGGCCAGCTGATCGGGACCATCTCAGCGGTCGCGTTCAGCTTCATCGTGCAGGATCCGAGTGGAATCATCGAAGTGGTCAAGGAGAGGTCCCTGGCCTCGAGCCGGCAGAGGTAACGCAGGAACTCCGTCTCGGAGTGATGGCGGTTGAAAACAGGATGCGTCAGGTAGGCGCTCTTCCGGGCCAGAGATTCGGGCAGGTCGGCGGTGACTTCGTCCAGAAGGTCTTCCAGCGCGAACGGCAGCGTTTTTTCCTGGGCTCCGGCGAAGATGCGAAAGAGATCGGTCAGGTCTTGCGCCGAAGCCGTTTCGTCCAGAGCCACCCCCACCGTGTTTTCATCGAAGACCCTCAGGTTAATCTTGTGCGACCGCGCAGCCTCGGTGATCTCTTCGAGGCCGCGCCTTGGGACCTCTACGCGCAGCATGTCAAAAAAAGGCTCCGGCCCGATCGAGTAGCCGAGCCGCCTCAGCCCTTCCGCCAGAAGCGCGGTCAACCGATGAATGTGCTGGGCAATCTTCTTGAGCCCTGCGGGACCGTGGTACACGGCGTACATGCTCGCCATGACCGCCGGCAAGACCTGCGCCGTGCAGATATTGCTGGTGGCTTTGTCCCGTCGGATGTGCTGCTCCCGAGTCTGAAGCGCGAGACGCAACGCCGGCTTGCCGTCCGCGTCTTTGGAGACCCCGACAATACGTCCGGGAACCAGCCGCTTACACGCGGACCGTGTCGCAAAATAAGCCGCATGCGGCCCCCCGTAACCCAGGGGGACCCCGAAGCGCTGCGTGTTCCCAACGGCGATGTCGGCGCCGAATTCACCCGGAGGAACCAGGAGTGTCAGGCTCAACAAATCGGCGGCGACCGTAACCAGGGCTCCCGCCTGGTGCGCGCGTTCGACGAAATCGCCGTAATCGTAGATCGTTCCGTCCGTCGAGGGATACTGCACCAGGGCGCCAAAGACGGGGACGTCGAACTCGAACGTCTCGTGATCTCCCAAGAGGACCCGAATGCCCAACGGACGCGCCCGGGTCCGGACCACCTCAATCGTCTGCGGGTGGCAGGACAGGGACACAAAGAACGCGCTCGCATCCCCCTTGTGGAGCGTCTGACTCATGTGCATGGCTTCCGCCGCCGCAGTCCCCTCGTCCAGCAGCGAGGCATTGGCGATTTCCAGACCGGTCAAATCAGTAATCATCGTCTGAAAGTTCAGCAGCGCTTCCAGACGCCCTTGAGAGATCTCCGGCTGATACGGCGTGTACTGCGTGTACCAGCCAGGGTTCTCGAGAATATTGCGCTGAATTACCGCCGGCGTAACGCAGTCGTGATACCCCATGCCCAGGAAGGAACGGCAGATTTGATTCTTGGAGGCGATCTCTTTCAGTCTCGCGAGTACGGCGCTCTCGTTATCGTTCTCTGGAAGCCTAAGTGAGCTTTGCAGCCGGATGGACCGCGGTATGGTCTTGTCGATCAGGGCATCCAGGGATGCAAGTTCCAGAAAGTCCAGCATCTGCCGGCATTCTTCCTCGGTTGGCCCGATGTGTCTGCCGGCAAAGGAATCCGGGTGTGCGAGGATATTCATGGGGGAAGACTTCGTTCGGGCACTCTTATCTGGCGGCGCTTTCATCGACATAAACGGACGTAGCATTATACATGATCCCGTAAACGCGCATCAGGCTCTCTTGTGGGACACTATGGGGCTCGGCGAACGGTTGGAAGCGCTGGAAGACGAAGTCATTTCCCGCGCCGACAGACAAACCATTGCGGAGGTGCACAAGACCAAGCGGGACCTTTTGACGCTGCGCCGGGCCCTCTGGCCGCTGCGCGAAGCAATCAGCGCGCTCCTTCGCGAGCGCACGGCCCTGATCGCCGATGAGACGCGGATCTACCTGCGTGATTGCTACGACCACACGATTCAACTGATCGATCTGCTCGAAACTTATCGTGAGCTGGCCAGCGGCCTGACGGACATCTACCTGTCCAGCCTGAGCAACCGGCTCAACGAGATCATGAAAGTGCTCACAATATTCTCCGCGATCTTCATTCCATTGACGTTCATCGCCGGCATTTACGGCATGAACTTCAATCCGGAGCGCTCTCCCTGGAACATGCCGGAGCTCAACTGGAAGTGGGGATATCCCTTCTCCCTCGGGCTGATGTTGGCGGTCACGATCGGCATGCTGATCTACTTCCGCAAAAAAGGCTGGCTCTGAAAATTGCGGATTGCGGATTGCCGATTTCTTTTTCCTCACAGGAAATCTCTGAATCGGTAGTCCACATTCCCAAATCCGCAATCCGAAATAGGCAATCCGCAATCGTTACGACTTCGACGCTTTGGCAAGGAGGCTGGAGTAGTCGGGACGCCCGGTCCTGCCGTAGATCCAGCGGAAGAGCGGATCTTCGCGCTCTTCATCGGGTCGCCGACGCGTTCGTAGCTCATCGAGGTTGCGGCTCATGATTTCGAACACCTCCTCCATGAGCCGGTTCTTTTCCGAGCGGCGATACGACGATAGATCGATCGGCTTGTCAATCTTGATCCGCAGGAGCACTCCGGGATTGACCTGCAGCGTCCCCGGCATGATGACTCTGTAACTCCCTTCGATCGTCACAGGCACCAGAGGCACTCCGGCTCGAAGGGCCAGAGCGAATGCGCCGCTCCGGAATTTGCCCAGCTCTCCGGTCAGGCTTCGTGTCCCTTCGGGAAACGCAACGGCGTTCACGCCACGCTCGATGGCAGCTGCGGCTTCGATAATGCTTCTCGCAGCCTCTCGGGGGTTCTCGCGATCGATGGCAATGTAGACGGATCGCCGCATGTGCCAGCCCATGAAAGGAATGCGGAACAGCGATTTCTTGGCGATCCAGCGGAACTGGACAGGAAGGTGAGCGGCCAGGGAGAGGATGTCATGCAGGCCGCTGTGATTGGCCACGTAGAGCTGCGGCCGACGCGGGTCCACGTGCTCCAGCCCCTCGATCTCGACACGAACGCGGCTGAGCCAGAGGTTGTCCCGGGACCAGCGCCGCATGCAGAGATGCTGCAGGTTGCCGCCGCCGGAAAACACGCTGCATAAAACGGAGATCGTGCCCCAGAAGGCCGTACTGAGGCCGCATCCAGTCCAGCACCAGAGCGTATAGATCCTGACCTTCAGAGCCTCCATGACCCGAAAATCTATCACATTCCATTGGGACAGACACCTCGTTAACCTGATTTCCTTCGCGTCTTCGCGTTGAAGACGCTCTTTCCTTTCACCACAAAGTTTTTATGATCCTGCGGCTCGCCACTGCGAATGAAAATCACTGGGGGCGGGAGGGCACGACTTCAGCCGTGCCGCGGGAGAGACCCACTCAATTCGCGGCGGGCTGGAGCTCGATCAGGTTGCCGTCAGGATCCCGAAAGAAGATTTGCCGGCGCGCCGGGTTGGAGCCCATGCGGAACGGTATCTTCATTTGTTGCAGAAACGAAGGAACCTTGTCGAAGTCCGCCACCGCAAGCGCGATGTGGCGGTCATCGGAGAACGCCGGATCCCCCTCGAGGTCGGGCTTGACCACGATGTGGAGCTCCTGTTCCCCGACGGCAAACCAGGTGCCTGCGAAATTGAGGCTCGGACGCTCGATTTCCTTGAGACCCAGGACCGCTCGGTAGAAGCAGCGCGTCCGCTCCAGATCGCGGGCCAGAATCGTCGCGTGGCGATAGCTTTTTACTTCAATCATCTTCTGCCGCCTCTCTTGCACAAAGTTCACCAATCAGTCAAATTTGCATCACTGGCACGGGCGTCCCGCCCGCGCGAAGTGGGGATCTAACCTGCTCACGGCCGAGACGGCTATGTCACGAAGATCCGTCTGGCCCGCGAATGACGGGGGCGGTATGAGGTTGCTCGCCAGGCAAGCTAGCGCTCGATCTTGAAACCCACCTTGATCGTAACCTGGAACTCCTGGACCTTCCCATCCACAATCTTACCGCGCTGTTCCACCACCTCAAACCAGTCGAGGTGACGGATTGTTTTTGCCGCCTCTACGACCGCCGACTTCACGGCTTCGGCGAAGCTGACCGGGGATGTGCCTACGAGCTCCGTAACCTTATAAGTTCCACCCATAACTCCAATCCTCCATGTCCCGGTTATACTATCCTATTCGCCGAATCTTTGCGATTTCTTGTCACGCGCAGAGGACGAATCAAGGTCCCACCAAGTTGATTCCGCTCATCATTCGTGATTCGTCATTTGTCATTCGCTTGGTTTCATGGGCGCGGGGATGCTATAAGTGACCGGACACTTTTCGACGAGGCCCCACGATGCAGCATTCGGGTACATTACTCATAAAGTCTCCGGGCGCTGCCCGGGTGCGAAGCCGGTGAGGAGAGAATGCCGTACGAGAAGCTGAGCCTGAAAGGCAAAGTCGCCGTGGTCATCGGAGGGACGAGCGGCATCGGGCAGGCCATCGCCCACGGGTTCGCCGAAGCCGATGCCCGAGCCGTCATTGCGTCGTCGCGCCGGAAGGAGGAGGTCGAACGAACGGCGGCAGAGCTGGAATCCATGGGCGCGGAAACCTTGCGCCGGACGGTGGATGTCACCGACAGGGCGTCCCTCGTGGCGCTGCGCGATGCGGTGGCGGAGAAGTTCGGGCGCGTAGATATCCTCCTGAACGCAGCCGGCCGTACCAAAAAGGTCCCGACACTGCAGCTCAGCGAAGAAGATTGGGACGCAGTCCTCGACTGCAATCTGAAGGGATCGTTTCTCGCGTGCCAGGTCTTCGGCGAACAGATGGTTGCACAGAAGAAAGGGAAGATCATCAATATCGCCAGCCTGGGATCTTTCGTCAGCCTGTCCGAGGCCGTCCCGTACTGCGTGAGCAAGAGCGGAGTGGCGATGCTCACCAAGTGCCTGGGATCGGAATGGGCTTTGCAGGGAGTCAACGTCAATGCCATTGCCCCGGGTGTCTTTCGCACCCTGCTGAATGCGCATCTGCTGGAAATCCCGGAACGGAAGGCCCGCATCCTAAACCACACTCCGGCGCAGCGCTTCGGCAACGTAGAGGAGCTCAAAGGAGCGGCTATTTTCCTGGCTTCGGAAGCATCGGATTTCGTCGCGGGAGAAATTTTGGCCGTCGACGGCGGCTTCCTGGCAATGGGAATCTGAGCGAATGTCGAATCAAAGGAATCCAGAATTCAGAATCCAGAATTCAGAAGACATGCCCTCAACTCATTCTGGATTCTGAATTCTGGATTCCTTAGGAGCAGATAAAAGAGACATGGCCGGTAAGTCTACCCCTGGTCGTCAATCTATAGGCGTCGGCATTCTCGGGTGCGGTAATGTGGCGGCGATTCACGCGGAAGCCATCCGTCGCGTCCCGGCCCTGAGACTCGTGTCGGTCTGCTCGCGCTCTCGCGAGTCCGCGGAAAGACTTGCGGCAAAGTACGATGTGCCTTTCCATACCGATCTGGAGGATTTCCTTTCCGACACGGCGCTTCAGGCTGTGACCATCTGCACTCCCAGCGGTACGCACGGCGAGTTGGGCGGCGCCGCGGCACTTATGGGAAAGCACGTTCTGGTAGAAAAACCCATTGAAGTTACCCTGGAAAAAGCAGACTCCCTGATTGCAGCTTGCGAACGCGCCGGCGTCCGCCTCGGAGTCTCTTTGCAGTCCCGCTACCTGGAAGCTCCCCGCATCTTTAAGAAAGCGGTGCAACAAGGGAAATTGGGAAAGCTCGTCATGGCCAGCGCCTACGTCAAATGGCACAGGTCGGACGAGTATTACGCTGCCGCGCCCTGGCGTGGCACCCTCGCACTCGACGGAGGAGGCGCGTTGATCAACCAGTCGATTCATACCATCGACCTGCTGCGCTGGATCGCCGGCCCCGTGGTCCAAATATCCGCCTTCACCGGCAGGCTCCTGCACCCGCAAATCGAAGGGGAGGATACCGTAGTCGCATCCCTGCGCTTCGAAAACGGAGCGCTTGGGGTCGTCGAAGCGGCCACTTCCGTCTATCCGGGATTCAAACGGCGCCTCGAGCTAACAGGAACCGAAGGGACCGTGATTCTTGACGGCGACAACATCACGACCTGGGCGCTGAAGGACGGATCCGCGAACCCTCTTCCGCCCACCACGGATGTATCCAATGGGTCCGCAAATCCCATGGCCATTGACTGTGAGGGGCACCATAGAGTGATGGAGGATTTTGTGGCGGCCATCCTGGAAAACCGCGCGCCCAGAGTCGATGGCCGGGAAGGGCGCCAGTCCCTGGATCTCGTGCTTGCAATTTACCGTTCCGCTGGCGAGGGTCTGACCCTGAAAATTTAATTTTCCATGGTTGAACCGTCCCGAGTTCGAAGGCCCGATGAAAAATTAAATTTTCAGGGTCAGACCGCAATGATGATGAAAAAGTTTGAAACGCTAAGGCGCATCGTAGATTCAGGATTGGTGGCAGTGATCCGGGCAGACAGCGCGGATCAGGCAATCCAGCTCGCGGAAGCCTGCCACAAAGGGGGTGTCGCCGCCATCGAAGTTGCCTTTACCGTTCACGGCGCCGAGGAGGCCATTCGGGAGCTTTCGAGGCGCTTCTCCAGGGGCGAGTTCGTTCTCGGGGCCGGCACGGTACTCGATCCGGAGACTGCCCGGATGGCGATGCTGGCCGGCGCGCAGTACGTTGTGACTCCTGCGCTGAACGAGGCGACGGTGCGGCTTTGCAACCGTTACCAGATACCGTGTATCCCCGGAGCGATGACCGTCGAGGAAGTGCTCCGCGCCATGGAGTGCGGCGCCGACATCGTCAAGCTGTTTCCGGGAGAATTGTTCGGCCCGAGCGCGATCCGCGCTATCCGCGGGCCCCTGCCGCAGGCCAACCTTCTTCCTACCGGCGGCGTAAATCTCGACAATGTGTCCGATTGGATCAAGGCCGGAGCTGTCGGCGTTGCCGTTGGAGGCGCACTCACCGGCCCTGCGAAGCCGGGCGATATGCAAGCAGTCACGGAAACCGCAAGAAAATTCCTCGAGAAAATCCAGGCCGCCCGGCTCAAATGAAATCCACCACAAAGACACAAAGCCACCAAGAAAGCAGATCTTTGTGCCTTCGTGTCTTGGTGGTGAACACTGATCACATCACCGGGCCGATGCGCCAGGGGGCAAATTCCTTGTGTCCCAGGATCTCGGCTTTTGTGCGTTCGCCCGACGCGACGCGCACGATGTGTTTGTAAATTTCGGCCCCCTTCTCCGGTACCGTGCATTTCCCGTCGACGATCTCGCCGGCGTTCACGTCCATGTTGTCATTCATGACCTTGAAGATGCGGCTGTTGGTCGCAATTTTGAGGACGGGAACAATAGGGAATCCTATAGCCGAGCCGCGGCCTGTAGTAAAGCAGATGATGTTGCAGCCTCCGGCGGCAATCCCCGTGATGGACACCGGATCGTAGCCTGGGGTGTCCATGACGATGAGTCCCTTGAGCGTGACCTGCTCGGCATAGTTCACCACGCCGGTCAGCATGGTCGTCCCGCCCTTCATGACCGCGCCCAGGGATTTCTCGACGATGTTCGTGATGCCGCCGCGTTTGTTGCCGGGAGCCGGGTTGCTGTCCATCGTGGCGCCGAATCGTCCGGCATATTCCTGGAATCTCTTGATGACGTAAACCAGCTTCTTTCCGGTCCCGGCATCTACGGCGCGACGGGTGAGGACCTGCTCGGCGCCGTAGATCTCCGGCGTTTCCGCCAGGACAACGCCTCCGCCGGCGGCGATGAGCAGATCGCTCGCGCATCCCAACGCCGGGTTGGCGGAAATTCCGGAGAAGGCATCGGAGCCGCCGCAATTCAACCCGACGAGGATGTGTTCGACCGACTCTTCCGTGCGCCGGAAGGACTGCACGACCTCCATCAACTCTCGCACCTTTTGGGCTCCCGCCGCGATGGTCTTGCGCGTGCCTCCGGTAGTCTGGATCTCCATGCCCTCGACGGGTTTCAGCTCTCGGATATTGGGGCCGCTCCCGGAATAACGCGTGATGCTGTTCATCTCGCAGCCCAATCCCACGACCACCACGCCGGCAACATTCGGATTGAGGATCATTCCTTTCAAGGTCCGTTCCAGTTGCTCCAGATCCGGACCGTCGTGGTGACCGCACCCCTCCTGATGAGGAAGGGCGACCACGCCGTCGATGTTGCCGGACCGAAATCCTTCGAATTCCTTCGCAATTCCTTCGCACACGTGACTGGAGCAGTTGCTGGTCGCCACAACCGCGATGTAGTTGCGCGTCCCCACACGGCCGTCCGAACGCCGGTAGCCCATGAAAGTGCGCGGGAGATCTCCGGGCAGCTCGGGCGGCTGCGGCCGGTCCACAGCGTACTCGTGGTGGTCCAGATCGTGCGCCAGCTCCACGTTGTGGGTGTGGACCCATTCTCCCGGCTGAATCGGGTACAAAGCTTTTCCGATTATCTGGGCGTACTTGTAGATGTAGGAACCTTGGGAAATCTCGCGCAGCGCAAACTTGTGACCGGTCGGAATGCTGTCTTTCAGGTGGATGTCCTCGCCTCGGTAGTGAACCGTAATGCCGCGACCCAAGTCCTGCCGGGCCACAGCGACGTTGTCATTGGAAGAAAGCAGGACCGCTTTTTCCTCAAGCGAGTACGTGCCCGTAATAACAGCGGGCCCGACGTTGTAGGTTTCTAAGATCGGAAACGATGCATCTTCGCCCATGACGCCCCCTTTAAACCAGTATGTAGCACAGTATACATCAGCCCAGCGGCACAGATTGATTGACGATTGACGATTTACGATTGACGGAACTTGGTGAATGGGGTTCTCGAATCGCCAATCGTCAATCGTAAATCGTCAATCGGGCAGGGCGCGCACGAAGGCGGTGCGAATTGGCGCCGGCATGATCGAGTCCTTTCCTTTGATCGCCTTCCAGATGATTTCATTGAACTCGATGTCCGGTGCCTCATCAGCCTCCTCAAAGTTCATCTCCATCGAGCGCTGCGCCCCGGGAGCATTGGGAGGGTTGGTTTCCGTGAGAGAGACCCGCGAGGGACGGGCCGAGTAAGACGCCAGATCCGCCTCGCTCGTGAACGAGTTGAACATCGGCGTCGCCGCAGCGTCGTACTGGCTCATGGGAGGAAGCCCCAGAATCAGCTCCATGGTTCGAAGCATGCTCGTAGTGGAGTACATGGTACTGTCGACCGACTTCTTCTTAATGTAGGGACTGATCGCCAGCGCCACCGTCCGGTGCGCATCGACATGATCTGGGCCGTTCTGGGCGTCGTCTTCGATAACAAAGATCGCGGTGGAAGCCCAGAACTTGGATTTCGAGAGCCCTTCCACCAGCATCCCGAGCGCCAGATCGTTTTGGGCGACGTAGGATCGCGGCGCAAGGGCGCCCGGGCGAGTCGCCTGCGTGTGGTCATTCCCTATGCGCACGATCTGGAAGCGAGGCATCTCCCCCTCCTTTTCGAAGCGCGCGAGCTCAGAGAGAAACCTCTTGATGCGGTCGAGATCGCTGTACTCCAGGTCCCATCCCCGATAGTCCGGGTCGATGTGCCCCTCGAGCGCCGGTACACGAGCTTTGCCTGGGTCGTTTGGCGTGGCGCCGGTCTCCACCCACTCTCCATAGCTTCGGTAGGATACGTCCGCGCGCTTGCAGGAATCCCAAATGTAGCCCGCGCTCGGGGCAGCGATGGGAGACTGGCCTTCATAGTCGTAGGTCTTGCGCCGCTTGGAGTACTGGGAGGGCCAGGTCTTTTCCACGTAGTCCGTGGCGTAAGCGCCCATGGACCAGTTATGGCCGTCGGCGCTCACCTCGGCTTCGGCATAGAAGTTGTCCAACAGGACAAACTCCCGTGCGAGGGCGTGGTGATTCGGGGTGATCTCTTCCCCGAAAAGCGTGAGGCTGGGATCGCCGTTCCCTTCCGGCATGTCGCCAAACACCTGGTCGTACGTGCGATTCTCTTTGATCACATAGATGACGTGACGGATCGGAGATTTCTCTCCCACGCGCCGCGGGATCGCGGTCTTCCGGGGAAATTTCACGGCCAGACGCGTCTTCTCGGAGTAAGGAATGTTCCTGTACACCTGTCGGGTGTAGGCGGCCAGTTGAGCGGCATCCGGGACAGGAATCACGGATACGGAACCGAGAAACAACTGGCCGATATATTGAGTCTCTTTCGTCCGAGGCCTGTCCGGCTGCGGGCCTTTCGGATTGGCAAACGAGCGGCTCCCTTTCCCGTTGGCGACGTACAGAGTCTTGCCATCGTTGCTTATCGCAAGCGCCGTCGGATACCAGCCCACCGGAATGAACCCCAGCACCTTGCTCTCACCGGGCTTTGAGATGTCGATCACGGCCACGTCGTTGTTGTCGGCGTTGGCCGCAAACAGGCGGGATCCGTCCGGGGTCAGCGCGAGTGCATTGGTCGTGCTGCCAGCCGGGCTGTTGGGGTAGAGCGTCACCGAAATCCTTTCCACAGCCTTTCCCGCCGCGAGATCGATTGCCGAAATAGTGTTCGCGTTCGCGTTGGCCACAAAGAGACGTTTGCCGTCCCGGGACAAGACCATGGCGTTCGGGTGGTCGTCCGTGGAAATTCGAGCCATTACTCGCAAGGAGCCGGTTTCGAGCACGGCAACCTGCGCGCCTCCCCAGACACTGGTGTAGACGGTCTTCCCGTCCTGAGAGGCGATGCACGTGTAGGGATGATCCCCTACCTCGACTGTGCTCAGAACTTTGCCGCTGCCGAGATCGATTGCTGATACGCTGTTGCCCAGATTGTTTGCGACGTACAACCGTTGCCCGGCGACGCTCAGCCCGCCTGGGAACAGATCGGATTCGGGATCGCCCACAGGGATGCGTTTCCAAGGGGTGATCTTTCCCGCTTCCAGGGAAAAGGTGAGGATCGAATTGCTCAGGCCGCCACCCGCGTAGACCCGCGTCCCCGCAGAGTCCAGGGCGAGTCCGAGCCAGGCTCCGCTCACGGGAGCCTGGCTCACAATCTTGCGCGTGGTGACGTCAATCACGTCGATGGAGTGCGGGCCGTTCCCGTTGTTGGACACCAGAAGATGCTTTCCGTCCGGATGGAGGGCGAGCGCCAGCGGAAGGTCGCCCACCGGAATTTGTTCGCCCGCGGGCGTCACCGTCCAGCCGTTCGGCAAGAGATATCCCTTGGCCGGTGAACCGCCTGGCAGCTTCCGGACAGGCATTCGCGTCTGTGCGTGCAGCATCGACGCCGTCAGGAGCACAACAACGATAAGTAGCCGCTTCACATACCCTCCCTGATCTACTGCGGGAGATTATCCCGAAATCGTAAAACGGGAAAAGAGAAAAAGGCAACCTCTTACGCTAGTAGTTCGACTTGGTGGCCACCAAAGTTCACAAAATGGTCAAATTTTGCGTCATGGCGGGCGCAGGTTCGGAGTTCAGCCTTCAGGCTGCACTAATCGGGGCAGGCTAAAGCCTGAACTCCAAACGGGCTGTGCGCGGCGAATGGCTGGGCGGTATCAGGCTCCCTCGGTATGATACAAAACTTGACCGATTTGTGAACTTTGTGCGCAACAAGAGAACCTAACGCGCACCGGGTGCTCTTTGTCTCTCTCTCATGGATCACACGAACTGAAAACCTTGCCACGAATTACACGAAACAGGCGAAATGATGATCGAAAAAAATTTCGTGTAATTCGTGGCAAGTCCTTTGAAAGATGTGAGGGACATCTCAGACCGCCTGGAAAGCCCGCGGTATGGGAAGGTCGAGCACGGTCTTCAGACCCGGCTCGGCTTCGACGACCCTTGGTATCGCATTTATCAGACTGGCGACCGTCGCCGTGTCCCCCTCGACCCCACCGGGGATCACCATGCGCAGGTCAGGCTCCCCCTGCAATTCGATGGAGTCCATCGGATCCTCCGCCCCAAGGTACATTTGAAGATCCAGCTCGATCACTTTTCGACCATTCGAGAGCCCGGCGCCTGTGTGTCTCAGGCCGCAGACATGACCCTTCGCCACGGTGAAGTACTTCGTCCGGAGCGTAGCTTTGGCAAGAACGGGGTCTACCTTTTCCGTTACCTTTTCCAGCTTCCAGCCCAATCCTGATGCCACCAGAGCCATCGATTCGAGCAGGCCGACATGACCCAGCTTGCCTGCTTTGCGCAGCTTTCGAAATTCGGCGGGCTTCATCCCCGCACCGACTTTGCGCTGCAGGGGCATCCGTCGCGTCGAGGCATCCACGCGCCGGGTAATCTTTACGTTTTGAACTTTCTTGCACACGCCCGAAAGAACCAGGGCAAGGGTATCCATTACAAACCCGGGATTGACACCCGTGCCCAGGATCGTAGCCCCGTGTTTTCGGGCCATGAAGTCCAGCCTCGCCGCAAGCTGGGGACTGCGCAATTGAGGATAGACGAGCTCTTCCGTCGAGGAAACCACATTGACCCCGGCCAGCACCGCCAGCTCCAACTGCGGGTAGACTTCATTGAAAAACGACTGCGTGGTGTGGATCACAACGTCCGGCTGCGCTGTGCGGAGCATCACTCGCGCGTCTTCCTCCACACGAATGCCGAGCTCGCCGGGTAAACCGAGGACGCTCGCCAGATCCTTCGCGGCTTTGTCCGGAGCAATGTCGGCGGCGCCGACGAGCTCCAAGCCATCCTTCTCCAGCAAGGCGCGAGCCACGGCACAGCCGATGGGCCCAAGGCCGTACTGCACAACCCGTATCGTTCTCATGAGCGAGTCGTCCCCTCCAAAGAATTACCCAAGCGCAGGTTTGGAGTTCAGGCTTTAGCCTGCACTGATTCGCGCAGCCTGAAGGCTGAACTCCATACCTCAGAGCGCTCCATAACACGTGGCCCAAAAAGGATCAAGCCTTTTCCTCTTCATCACGGGCAGGCGCCCCAACACGCCACATTCACCGCTAAGACGCAAAGACGCGAAGAATCACCAAGAAGATCCTCTGACACGTACGTTATTT
>WNGG01003260.1_pt1 | contig 18288 bp, 19 predicted proteins | sample 5400661 | NCBI WGS metagenome assembly WNGG01 (sample SAMN13153372, study PRJNA577476) | soil metagenome | isolation source: 100 cm soil or saprolite under Garry oak tree replicate 1 | place: USA:California | collected 2016-06-15
CGCCGCCGTCTGTTCGGGGCAATGGCGCAACTGGCGGAAACCGCCGCGATCATGTCTTGGGACACAGGGCAGCACCTGTTGGCCCAGCGGTACTATGTATTAGCACTCAGAGCAGCCAAACCCGCAGGCGACCGCGCCTTTGCCGCCAATATTATGGCCGGTATGGCGCGCCAGCTTTTGTATCTCGGTCATGTCAGCGACGCCCTGGAATTGATTCGGGTCGCGCAAGACAGCTCGGCGCATGTCGCAACGCCAACCATTCGCGCTATGCTCCACACCCGCGAAGCGTGGGGCTATGCCAAGCAAGGCCGCATTTCGGCATTCCGCCGGGCCACCGCCAAGGCCGAAGATGCTCTAGCCGACGCCGGGCCAGCGGATGACCCGCACTGGATTACCTATTTCGACGCCGCCGAGTTGGCGGGCACCACGGGTGGCCGTCTGTTGGACTTGGCGCATGAACAAGCCGAACTGGCCGACGAAACCGCTACCCGCATCGAGCAAGCTATTACTGAACGCGGGCCAGGGCATTTGCGCAGTGCGGCGCTCGACCATATCGGATTGGCCGAAGCGCGTTTAATTCAAGGCGAGCTAGAAGAAGCCGCCCGCCTCGGTCACGAAGCCGCCGCCATTGTTGAGCAAACTCGTTCTGATCGGGTGCGCGTTAAGCTCGTCGAGCTATACCAGCACACCACTGCCCGCGCCGCCGTGCCTGCCATTGCGGGCTTGCGCGAACGGGTGCGGTCATTGGTGACGGCTTCCCCCACCGCCCGCTAATTTCCGGAAGGGACGACCGTGCCGCGCATTGCTGTCACTGGACACATGAACCTAACCCCAGCCAGCGTGCCGCTGGTCTACAAGGCCATTGCAGAAGCGTTGGCACCGTACGCGGGCGATGAGCTGACCGGCATAAGCTGCCTTGCGCGCGGTGCGGACTCCATTTTCGCCCAAGCCGCGCTCGATGTCGGCGGCAAACTCGAAGTGGTACTGCCGACTGCCAACTACCGCGAGCAGAAGGTCAAACCCGACGACGCCCCACAATTTGATGACCTCATGCACCGGGCTACCAAGCTGCATGTGCTGCCATTCGACCAAGCTAACCGCGGTGCCTACGAGGCCGCCAACGAAACGCTGCTGTCCTCCTGCGACCGGCTGTTTGCCGTATGGGATGGTCAGGGTGGGGTAGACCGGGGGAGTACGGCCTCGGTTGTTGTCGAAGCAAGGGAGCGCGGGCTACCCGTCGAGGTCATTTGGCCGGAAGGGGCGGCGCGGGGCTGAGGCTTGGGCGCCTGGAGGCGGCCGCCGTGCTGGTAACTCCAGGCTTCTAGGTATCCCCCGCACTCCGGTACTATTGCAGCCACCACCACAACACTGGCCTCAGCCAACCGGACAAGCCCGGCCCAGACTAAGACGAGCACCATTCCGCAAATGCTGCGTGCGACGGTCCGTCCAGACGGACGCCTGGTCTTGCCGGCCGCTATCCGCTCCGATCACCGGTTCGCCCGGCACGCCGGATTTCGCTATGAAGCGGCCGAACCGCCCAGGAGTCATGGCCGGCCACGCGATGACACGCCGTGAACCGATCCTCACTCTTGACTCCGTGGCGGACAACCTGTACCCGGTCCCCGGCGCACCGTCCGGACGGGTCAAAGCATCACCATTGGTCAAAGCCCTACTCATCGTCGGCGGCATGCTGGCCACGGTCCTCGTGCTGTGCTGCGGCAGCGGCCTGGTCATCGGGGCACTCTCCGGGCCGGCGAAGCCGAAGTCGGCTTCCACCGTGCGCGTCAACCCGCCGACCCAGTCAGACAAAGCCACGCCGACGGCGGCCCAAACCGTCGCCACGCCTACCGTCGCCGCTACGACAGCGGTACCGGCACCGCCGCCGGTCGCGACGACGGCCGCCCCGAACCCGGAAGGCACGACGGACGGACCGCCGGCGGCACCGCCGCCGCCCCCACCGCCCCCGCCGCCCCCGCCGACGACGGCCGCGGGGCCGGAGCCCGTCCACGGGGTGCATCCCGGCGCGTTCTGCTCCCCGTACGGCGCGTTGGGTTACACGGTCGACGGAACCCTGATGCGCTGCGAACCGTCGGCGACCGACTCGCGGAACCGGTGGCGCAAGGCATAGTCAGGCGTGCCGGCGGTGCGGAGCACCGCCGGCACGCCGGAGATTTCGGTTCAGTTCCAGATGTCGGTGATGGCGCTGACGTTGCAGGAGTTGGCCACGCAACCCAGGCCGCGCAGGCTCTCGAGGGTACGCAGAACCGTGTAGTGGGTGATGTGTTCGCTGTAGCTTCCGGTGGCCACGTGTGCGCCATAGAACAGGGTCGGGATGCGGTTGCTGGCGCTGTGGTCGTCTTCGTCGAACGTCACCACGAGCAGGCTGTTGTGCGCCTTCGCCCAGGTCGCGTACGCACCAATGTTGTTCTTCAGCCAGGTGTCGCCGGTCGAGACGCTGCAGTCGTGCATGTCGTTGCACAGGTTCGGTACCACGATGCCGACCGACGGCAGCGTGGTGAAGTCGGTCGGGAAGACGCTGAACCGCAGGTTGCTACTGGACGCGACGTTCGTGAAGTTGACCCAGGGGTTGTGCTTGTGGGCGTATTGACCCGAGGTGCAGCCGGTGTACCCGTCGGAGGGCATGCTTTCCGAGTACCCCGTGAAGGTTTGGCCGGCGGCGCTCAGTTGGTGGCCGAGGTTCTCGGCACCGAACGTGTGGGGGCAGGAGTCGTCGGTGATTCCCTGCGTCGACCCGGAGAACAGCGCCAGATAGTTGGGTTCACTCGGATGGGTGACCGCGAACGACTGGGTCATCTTGGCGCCGTTGTTGGCCAGTGAGGTGATGTACGGCGCGTTGGCGTTATCGATGACCTCGCTGAACGAGTGGTTCTCCTCGATGACCACGACGATGTGGTCGTACCCGGGGAGTGCGGCGTGGGCGGGGGACGCGGGGAGGGCGAGTGCTGCGCACAGGCCTACAGCGAGGCCGGCGACGGTCCTGGCGATCCGCATGGATCAATCCCTTTCTGTGCGGGGTCCACGTTGGAAGTCAGCTTCTCAACCGATTGCTAATGACGGGAGAACTCTGGGGGCCGCCGGAGTGGCGGCCCCCAGACAACACTGGTCAGTTACACGGGATCGTGGTCGGCAGTCTGAAGTCGGCCGTCGTGGTGCTGCCAGCCTTGATCTTGACTTGGCGGGCCTGCGGTTGCCACCCGTCCCGGGCCACGATCAACGACAGCGGGTTGTTGCGGCGGTCCAGCCGCAGCGCGTACCCGCCATTGGCGTCCGTCTTCAAGGTGTAGTGCGCCGCCCAGGTGTCGATCTGGACGGTCGCCCCGGCGAGCGGGACGTGCTGCCGTCACACTTCACCCCGACGACCGTACCGGCGACCTTGCCCCAGGTGGCCGGCGGCGTCACGGTCAACGTGACACTCACCGGGCTGAACTGGTACGGCGTGTTGGTCTGCAGGGTTAGCAGCGCCTTTGGGTCCCCGGCTGGCTGGTGTTCGCCGGCGACGCGTCGAGTGTCACGGTGACGGTCACCGTGGCCTTCGGCGCGATCGTGAACGCGGCCGGGTTCGCCGACAGCCAGGCCACGTCGGCCGGTGGGCCGCACTGGTTGAAGCCGGACAGGACCTCGGCGCTCTTCACCGGGTTGAGGCCTCCGGTCGAGCCGCCGACCTTGTAGAAGCCGCATGCGCTGCCGCCGCGGTACAGCGTGTTGTTGGAGTTCGGGAGCGGGCTCCACACACGGGTTGTGGTCGTACGCGAAGCCCTGGTTGGTCAACCCGGCCGGGAGACGCCACCGGAGACCAGCAGCATCCCGTTGGCGGCGGTGTATCCCGACGCCCACATCGTCATCGGTAGGTCGATGATGGGCGACCAGGCGTCGATGGTGGGGTTGTAGGCGTACCCCTTCGCGGTGTCGTTCAGCGCGTCGCCGGTACCGCTGGCGCAGTAGAGCTGACCGGTCAGCGCGCCGCACGCCTCCCAGGAGATGGCGAGCGGGTAATCGGCCACCGGGTCCAGCTGTTCGACGGCGGATCGTAGGCGAACACCTCGGGGTGCCCGCGGGTGTTTGGTGTCACAGCCACCGACCACATACATCCGTCCATTGAGGACGGCGACCCCGCCGGCCGCGAGCGGTACCGGCATACTGGCCCCGGTCGACCAGTTGTTGGACAGCGGGTCGTAGATCTCCAGACTAGGTACCGGATCGCCGGTGCCGCCCCAGCCGCCCACCACGTAGAGCCGGCCGCCGATGGCCGCGACCTCCGGAACCTCCCGCGCCCAGCTCATCCCGGCGATCGGGTTCCACTGCCCGCCGACCGGGTCATAGGCGAAGCCGCTCGCGAAGACCGAGGCGCCGTCGGTACCGCCGATCGAGTACACCTTGCCCTCGTTGACGGCCACGCCGTTGTCCATGATGGCCGTCGGGAAGCCGGGGAGGTCGGTCCACGATGCGGCGGACGGCGTCACGGACGACGCCGGCCTGGTGGTCACCTTCGGCAGCATCCGCGGCAGGCGGTACCGGTCGAAACTGCCCGGTACCGCCTGCCGCGGCGCCCCGGCGTCCTGCTGCTGGAGCAGCGTGAAGCCGTCGCTGCGCTCGCCGGCTTGTCCTCGAACGCCGAACAGCCGCTACCCGCGCCGTTCCAGGCGGTCTCCGCCCAGCCGCGGCCGCACATCACAGAATGACGGATTTCGTCAACGCGTTGTGGTGGTGTCCGGCATGGGACATCACCGCAGGCCACCGCCGGCCAGCAGCGGTGACCGGTCCTCGTAAGCTGAATCATGTGGGACAGGTAGCGGCCGAGCCGCGGTGGTTGAGTGACGCCGAGCAGCAGACCTGGCGTGGCTTCCTGGCCGTGAACCAGCTGCTCTTCGAGGCGCTGGACCGGCAGTTGCAGGCCGACGCCAACATGCCGCACGGGTACTACATCCTGCTCGCCATGCTCTCCGAGGCGCCGGGCCGCGCCATGCGGATGAGCGAGCTGGCCGAGATCACCCAGTCGTCGCAGAGCCGCGTGTCGCACGCGGTGTCCCGGCTGGAAGAGGCCGGGTGGGTCCGGCGGGAGAAGGTACCCAACGACCGGCGCGGCAACCTGGCCGTGTTGACCGACGAGGGGTACGAGGTCGTGGTGCGCACCGCGCCCGGCCACGTGGCCGCGGTCCGAGCCAACCTGTTCGACCTGCTGTCCCCGGATCAGATCCAGCAGCTGTCCGAGATCTGCGCGGCGGTCCTCGACAAGCTCGACCCCGAGGGGCGGCTCCGGTTGACCCGCGCCGCCCGCGTTGCCTCAGGCTACCTGAAATGAGCTCTTGGACAGGCCCGGCCGGAAACCCTCGATCGGGCGCCCGGGCTTCCACAGGTACTTGAGAGTTCAAGTATACCCTGGTACGGAAGTCGGCGGCGCAGGTCACGCGGGAAAGCGCTGGCCGGGGAATCGTCAGACCAACGCGGCGCGGAAATCCGCGGGTAGGCATTGATTGAGTTGCGTGTGGCGCGACCAGCAGGACGCCGCGATCGCCGCGCTGTCGTTCAAGTGCGACGTGCTGCGGTGCACGCTCGACGCGATCGACTACGACTGCGGCACCTCGAGGTGAGCCTCACGCTGGACAGCCGGCCCGGGCTGCGGCGCGGGGTGAAGCTGGCGCACGACCCGGTACGGGACCGGATGGCGCTGCTGTACCCCGAGGGCGTGCTGCTGCTCAACGACACCGCCGCCGCCGTACTGGCGTGGTGCGACGGACGCCGGACGGTGCCCGAGGTGGCGACCGCGCTGGCCGAGGAGTATGAGGGCGTCGACGCGGTCGCCGGTACCGCTGGGGATGCTCGCCGAGATCACCTACCGCTGCCCGTTGCACTGCGCCTACTGCTCGAACCCGGTCAACCTCACCGACTTCACCGCGGAACTGGGTACCGACGACTGGCTGCGGGTACTGGAAGAGGCCCGGGCACTCGGCGTGCTGCAGGTGCACTTCTCCGGTGGCGAACCGATGCTGCGCCGGGATCTGTCCACATTGGTCAGTCGGGCGCCGCGGAACTCAGCGGGGCTCGAGATCGCCGCCGACGGCCAGGTGCTCGACCTGTAGTCCGTTACGGGTTGGTCTTGGCCGAGGCGGAGATGGTCTTGGTGACGTTCGTGTTCTTGATGGTGAGCGTGAACTTGTGCGTGTTCGGCTTGTTCGCGTCCGCCGGGCACTGGAACGGCAGCGTGTCGCTGCCCTGCTGGCCGTCGTAGCTCTTCCAGAGCCCGCCGTCCATCGCCAGGGATACGCCGTCCGCGTTGCTGAGCTTCCAGGAGATCGTCACCTGGCCGGGCTGGCTGTACGGCGCGCCGGGCTTCGCGTACACCGGGCAGACCGCGCCGGTGGCGGTGAACGAGATGATCTGCGGGCCGCTGGCGGTGCTCTTGGACGGGGCCGGCGACGGGTGGCCGTTCTGGGTACCGCCGCTGTTCGACTGGGTGTCGGTGTTGGTGCTGTCCGGCGAGGGCTCGGCGGAGTCGGCGGCCAGGCCCGCGGCGGCCGGGCTGCGGTGCGCGTTGGCGGCCCCGGTGCCGGTCTGGTGGGCGCACGCCGCGAGGGCGAGGGTGGCAGCCGCGGCGAGGAGCACGGCGGCGGAGGTACTACGGCGGGTCATACGAACGACGGTAGGCAGGCGCCGCGGGTGCCGACATCCCCGGTTCGTGCCGCGTCGCCCGTTCAGGTCATCGACCCGGTACCGGGCCGGGCGCTAGGTTGTGAGCTGTCATGAGGGAGACCCCGCCGCTCCGGGTCACGCCGCCGCCGGCCGCGGGACCGGCCACCGGGCGGGCACCGGCAGCGCCCGGGCCAGCCCGGCCTGTACCGCGTGCCCGTCGGGCAGCCGCCAGGACACCTCCTCCGGATCCACCAGCCAGCGCACCCGGCCCTCCAGGGTCAGCGTCGGCGGGGCCGGTACCCACGAACCCGCACCGTGCAGGACCACGTCCGCCCGGTCGGCGAACTCGCGACGCAGCGTCGTCCCTGGCCGTACCAGAAACATCCAGCGCCCCACGCCGGTCACCGCGACCGGCCCGCGGACCGCGCCCCACCCGGCGCCCGCGCCCAGGAACGCCGGCACCTCCAGCACGTCGAACGCCCGCCCGGTGGACAGCAGGATCGCCCGCGGCCGGAACGCCCACAGCGCCGCCACCCACGCCGGATCCCGGGTCGCGGTCTGCTCCCAGCCGGCCCAGTCGGGGTGGCACGCCATGGTCGGGCACTGGGTCACACAGCGGAACCGGTCGCCGCAGCGCACCGCACCCGGCACCACGTCCCAGCCGTGCTCCGCGTAGCGCACCGCCGCCCGGCGCAGGCGGGTCTGGCGCAGCCCGTCGAGCATCCGCTTCACGATCATCACCCTCGCTTGTGCCAGTCCTGCGTCACCCGGGCGCTGCCCGGTCGTTGCGGAGGACAGAGAGCCGTTTGCATCTTGCAATAGAACCTACGAGCGTCGGTCGGCGCGGGCCCGCACCAACAGTGCGATCCGGACACCTCAGTCCGTCGACCGGGTGAGCGAGGAGGGGAGGGCGGCAGACGTGGACGAGCTACCCATCGGGCGCCGTGTGGCGTACTGGCGCGGCCGCCGCCGGATGTCCCAGCAGGTCTTCGCCGACCGGCTCGGCAAGTCGAAGAGCTGGGTCGACAAGGTCGAGCGCGGGGTACGGCGGCTGGACAAGTTCTCCGTCGTCTACGAGATCGCCGACGTCCTCCAGGTCGACGTGCAGCTGCTCCTCGGCAAGGACGCCGAACGCCGGCCGGGCAGCGTCAACTGCATCGACCAGGTGGAGGTCGAGGAGATCCGGGCTGCGCTGGAGCGGTACGACCAGATCAGCCCGATCTTCCAGGTACCGCCGGAGCCGCCGTCGATCGACGAGCTGCGCAAGGCGATCGGGCACGCCTGGCTGACCTTCCAGCACGCGAAGTACGGGGTACTGGCCCGGGCGCTGCCCCGGCTGCTGCGCGATGCGCAGGCCGCGGACAACGGGTACCTGCACACCGGGCACGGCCCGGACGCCGCCCACCTGCTCGGCCAGGTGTACCAGATCTCCTCCTCCACCCTGCGCAAGCTGGGCGAGCACGAGCTGGCCTGGCTCGCGGCCGACCGGTCGATCGCGGTCTCGCAGCGTTCCGGCGATCACCTGCTCGCCGCCGTCGCCAGCTACCGGGTCGGCAGCGCGCTGCTCGCCCTCGGCCGCGCCCGGCCGGCGCTGGAGGTCAACGTCAACGTCGCCAACCGGCTGGCCCCGGGTGCCGGCACCGAACCGACCCGGCCCGAGCGCCTGTCGGTGTACGGCATGCTGCTGCTCAACGGCGCCATGGCGGCCGCCCGGATCGGCGACAGCGCCACCGTCCGCGACCTGATCCGCGGCGCCGACGACGCGGCGATCGCGCTCGGCACCGACCAGAACCACTACTGGACCAGCTTCGGACCGACCAACGTCCAGTTGCACCGGGCGGCTGCGGCGGTCGAGCTGGGCGAGGGCCGGCTCGCCGTGGAGACCCACGAGCGGATGGACCAGACCGGGTTCATGGCGCTGCTACCCGAACGCCGGGCCCACCACTTCATCGACCTCGCCCGGGGACTGGCGCAGGTCGGCGACGTGACCCGGGCCAGCGAGATGCTGCTGGAGGGCGACCGCCTGGCGCCCTCGGAGATCCGGTGTCGGCCGATCGCCCACGAGGTGCTCTCCGACGTGCTGCGCCGAGCGAGAGGGGCACTGATTGCGCCGGTCGCCGAACTCGCCGAGAACATGGGCGTCGGGGTATGACCATGGCAGCCGGGTGAGCGAACGTTCCGGGTCCCCCGGCGAAGCACCGGGAGCCGGAATGTTCGCAGGCCGGGTCCTCTACGTCATCGTGTGCGGGTCGCCCGCCGCCCGCAGCGTCCACCTGCTCGTCGGGCTGGCCCAGGCGGCGGGGTGGGAGGTCTGCGTGGTCGCGACGCCCGACGGGCGCAAGTTCATCGACGACTCGGCGCTCGCCGCGCAGACCGGCCACCCGGTACGCAGTGTCTTCAAGAACCCCGGCGACCCCGACGTGCTGCCCGACGCGCACGCGATGATCGTCGCGCCGGCCACCGTGAACACCATCAACAAGTGGGCCGCCGGGATCGCCGACACGCTCGCGCTGGGGCTGCTTGTCGAGGGGCAGGGCCGGGGGCTGCCGATCGTGGCGGTGCCGTACACCAACAGCGCCATGGCCGCGCATCCGGCCTTCCTGGACAGCATCGGGCGGCTGCGCGGCTGGGGCGTGGTGGTGCTGTTCGGCGAGGACGTGGTACCGCTGCACGCCCCCGGTACCGTCGAGAACCACATCGAGGACTTCCCCTGGCAGCTCGCGCTGGACGCGCTGCGGGAGCGGGACAACGCCGGACTGCCGCTGCGGTGAGGTCGGTATGGTTCGCTGGTAACGTCGCGACGTGACCAGTGTGGGAGACGTGGTGGCGTTCCTCGAACAGCGCTACCCGCCGGCTTGGGCGCAGTCCTGGGACCGGGTCGGGCTGGTCCTCGGTGAACCTTCGGCACCGGTCCGCACCGTGCTGCTCGTCATCGACTGTGTACCGGAGACGGTCGCCGAGGCCGTGGCCCTCGGTGCCGACCTGATCGTGGCGCACCACCCGCTGCTGCTGCGCGGGGTCGCGAGCGTGGCCCCGACGACGTACAAGGGCCGGATCGTCCACCGGCTGATCAAGGCGGACATCGCGCTGTTCACCGCGCACACCAACGCGGATGTCGCCGCGCCGGGGGTGTCCGACGCGCTGGCTGCGCGGTTGGGGCTCGCTTCGCTGCGCCCGCTGGTCCCGGCCGCGGACGACCCGCGGCGGGGGACCGGGCGGGTCGGGGTCCTATCGTCGCCGGTCGTGCTCGCGGAGTTCGCCGACGCGGTACGGGCCGGGGTCGACGCGTACCTCACCGCCGACCTGCGCCACCACCCGGCCAGCGAGCACCTGGCCGACGGCGGGCCGGCCCTGGTCGACGCGGCACACTGGGCCACCGAGCACCCGTGGCTGGACGAGCTGGCCGCTGAGCTTCTCGCGGGCCTCGGCATGCGCGCGGTGGTCTCGACGCTCGACACCGACCCATGGACACTGCATCTCCCTACGAATGATCAGAAGGAGCCGCGCCCGTGAAATCCGACCCGGACGCCCAGCGCCGCCTACTTGAGCTCCAGACCATCGACACGACGCTCGCGCAGCTCGCCCACCGCCGCCGTACCCTGCCCGAGCACGCCGAGCTGGACAAGCTCGCGCGGGAGATCGTCGCCCTGGACGACGACCGGATCAAGGCGCAGGTCACCGTCGACGACCTCGACCGCGACATCGCCCGGCTGGAGAAGGACACCGACCAGGTCCGGGCACGGGCCTCCCGCGACCAGGCCCGGCTGGATGCCGGTACCGGTCCGGCCAAGGAGCTGGAGGCGTTGCAGCACGAGCTGGCCTCGCTGGCCCGGCGGCAGTCCGAGCTGGAGGACGCCGAGCTGGAGCTGATGGAACAGCGGGAGACCGCCGAGGCGACCCTGACCGGGGCGCAGAGCCGGCTGGCGGCGGTACGGTCCCGGCGCGACGCGGTCGAGGCGGCCCGCGACGAGGCCCTGCGCCAGATCGCGCAGGACGAGGAGTTCCGCTCCGCCGGCCGGCGGCCGCTCGTCGCCGACCTGCCGGCCGATCTGGTCGCGCTCTACGACCGGATCCGGGAGGCGTCCGGCGGGGTCGGCGCGGCGCTGCTGCGGGCCGGGCGGTGCGAGGGCTGCCGGCTGGAGCTGTCCGGCGTGGACCGGGCGGCGCTGCGGGCGGCGGCGCCGGACGAGGTGGTCCGCTGCGAGGAATGCCGCCGGATCCTGGTACGCACAGCGGAGTCAGGGCTGTGAGCGCAACAAGGCGCGGCGCACCAGAGCGCCTCGCGGAGCGAACCGGGAGGCGCTGTGAAGGTTGTCGTTGAGGCGGACGGCGGGGCGCGCGGGAACCCGGGACCGGCCGGGTACGGCGCCGTGGTGCGGGACGCCGAAACCGGGGCGGTACTCGCCGAGCGGGCGGCCTCGCTCGGTACGGCGACCAACAACGTCGCCGAGTACTCCGGCCTGATCGCCGGCCTCGCCGCCGCCGCGGAACTCGACGCCCGCGAGGTCGACGTGCGGATGGACTCGAAGCTGGTCGTCGAGCAGATGTCCGGGCGGTGGCAGATCAAGCACCCGGGGCTCCGGCCGCTGGCCGCCCAGGCGGCCGCGCTGGTGCGGCGGTTCGACGCGGTGCGCTTCGAATGGGTACCGCGGGAGCGTAACCGGGCCGCGGATGCGCTCGCGAACAAGGCGATGGACGCCGCGGCTGGAGTCGGGGAACGCCCAAAAGCTGAGCCCTGGCCGGCATGGGAACCGCCGACCGGGGCACCGACGCGGATGCTCCTCGTCCGGCACGGCGAGACCGGGCTGACCGCCGAGCGCCGGTACTCCGGCCGGGGCGACGTACCGCTGAGCGACCGCGGTACCGCACAGGCCCGCGCGGTCGCGCTACGCCTCGCCGGTACGACCGTCGCCGCGATCGTCACCTCGCCGCTCGCCCGGTGCGTCCGTACTGCCGCGATCCTCGGCGAGGCCCTGCGGGACCCGCCCCTGAAGCTCGACGACGACCTCGTCGAGTGCGATTTCGGCGAGTGGGAAGGGCTGACCTTCGCGGAGGTGCGCGCCCGGTGGCCGGTGGAGCTGGACCGGTGGCTCGCCGACCCGGGGGAGGCGCCGCCGGGCGGGGAGTCGTTCCGCGCGGTCGACGCCCGGGTACGCCGGGCGGTTGCCGGGATCCGCAACGAGTTCACCGCGCAGACCGTGGTCGTGGTGTCGCACGTCAGCCCGATCAAGCTCGTGCTCCGTGACGCGCTCGCGGCCGGCAACGCCTTCCTGTACCGGCTCTACCTGGACCCGGCCGGGCTGTCCACTGTGGACTGGTGGCCGGACGGCGGGGTGGCGGTACGGTCCGTCAACGACACCGCGCACCTCACGAGCTAGCGAGCGCGGCGAGCTGCGGCAACAGCCACGGCGCGATGATCTTCTGTACCGCGGCCGCCGTGAAGTGCAGCCCGTCGCTGCGCACCCGCATCCCGTTGATGCTCCACGTGAACGTGCCGTCCGGGCAGATCACCTTGTTGAGGTCGAGCACCGTGGTCGTGTCCGGATGCTTGGCCGCCTCGGCGCGCAGCAACCTGTTCCAGGCGTCGACGCGGGCCGGATCGTCCTCGGGGTACAGCCCGCCGTCGGGCCGCTCGGACCGGTGTGTGTACGGCGCGGTCAACAGCACCACCCGGGCGCCCTTGGCGCTGACGATCTGGACTCCCTGATCGAGCATGCCGGTGAGGTAGGCGTCGAAGTCAGGCTGCCCGACGTGCTGGTACACCCCGTTGAGCTTGCGGTCCATCAGCTCCCACCGGTCGAGCAGGACGACCGACACGTCCGGGTCGTCGGCGTCCAGGCCCTTGCGCCAGATGCCCGGCCAGGAAGGGCAGTACCAGTAGTTGGTGTGCGGGGTACCCTCCTGTAGAACGTCCGGTAGCACGGCGATGCCGCAGCCCTGCACCGCCCGTACCGTCGTCGCGAGCCCGGGATGCGGTGGCAGATAGGTGCCCAGCGTCCAGGATACCGAGTCGCCGAAGAAGGTGACCCGTGGCTGGGTCCCGGGCGCGCGGCCGGCGCGGCGCATCGGCGGGGTCCGGTCCGGCGTGGCCGATGCGGAGGTCTGCCCGGGCGAGCGCGCCGGCGCGATGACCACCGGCGCGGCAACCACCGACGAGGCCGGCTCGGGCATGGTGGCCACGCCGACGAGCGCCGCGACGGTCGCCATCGCGAGCACGGTGGCGGCCACCGGCGCGAGCCGCGGCACCCGGCGCCGCCAGTCCCCGCGCCGGATCGGCTGCTCGATCGCGTAGAACGAGGCGGTCGCCACGCCCAGTGTCAGCGCGCACCGCACGCCGAGCAGCGCCGGCCCGGACAGCCCGGTCCGGTCGGCCGAGACGAACTGGAAGAGCGGCCAGTGCCAGAGGTACAGGCCGTAGGAGATCCGGCCGAGCCACACCAGTGGCGGCCGGGCCAGCACCCACGCCGTCGGGCCGCGCGGGCTGGCCACCGCGTGCGCCAGCGCCGCCGCCACCGCCAGCGCCGCCGCCGTGAAGCCACCCCGGTAGAGCCATCCGTCGGTACCGTCGGCATGCGTCCACAACCACGCGGTACCGAGTGTGCCGAGTACCGCGAGCGCGCCGAGCAGGCGGCGTCCTCGGGTCAACGGGACGGTCGCGAGCGCGCAGCCGATCAGCAGCGCCTGCGCCCGCGTGTCGGTGCCGAAGTAGGCCCGGTTGACGTCGTCCGGCCGGTACAGCGCGAACGCCGCGAGCGCCGAACCGAGCGCGCCCGCGACCGAGATCGCGAAGACCGCCCGGCGCCCCCACCGCATCCCGAGTACCAGCAGCCCCAGCACAATTAGCGGCCACAGCCAGTAGAACTGCTCCTCGATGCCCAGCGACCAGGTGTGCTGCAGCGGCGACGGCGCGGCGGTCTGGGTGAAGTAGTCGGTGCCGCGGTAGATCATCCGCCAGTTCGCGACGTAGGCCAGGGCGGCGAGCGCGTCGCCGCGCAGCAGGCCCAGTTCCACGTCCGGCAGCAGGTACCGGCCGGCGACGGCGACGACCACGAGCACCACGAGCAGCGCCGGCAACAGCCGCCGGGCGCGCCGCCCCCAGAACGCGGCCAACCGGATCCGCCCGCTCTGCTCGTGCTCGGCGAGCAGCAGTGAGGTGATGAGGAACCCGGACAGCACGAAGAACGCATCGACGCCGAGGAACCCGCCCGGCAGGACCGCCAGCCCACCGTGGAAGAGCAGGACGGCGGCGACCGCCAGTGCCCGGACACCATCGAGCGCGGGCCGGTAGGCGAACCCCGGTCCGTGCTCCCGCGCGGCCCCCTCGACGCGCATCCGACCAGCCTAGTCGCCAAGGGCACAGCCCGACCGTCTGGCGCGCCGGATCGACCGTTCACCGAGATTGGGCTGCCGTTCGGCGCTGACCAGGGAGTCCGTAGCCCATCGCGCGGACGATCATTGATCTCGACGATAGGCCGACCGAGGACAGGAGAACGTGATGGCCCCCCCGCCCGTACCCCGCCGTCCCGCAGCTGGCTCCAGCCGATGGCACTGGCTTCTGGTCGTTCCCGTCGTGATACCGCTGCTGGTGTTCCTCTACAACAGCAAGGACCCGTACCTGTTCGGCTTCCCGCGCTTCTACTGGCTCCAACTCGCCTTCATCCTCATCGGCGTCGCCACCACGACGCTGGTGTACCAGCTGACGAAGAGCGGAGCGCAGCGGCGATGAGTGGGCATGTCACCGAGATCGTCATCGCGACGGTCCTGTTCCTTGTCGTGAGCGGCATAGGGTTCTGGGCCGCGCGGTGGCGGCGGCCGTCGACCATGGCGCACCTGAACGAGTGGGGTCTGGGCGGCCGTAGCTTCGGCTCCTGGGTCACCTGGTTCCTCGTCGGCGGCGACCTCTACACGGCGTACACCTTCGTCGCGGTACCGGCGCTGCTGTTCGGTGCCGGTGCGGCCGGATTCTTCGCTGTGCCGTACACCGTGATCGTGTACCCGATGGTGTTCGCCGTCCTGGCGCGGCTGTGGTCGGTGTCGCACCGGCACGGCTTCGTCACGCCGGCCGACTTCGTCCGCGCCCGCTCCGGCTCATCGACGATGGCGCTGCTCGTCGCGGTCACCGGGATCGTCGCGACGATGCCGTACATCGCGCTGCAGCTGGTCGGCATCGAGGCGGTGCTCAAGGCGATGCACGTCGAGCCGCGGTTCGCACTGATCATCGCGTTCGCGATCCTCGCGGCGTACACGTACCAGTCCGGGCTGCGCGCGCCGGCGCTGATCGCCTTCGTCAAGGACTCGCTGATCTACCTGGTGATCCTCGTCGCGATCATCTACCTCCCGTACAAGCTGGGCGGCTGGCACAAGATTTTCGACGCCGCGGACACCAAGTTCAAGGCGACCAACGGCACGCTGCTCAACAGCGCCAACGAATGGCAGTACGTGACGCTGGCGTTCGGCTCGGCGCTCGCGCTGTTCCTGTATCCACACAGCATCACCGGGGTACTGGCCAGCCGCAGCCGCAACGTCATCAAGCGCAACATGTCCGCGCTGCCGGCGTACAGCTTCCTGCTCGGGCTGATCGCGCTGCTGGGGTATATGGCCATCGCGGCCAAGACCAAGCCGATCGGTACCGACGGAAACACCATCGTGCCGGTGCTCTTCGACCAGATGTTCCCGCAGTGGTTCGCCGGGATCGCGTTCGCGGCTGTGGCGATCGGGGCGCTCGTGCCGGCCGCCATCATGGCGATCGCCGCGGCGAACCTGTTCACCCGCAACATCTACCGGGAGTACCTGAAGCCGGACGCGACCCCGGCGGAGGAGGCGGCGGTCAGCAAGATCACGTCGTTGGTCGTGAAGATCGGTGCGGTGCTGTTCATCCTGTTCATCAACCCGCAGTTCTCGATCGACCTCCAGCTGATCGGTGGCGTCATCATCCTGCAGACGCTGCCCGCGGTCGCGATCGGGCTCTACACCCGGTGGCTGCACCGCTGGGGTCTGGTCGCCGGCTGGTTCGCCGGGATGGCCCTGGGCCTGTGGATGCTGTACCAGATCCCCAATGCCGCGACCAAGCACGCGCACTTCGGTGGCTCGGCGTTCCCGCTGTCGAAGTGGTTCGACCCCACCAGCATCGGGCTCAACGCGAAGGCCACCGTGTACGTCGGCTTCGTCGCGGTCCTCTTCAACCTCCTGGTGGCCGTCATCGTCACGCTGATCTGCCGCGCGGCCAAGGCGCCCGACGGCGTCGACCTGACCAACCCGGACGACTACGTCGCCGACGCCCCGTCCGAGGCGCCGCCCGGCCTGACCGGCGACCAGCTCCCCGAACCGGCCCCGACAAGCTGACACCTGCTGTGTCGCCCGGCCGGCCCTGGCTCCGCCAGGGCCGGCCGCGCCGCCCGCTCAGCGGACCGCGCGTACCAACAGATAGGCGCCGACGACGAGGCCGAACGTCACGATGAGCGCACGCAGTACCGGCGCCGGCAGCCGCCGCGCCAGCCGCGCACCCAGATAGCCGCCGGCCAGCGTCGCCGGGGCCAGTACCGCCACCGCGGTCCAGTCGACCTGCCCGATGAGCGCGAACACGACGACGGTCACCAGCCCGACCACCGCCGAGATCAGGTTCTTGCGCGCGTTGATCCGGTTCAGCACCTCGTCCAGCACCAGGCCCAGCCCGGCCACGAGCATGACCCCCAACGCCGCCCCGAAGTACCCGCCGTACAGCGCCCCGAGCCCCACCATCGTGTGCAGTGCGACCGCCCGGCGCCGCCCGGACAGCTCGTGCGGATGCCCGACCACCCGGCGCAGCCGCTCCTGGAACGCGAGTACCAGCGCCGCCCCCAGCACCAGGAACGGCACGATGAGCTGGAAGGCACCCGCCGGAGTCGCCTGCAGCAACAAACACCCCGCGAGCGAACCGAGCCCCGCCGTCGGCAGCAGGACCAGCCTCCCCGGGCCGGGCGGCAGGTCGTGGCGGCTGCCGTAGACACTGGCGAGGTACCCCGGCGAGACGGCCACCGAGTTGGTGTAGTTGGCCGGCTTCGGCGGCAGCCCGACCGCCAGCAGGGCCGGGAACGTGACCAGCGACCCGCCACCGGCGACCGCGTTCACGGTACCGGCGGCAAGGCCCGCGCCCAGCAGGAGCGCGACGGCGGAGGTGTGCATCGCCGCCGAGGCTATCGCGCCGTGACCTTGCCGCGGTGCGGCGCTAACATTGTGCAGCGACGGACGAGTCGACCGGGCGGCCGCGTCAGGGCCACGGGCCCTGCCGAGGAACGTCCGGGCTCCACAGGGCAGGGTGGTTGTTAACGGCAACCCGGGGTGACCCGCGGGAAAGTGCCACAGAAAACAGACCGCCGCGGCGGGCCGGCTCCGGCCGGACGCACGCGGTAAGGGTGAAACGGCGGGGTAAGAGCCCACCAGCATCCCGGGTGACCGGGATGGCTCGGTAAACCCCACCCGGAGCAAGGCCAAGAGGGCCACCGCCGTGAGGTGGTGGTTTGCGCAGGCGTTCGAGGACGGCCCGTCCGAGCCTGCGGGTAGGCCGCTAGAGCCTGCCGGCGACGGCAGGCCGAGATGGATGGCCGCCGCCTCCCGTACGCGGGAGGTACAGGACCCGGCGTACAGGTCGACTCGTCCGTCGCGTGCCTGGTTGGCCTGCTGACGAAGGCGTTGAGCTGCTGGTATCCGCTGGCGCTGACGGTTGATGATGGTCAACTTTGGTCGTCCTCGTACGCCCTGGACGCGCCTTGGCGCCCTGATCACGGAGACCCCTCACGGTCGTGTGCAGCCCAGGCAAGAACGTCCTGGGCAGCGGCTACACGATCACGGGCGGCAGCGGTGAGGTGTTGTCGACGAGGCCGTGCCCAACGGCGGGCGGGGTGTGGCGGCGACCCAGGTCAGCCTGATCGGCGTGGAAGGGGACCCGTACGCCGGCAACTGGGAACTCGACGCGTTCCTGATCTGCGCCGACCCGCCGGCTGGCCGGCCAGCAGGTGCTGTCCACGTCGACCAGCTCCTCCTCCGGCGACAAGGGAACGCTCGTCGGCTGCGGCAACCAGGTCGCCACGGGCGGCACCGCCGAGCTGATCGGAGGGACGGGCGAGGTGCTGCTGGCGTCGGACTACTCCGCCGACACGTTCACCGCCACCGTGCGCGGCGAGGACAACGACGGGACCCCGCTGTTGGGATGGTCGGCCAACGTGTACGCATTCTGCGCGGACGCCTGACCACCCGCGCATCGCGACCGAGGTCTATCGTCTGCCCGCCGCTGCGCCGTTGGTTCCCGACTGGTACCACCGATATCGCCGAGAGCGCTATCAGCGGGACATGCACGAAGTGGCCGAAGCTCCGGCAGAACGGATCATCACTGCACCGCGGGCGATAGGCGGACTTCGGCGGCTCATGGTCGTGCGGGGTACCCAAATATCGGTACGCTGGGTCCGCATTGGTGGCTTGTACCCGGACAGCGACCTGGGGTGGCACATGACGGAGGCGTTCCGGTCTTGCCTCCGTCAGTTGCGCGAGGAGGCGGGCCTGTCGCTGCGAGCCCTCGGCCAGCTGAGCAGCTATTCCCGTAGCTACCTTTGGGACCTCGAAGCAGGTCATAAGCGCCCCACGGCGAACACCGCGAGACGACTCGAT
>WNGG01008998.1_pt1 | contig 18279 bp, 13 predicted proteins | sample 5400661 | NCBI WGS metagenome assembly WNGG01 (sample SAMN13153372, study PRJNA577476) | soil metagenome | isolation source: 100 cm soil or saprolite under Garry oak tree replicate 1 | place: USA:California | collected 2016-06-15
CCAGTTCGTTTCCTGTCAGCACGACCAAGCGCCTGGAATTCACCTTCTTTGCCGCCTCGACGGCGAGATTGATCTGCTCCAGGAAACCTTCCCGCTCGCGCGGGTTGACCAGGCCGCATCCGGGCGCGGTAACCCCCTTGTTTGCTACAAGGCATGCACAAACCATCGGATACTTCTTCATTTCCGCAGCGAAGGTTTCGAGCAGGTTTGAATCGCGCCAGTCGAACATTTCGAAGGCATCGTAACCGAGGCGGGCCAGCAGCGCGAGCCCATCAGCAACCGGCATTTTACGGAGCATTCCCCAGGTGATCGAGAGGCGCAGGCCTTTGACGCGGTCGCTCTTTCCGGGCCCGGGAGCTTGCAGACAAGGGGAGGCAAGAGAACTGGCAGTGAGGCTTAAGAATGAACGTCGATCCATGATGGACCCTCCCGTTGAAAGTACTCCAGACTATATACCAATTCCCTTCGCGCCCTTAGCGCCTTCGCGGTGAAACTGAGCCCGAATTAACCGCGAAGACGCGAAGGGCGCAAAGGGCTCGAGAATTCTCCGGGGAGGTTCGCCGAAATCTCCTGAGCTCCCTGTTCTCTTATTGCGGAGTCTGGATTAAAATTCGGGGGACCATGCACATTCCAGACGGATTCTTGTCCGGCCGGATCTGGCTTTCCCTGGACGCTCTGTCCAGCGTGACGGTTCTATATGCTGCGCGGCGTCTTCGTGTTCAGGCCTCGGGACATACCGTTCCCCTCATGGGAGTTTTGTCCGCCTTCGTGTTTGCTGCGCAGTTGCTGAACTTTCCCGTCCTGGGAGGCACTTCAGGCCACCTGGTGGGGAGTGCGCTTCTCGCCGTTCTGCTCGGACCTCTGGCCGCTTTCCTTACTATGGTCACTGTTCTTATCGCGCAGGCGCTGTTTCTCCAGGACGGAGGCCTGGCCGCACTCGGGGCGAACATCTTCAACATTGCTACTGTGCCCGTTCTGAGCGGGTACGGAATTTTCCGACTGGCAGGCGGAACTCAAAGCCACGGCAGGCGTCTCGCCATAGCAAGTTTTCTGTCTGGCTGGGTGTCGATCGAATTGTGCGCTCTTTGCTGTGCCCTGGAACTGTCGCTCTCCGGGGCCATCCCCCTGAGAGTGGGGCTCCCTGCGATGACGGGATATCACGCGATCCTCGGGGTGGCGGAGGGGATTCTGACGTCGAGTGTGCTGGTTTTTTTGTCGCACACCCGGCCTGACTTGATCCGCAGAGGTGCTGGAAGCCGGCTTCCCGTCGCGGATTGGGTTGCTGTCGTCGCTCTGGTTGCCGTCCCTTGCGCCATCTTGGTTCTGGCCGGAAGCTCCAATCTTCCGGATCCTCTTCAGAGACTGCTCGCCTCGGCAGATCCCGTCTATGGGCGCCAGGGGGAATCGGAACCCTTCCTTTCTCCGCTACGCTATCGCGAATTCCTCCGGGCACTGACTCTTATCGCGGGAGCGATCGGATCCGCATATTTTCTAGGGCGCTTGATGCGAGGGAAGAGGAGCAAGCTGTGAGGCACAATTTTATAGATCGTTATGCTAATCTCGATTCTCCCCTGCATGTCCTGGAAGCGCGCACGAAAATTCTTGGATATCTTTCCCTCATAGCGGCGCTCCTTTTGATGCCCGGCCGCAATGACGTTGTCCTGCTCGTCTACGCTTTCGTGGCGGCCATTCTGGTAGGTGCTTCGCAAGTCCCGCTGGGATACATTGTGGGGAGGTCCTTGGTGATCTTGCCTTTTGTGTTGCTGGCCGGGATCGCTGCCCCCTGGACAAACAGTTTCGACGGGGCCAGGTTTATGGCCCTTGCGACTCGCTCTTTTCTCAGCGTGACCATCCTCTTGCTGATGACGAGCACCACGCCATTCCCCGAGCTCCTGCGCGGTTTGCAGAAGCTGGGCTGCCCCAGGATACTGATACTGAACCTCGGGTTCCTGTACCGGTATCTTTTCGTTCTCACCGAAGAGGTGTTGCGCATGCGTCAGGCCCGGGATTGCCGGCGCGCCGGCCGCGCGCCGCCGAGAGTGGAATTGAAGCTCCTGGGGTCGATGCTGGGGTCGCTCGTGCTGCGCTCCTTCGAGCGCGCCGAGCGGATGTACCAGGCGATGCTGTCGCGTGGCTATGCCGGAGAGTTCCCTGTTCTCGCCCCCCGGCGCTTTACGTGGCGCGACCTGACCTTCCTTGCCGGAATCGCACTGCTCATCGTGAGCTCATTCCGCTACGCCGGCCGATGAGCCAGAGGCAGTCAGAGGCAAATTTACGATTGACGATTGGAAAATAGCGGACCTCAATCGGTCAATCGTCAATCGTCAATTCAAGTGACAGAGTATGCGATTCGCATAACCCGGCTTAGTTACAGTTATCCGGACGGGACGAAGGCCCTGGAGGATGTGGACCTCGACGTGCGCGTCGGCGAGCGTGTCGCACTTGTGGGGCCCAGCGGCGCGGGCAAATCGACGCTGCTCCTGCATCTTAATGGCGTCCTGTCCGGAAAGGGAATGATCCGCGTCATGGGAAAGCCGCTTGGCGACACCGCTCTGCGGGAGATTCGCCGGTACGTCGGCCTGGTCTTCCAGAATCCGGACGACCAGCTCTTTTGCCCTACCGTCTTTGAAGACGTTGCATTTGGACCCCTGAACCTCTCGATTTCCCCACAGGAAATACCGCATCGGGTGGAGAGGGCGCTGCGCGACGTGGGACTGGATCAATCGATCCGCAACCGCCCGTCCCACCATCTGAGCCACGGCGAACGCAAGCGCGTGGCGCTGGCTTCGGTCCTTATCATGGAACCGGACATCCTCGCCCTGGACGAGCCCAGTAGCAACCTGGATCCACGAAATCGCCGGCATTTGATCGAACTGGTCGCATCGTTGCCCTCAACCCTGGTTCTGGCAACGCACGATCTGGGGATGGTTATGGCGTTGTGCCCGAGAACTGCGCTGATGGATCGAGGCAAGATATGGGCGGACGGAGAGACGCGCCGTATTCTCGCTGATGCGCGCCTTATGGAGGAACACGGACTCGAGGTCCCGTGAGCCCCCGTTCGCTGTCAAGTCACGTATTTCACGCCGCTGGCAAACTGCAATAAGAACCTGGTCATTCCTTGCGTCTTGGGGGTAAAGGCTGCGCTCAATCCACCGCGAATACACGAAGACGCGAAGAATACGAGCGAGCCGGGTGTAGTTAAAAATGCGAGTCAATTCATGCGGCTTTTGACTCTCTCAGAAACTGTGGAGAATTCAATTCGTGTTAATTCGTGGAATTCGTGGCGTTTTTTGCTGGCCACGAATTCCACGAATTTCACGAAAACGATTACTGCGATTTGGATGCCATCGGTTCGAAATGCAAATTTTCAGAGTCTCACGGCCGGGCTATTGACACGCACCTGACGGTGACGCCTAAAAATTTGACTCGCACTTCTGATTGCACCCGGCGAGCCTATCTACTTGAGTGTCGGATGCCGGAGTGCGTAAAATCAAATCTCGTGGTGGACGACCCGTGGGATTCAGGATTCGAGGGCGCGGAGTGGAACTGGAAGCAATCCTGCGAGAGCCTGAGGCGCGGCCTCTCCTTGGAGCCGCAGTGCTCTGTCATCCCCACCCGGTCTATGGCGGAACTATGGACAACCGGGTCGTGTACCGCGCCGGCAAAGCCGTAATGGAGGCGGGACTGGCTGCGCTCCGATTCAATTTTCGCGGCGTCGGCGCCAGTACGGGCTCGTACGATCACGGAGACGGAGAAAAGGACGATGTCTCTGCTGCGATCGATTACCTGTCTGGAAAATATCCCGGCCTGCCGCTTGTCCTGGTTGGGTTTTCCTTCGGCGCCTGGGTTGGGCTTCAGGCCGGATGCCAGGACCCGCGCATCCAGGCCATGGTAGGACTGGGTGTGCCGGTGTCGTTTTACGATTTCGAATTCCTCACCGGGAATTTCAAACCTACACTCTTTGTTATCGGCACGCGGGACGAGTATAGTCCGCGCGACAAGATGGACGGGCTCGCGCGGCGTATGTCGTCTTCTTTCACCCTGCGTTGGGTCGAAGGAGCCAGCCATTTTTTCGTGCCCGGCCTCGATCAACTTCAAAGCTACGTGACCGAGTTTCTGAGCCACATTGAGTTTTTCCGGAGCGGCGACGCATGAAACATGTCCTGCTGTGGGCCGTCCTTGCGGCAGGGGCCGGCTTCTCATCCACCGCGGCGCTTTCTCGCTTCGAGAAGGTAACCGAAAGATTTTACTACTTGAAATCTGGAGAGGGCGCGGCCAATGTGGGCGCTCTCGTCACGGAGGATGGAGTGCTTCTGGTGGATACCCCGTCGGCAAAGGACGTCCCTGTTAGCCTCGAAGCGCTCAAACGGCTGACTCCCCGTCCGGTTCGCTGGGTGATCAGTACTCACGAGCACGAAGACCATACGGGAGGAAACAGCTACTTTTTGGAGCATAATGCGGCTGTCATAGGCAGCCGCCGGCCGTTGCGTCCGGGTGAGGCGGAAACTGCCAACGACAAGGGCTCGCCTCGCAAGAGCCCCCTGTTAGCCTTCGGACGGGAAATGCGCTTGTTCCCGGGAGGGATCGAGGTTCGTGTCATGGCAGTGGAACATCCCGCGCACACGGCCGCAGACGTCATCGTTCTTATTCCGTCCGAAAGAGTCCTCCAAATAGGCGATCTGTTCATGGCCGGGAGTTATCCGGAAATCGACATGGTGGGAGGCGGAAGCCCCTTAGGATGGTTCGATGCAATGAAGAGGGTCATCGAGGCAGTCCCACTGGCCAAACCCGCCATACCCCAACCGAAGCCTGGCACATCCGCGGCTCCCGAGGAGGAGAAGACCCTGGAGGAGCTGGTTGCGGTGATTCCCGGGCACGGTCCCGCGTCGAATCTGAGAGAAGTGAAGGATCTGCTGGAGAGTGCGCAGAGGTTGAGAAATGAAGCTGCACGGGCCATTTCGGCGAAACGAACGCGTGACGCTTTTCTTACTTCCGTCTCCTTAACCCCTTCTTTCAGCGCGCGCAAGAACCTCGATCTTTTTGCTGCTCAACTCTATGAAGTTCTCTCTCACAAGAAATAAGGGCATTTTCGGATTGCGGATTGCGGATTGCGGAATGAGAAGAAAAACTGTAATCGATTTCAAATCCGCAATCCGAAATCCGAAATCCGCAATCGAAAGGACGCTGGCAATAGATCTGGCTCCCTTCGGCTGTTAGAATATTGGCTGGAAAACGAAAAAAAGGAAGGGGTTTCATGAACCGAATAAGAAACGCAGAACCGAGTCGCCGTGTGGCAAATATCCGGCCGCTACCCGCCTCGAAAAAAGTTTACGTTCATGGAACGCGCGGAGTCCGTGTCCCGATGCGCGAGATCTCGATGCAACCAACCCGGGAAATGAACGGCCAGATTGAGTTGAACCCTCCCGTACGCGTGTACGACACATCGGGTCCATATACCGACCCTGAGGTGCAGTTGGATCTCCGCCAGGGTCTCCCGCCCCTGAGGTTGCCCTGGATTCTGGAACGTGGCGAGTACGATCGGATGGAGCCACGTTATCGGCCCGTACCCGGGCACAGCGATCCGGATACTCCACTCCCCAACCGCCGTCCGGTCCTGCGGGGCCGCGGAAACGTCACACAAATGCACTACGCGCGGAAGGGAATTGTTACGCCGGAGATGGAGTTTGTGGCGCTGCGGGAAAATGTCGATCCCGAGTATGTCCGAGGCGAAGTGGCACGGGGCCGTGCGATAATCCCCGCCAACATAAACCATCCCGAAAGCGAGCCCATGATCATAGGCCGGAAGTTTCTGGTCAAAATCAACGCCAACATCGGCAACTCTGTGGTCAGTTCTTCCATTGAGGAAGAAGTCGAGAAGATGACATGGGCCATCCGCTGGGGGGCGGACACTGCAATGGACCTTTCCACGGGAAAGAACATCCACGAAACCCGTGAGTGGATCCTCCGCAACTCACCCGTACCCATCGGGACGGTTCCCATTTACCAGGCGCTGGAAAAGGTGGGGGGTACGGCCGAAGAGCTGACGTGGGAGACTTACCGCGACACGCTCATCGAGCAGGCCGAGCAGGGTGTGGATTACTTCACGATCCACGCGGGCGTCTTACTTCGATATATCCCGCTCACGGCCAAACGTGTTACGGGCATCGTAAGCCGGGGGGGATCGATCATGGCCAAATGGTGCCTGGCGCACCATAAAGAAAGCTTCCTCTATACCAGGTTCGACGAGATCTGCGAAATCATGAAAGCCTACGACGTTTCCTTTTCGCTCGGTGACGGACTGAGACCCGGATCCACAGCCGATGCGAATGACGAAGCGCAGTTCGCGGAGCTCGAGACCCTGGGAGAGCTGACTTTGAAGGCCTGGAAGCACGACTGCCAGGTAATGATCGAAGGTCCCGGTCACGTGCCCATGCACCTGATCCAGGAAAACATGGAGCGGCAGCTGCGCGTGTGTCACGAAGCCCCGTTCTATACCCTCGGCCCACTGGCGACGGACATTGCCCCAGGATATGACCATATCACAAGCGGTATTGGCGCCGCTATTATTGGCTGGCTCGGCACGGCCATGCTCTGTTACGTAACGCCCAAGGAGCATTTGGGATTGCCGAACAAGAAGGACGTAAAAGACGGGGTGATCACCTACAAAATCGCCGCTCATGCGGCCGATCTTGCGAAGGGACATCCGGGAGCAAACGTGCGCGACGATGCCCTATCCAAAGCGCGGTTTGAGTTCCGCTGGGAAGATCAGTTCAGTCTCTCCCTCGATCCCGAGACGGCCAGAGAATTCCACGACGAGACCCTGCCGCAGGAGGCGGCAGATGAAAATCACCCAGGAGGTTCGGGATTACGCGGCGCAATTGGGAGTCGGGGAAGATCGGGCGCTCGAGACGGGGTTACAACAGAAGAGCCGCGAGTTTCTGGAGAAAGGGGCCGAAATCTACCAGAAAATCTAGGCGCCCAAAGGGCGGTATGAGGATCGCTCGCTATCTCTAATGGACTCTGATTCACCACGGAGACACGGAGGACACGGAGGCTCACGGAGAAAGATATTTTTGAGTTCAGGTGAAATTCGCCGGGCGAATCGGAAACATTACTTCATGGAGATGCGACAATGCTCCATGAAGAGGCCCTCACCGCGCAGATTATCGGAGCGGCAATCGAAGTGCATCGAAGGGTGGGTCCAGGGCTCCTGGAATCAGCTTATCAAGCCTGCCTGGCCAGGGAATTATCGCTGCGAAATGTCCCATTCGAACGTGAAGTATCCCTGCCCATTGAGTATGAAGGCATAACAGATCGACTGTAGCTACCGCCTTGATTTTGTAGTAGCGGGAAAAGTAGTCATCGAACTTAAAGCGGTGAATGCTTTACAAAAGGTTCACGAAGCTCAATTGCTGACCTATCTAAGGCTCTCCGGTCTTCGAGTTGGGTTGCTTATCAATTTCAATGTTGCTGTGCTCAAAGAAGGCATTCGTCGCCTCGTACTCTGAGCCAACTCCGTGAGCCTCCGTGTCCTTCGTGTCTCCGTGGTGAAGGCTGCGCGATCTACAGGTGCTTTTGCTCCAGGGGGAGGTACTTCTTCACACCCTCCATCACAAGTTCGAACTCCTGGAAAGTCAGAGATTGAGCGCCGTCGGACCACGCCTCCTCGGGGTTTGGGTGCACCTCCACGATCAGGCCGTCCGCGCCTGCGGCAACGGCCGCCTTTGCCATCGGTGCGACCAGGGAACGCTTGCCCGTGGCGTGGCTAGGGTCCACGACCACCGGAAGATGGCTGATCTCGTTGAGCAGGGGAACGGCCGCAATGTCGAGCGTATTGCGCGTCATGGTCTCAAAAGTGCGGATGCCGCGCTCGCACAGAATCACCTGGGGGTTCCCTTGCGACACGATGTATTCGGCCGACATGAGAAACTCCTTGATCGTTGCGGAAAGCCCACGCTTCAGAAGAACTGGCTTGGCCGCTTTGCCCAGTCTCTTCAGGAGCGCGAAGTTCTGCATGTTGCGGGCGCCAACCTGAAGGATATCCGTGTAGCGTTCCACAAGCTCTACCTGCTCCGGCGTCATTACCTCCGTACAGACCCTCATCCCCGTCGTTTCCCGGGCTTCGGCGAGCAGCTTCAATCCCTCCTCTTCCAAGCCCTGGAAATCATACGGCGAGGTGCGCGGCTTGTAAGCCCCGCCCCGCAGGATCGTTGCACCGGCGGCGCGAACCGCACGGGCCGTCGCAACGATCTGCTCTCTGCTTTCGACCGAGCAGGGCCCTGCAATTACAACGAATTGATGGCTGCCAAGAACCACTTCGCCGACCCGGATGGTGCTCTTTTGCGGTTTGAGCTCCCGCCCTACCAGCTTGAAAGGTTGCCGAATCGCGACAACGCTCTCGACGCCCGGAGCCCCTTCCAGGGCCTGCAGCGCCGCGCGGTTGTTCCCGCTCCCCACGGCTCCTATGACCGTGCGTGTCTCGCCGTAGATTGGATGCGGAATGTACCCGTACGAACGAATCTTTTCGCAAACGTGTTCGATCTGTTCCGTTGTAGCCTCGGGTTTCATGGAGATGATCATGCTAGAGGCTCCCAAAATAAAAAAGCCCACATCCTGGAGGCGGGACGTGGGCTTTTCAAGGCGGTGTGACTCAATTATTACGGGCCCAACACGCCTCCGACGGGGCTAAAGAAGTACCAAAAAATGCATACAGGTGCCGACCGGGAGCATGAGCTTGGAAAGGAGCCTGGGAGCACGCGATCAGGATGTCTTACTAGCCGACACCGGGCAGTATCTTACTCTAAAATGTCTGGTTGTCAAGCAAAAGCTATCAACTTAATTACCCGGATTAGCGGAGGGGGCTATCGCGCTCAGCGCGTTAGCTTTCGTAGGACTTTGACGGAGGCCCTTGAAAGGTGTCAGGCTAGTTCTTGAGAAAGAAGCCAAGGGTTTCCGGCGGCGGCAGAGCTCCCTTTTCATTGAAATAATTCAGCCACTGGATGACCGAGAGGGCGCGGTCGCTGAATTTCTGCTGCAGGCTGTCGTACTTCACCAGAACGCTCTCCAACCAATAAGGCCGGTTTTCCGCCAGCCAGAGGTCTCGGTATTCGGTTTTGAGATCCCCGAGGTGATCTCTCAAGTCGTAAGCCGGACCGTTAATCGTGATGAAGTTTCGCAGGGTGCGTGTGACCCGCCGCCGGTCGCCCAGGTTCTGATAGGCGTCCCAATAGGCCTTGCTCATTTCTTCTGCGAACTGAAACTTCATCCCCAGGTAGTCGGTTCTCTTGGCTGCAAACACATAGTACGGAATGGTGTCCCCGTTTTTCTTGACGGTCCTGGCTTTTGTATAGAAGGTTTCGAGGGCCTCCTCGGCCGCAAGCCTGAGATCCCTCAATACGGGCGACATTTGCTGCGTCAGTTTGGCCCCGCGCTCGGAGAACGGATCCAGCCAGAAGAGCCCATCACTCGCATCACCGACGTTTTTAGAGGAAAGGAGGGTATGTGCCCTGCTGAGCAATTCCATGGCTCGGGCGAGAGCGCCGTCGGTATTGCGGTAAAAGGCCCAGTCGAAGCGCGCCTTGAATTCATCGATGCCGGATTCCCCGGGCTGCCATGCGGCTGAGGCTCCAAAAACCACCGGAAACCACGTCATGTTGAACAGCGCTTCCCCATCGTCATCCCACGTCGTGTTGAACATTCCCAGAGCGCCGTACTTTTGCCCGTCGCGCACAAAGCCCTGAATGTTGCGCAAGGCCACATCCAGGTTGGGAGAAGTACGGCTCCAGTTGCTGGCTCCGGGGCACACCATCACGTCGAGCCCGGCGTCGCGGAACGGCTTCAAGTAGGAAACAAAGTCGGAAAGAGGATCGTACACCCAGCTCATCACGATCATGTCTTTCGGAAGGGTCTGCAGGAGCTCCGGGTAGCGCATTGCAATGTCTCCCCAGAACATGAGCCTTTTGTTGTAAGGCTTCATGATTTCAGCGACCTTCTGGATGTGATTGAAATAAACCTTGCCGATTCCTATCTCGTCCGCCAGTTTTTTCGTCTTCCCCTGTCCGAGCTCGACGGTTTCGTCTGAGCCGATGTGGAAGAACTTGCTGGGGAACAGCGGGACGAGCTCGGAGTAGAGCTGGCGCACCAGATCGTAGCTCTTCTCATTGGTGGGGGTCAGCACATGCCCGTGAGGCGTTTCCGCCAGCTCGTTGTATTTTTCGTACTTCAAGACGTGGTGCAGATGACCGAACGCCTGCTGCTCGGGAATGAGATCGACGTAAAACTTCCTCGCGTATGTGACGAGCTCCTGTACTTCCTCTCGGGTAAGAGCGCCTCCTTTGGGACCGATCAAGGGATGGTTCTGATAGTCGAACACATGTTCGATGTAGAGAGACCAGATGTTCATCTTGTATTCGGCCGCCCGCCGTATCTGGCTCCTGATGAATTCCGTTTTGGGAATGGGGCCGCGGCTGATGTCATCGTGCAGGCCTCGATAGCGCATGGAAGGCCAGTCCCGGATCTCAACGCCGGGAATTGCATAGCCGCCGCCGCTCTGCGGCATGATCATCTGGCGCAGCGTCTGCACGCCGTAAAACAGCCCCGGGTTGGTCTTGCCCAGGACTGTAACCTGGTCTCGCGAAACGTGAAGGAAGTATCCCTCCGGATCCTCAACTTTCGGAACCGCCACGTTCCGCGCTTTTAGGATTCTGGCTACGTCGGCATTGCCTTCCAGAAGACCCAGCACGACCGATCGCGACTTCGAATTCCACTGCTTGAGGTCTTCCACTTTCCAGGAGGCGTCGAGGGCGAGTTTGACGTCCTCCTGGAGGCTCCGCACGATGGTTTCGCTTTCGCTGTTCTTTGGATCGCGTATGAAGATCCGAACTTTCGTGTCTGCCGGGAAAGCTTCCCTGGTAGCCTTGACTTCCTTTGGTTGCGGCAAGATCTTCAGCTCCTGCGCTGCCGCGATGCCTGGAAGCAGGATAAGCAGGAACCATGTTCGCGTGAAAATCATAGTCTCTATTTGAGCGATGGAGAGCACCGGCCGCCTACAGAGACGGAATTGAAAAATGACAAATGACCAATGGCAAATGAAAAATCACAAATTGTACGCGAGGAACGGATCTACAAATCCCTCATCCTTCATTTGTCATTGGTCATTTGTTCGTGCTCTCTGCGTCTCTGTGGCAATCCTTTTGTGGCTGGTCCCATGGGGCCAGAAGCCAGGACTCGTAAAGCTGCTTCTGCGCGGCCGTCGGATTCGAGATGCGAACGATCTTGGACTCTGTCACCTCTTTCGCTCCGAGTATGACAGGAATGGTTCGCAGCTTTTCCGCGCGGGCCACCGTGATTTCAAGGCGCGACCCGGGTTCCGTCTCTTCGACCCGGGCTGCAAGACTGTCCAACTCGACGCGATACCCGTCCACTGCGATCAACTCGTCGTTTACGTTGAGGCCCTGGTCATAAGCCGGAGAGCCTTCCGTAACCCGGATAATGACAACCCGTCCCTCGATGGCTTTTGTGTGGATCCCCAGATACCCTTTCGCGGTTTCCCTTTCCGGGCCTGCGAACTTGAGGCCGGCGTGATCGAGGTAGCGGGCAAAATCCATTTCTACCGTTCCGTAGGCGTAGCAATCGAGGATTTCACACAGCGCCGCGCCGGCTATCTCCTCGCAGGCTTTGCGAAATTCCCAGTCCGTGAAGCCGCGTTGCGACTTCTTGTAATACTTTGCGTACAGGAGCCGCATCACGTCATCCAGAGACTTCGCCCCGGCGGTATGCTGGCGGATCTCGAGATCCATGACCAGGGCAATCAGTTCCCCTTTCATGTAATAGGAGACCGTCGCGTTAGGCGAATTCTCGTCGCGTCGGTAATGTTTGATCCAGGCGTCAAAACTGGCGGCCGCCGCCGAATCCACCAGCCGGCCGGGAGTTTCGCGAAACTCCTGGATGGTCCCGGAAAGATCCTCCAGATACCGCTCGGCAGTGATGAGTCCGGACCGCCGGAGTATCTGGTTGGCATAGTACTCGGTGAAACCCTCGGAGACCCAGAGTAAGCGCGTGTAGGTTTCGCGGGTGTAGTCGAAGGGGCCGAGACCTTGAGGCCGGATGCGCTTGACATTCCAGAGATGGAAGTACTCGTGTGCGACAAGGCTGAGAAATTTGCGATAGCTTCCCTCGGGCCTGAAGGTCCAGCGCGAGACGTGGATTGAGGCAGAGTTGATGTGCTCCAGACCACCGCCTCCTTCGGGCAGCAATTGGATGAGAAAGGTGTAATGCCTGTAGGGGATCTCGCCCACTATGGAGACCGCCGCCTCGACGATTTTGTGGAAATCACTGAGGAGCCGCCCGGCGTCATGGTTGCCATCCCCGTAAAGCGAAATAAAGTGAGGGATCTCCTGAAACTTGAACTCCAGAACCTGGTGGTTTCCCACTTCAACAGGACTGTCTGCCAGAGCATCGAAATCCGGCGCAAAAAAGGTCCCGGGGTTGCCGCGAACCGGATCGAGGCCGGTCGAGATCCGGGTCCATCCGGGATACGGGACGATCTTGAGGTGAATGGGATGGTGGGGAAGGCCATCGACATACATGAAGACACTGGCTCCGTTAATGTATGCGTGGCTGTCATCCAGGAAACTCGTCCTGACAGACCGTTCGAACGCATAGACATGGTACTGCACAAGCACCCTGGGTTCCTTCTTCGAATACACGCGCCAAACGTTCTTGTTTGTCTTTTCCCAGGCCAGCTTTTCGCCCGATTCCTTCGTGGCGGCGAAATCGCGAACGTGGCGCGAAAACTCCCGGATCATATAAGAGCCAGGCGTCCACACGGGCATGACAAGGTCCAGGTATTCCCTCACAATACCGGTAACCGTCATGGAAACCTCGAAGTAGTGGGTCCAGGGTTGGCTCATGCCTACCTGGATATCAATCGCGGGCGGTTCCGTCGAGGACATTACGGTCATAGGGACCAAAGGGGCAAAGGGGCAGCGGGGTAGAGGGGCAAAGGGGGGACAACGAGCGGCGTTGATTTGCCGCCTTCCCCTTTGCCCCTCGACCCCTTCGCATTGGAGTGCGTCAGAGGGACAGAACGGACTTGATTTCCCCCCTTTGTTTTTGCATCAGGTAGCCGGCGTAGCTCTCCAAGGGCACCCTCGCCGTGATGATCGCTTCCATCGATTCGGGAACCTTTTCGCAAAAAGCGGCGAGGTGTTCCACGCCGCGACGGAATGCGCTGAGGTTGGCATTCACCACGCCCAGGACTACCTGGTTATACACGACTATCCGGCGCATGATGTCGTCGCCGTTGACGCTCAAAGTGTTCCCCTGTCCCGGAACGCCGGTCATTATGTAGATACCGTTGACTCCAAGAATCGGAAGGTATTCAAAACTCAGTTCCGAGCTGCCGGCAGCTTCCAGGACGACGTCGATGTTCCCGATGCGCTCGGCTATCTCCTGCGGGGATCTCTGCCTGCTGCAGAAGTAGGTGATTCCCGCCCTCTCAAGAACCCGGATCTTGGGGTCCTCGGGGTCATTCCTGCTCGCGAGATAGGTTTTCATGCCCATATTCGCAAGTGAAATGGCTGCCAGAAAACCTACCGGCCCGGCTCCGAGCACCAGAGCCGAACGGCAGCCGTATTTTCCTCCCCTTGTGCCGGGAGGACACTTCCAGGGCAGCCTTTCCTGAATTTCCTCTAGCTGCTTCAAAGCCTTCTCTATGATACTGAGCGGTTCCAACAGGACCCCGACGGAGCGAAGTCCGGCGGGGATACGCGTCAGATAAGCGGGGTGCTCGGCGATCAACTCCGTCATATAACCGCCGGCGGACTTGATGCCTCGCTCGGTAAAGCGGCCGGTAAAACACATGTCCGACTCCTCGATCCGGCAGGGAAGGCAGCGCGCCTCACCGCAGGGACGCCGGACGGTCGGCACCACGAGGTCCCCTTTGCGAAACCCCTCGACGTTTTTTCCGGCTTCAACAACCTCCCCTATGGTTTCGTGACCGGCCACCAGATAATCCAGGCCGGGCGGAGGGGTCCCGAATTCGAAGCGGGCCAGGCCGCGATCGGTGCCGCAAATCCCGACTTCCAGTGGATGGATGAGTACCTGATCGGGAGAATCCAGCTTTGGCTCCGGCACCTGAATGATGCGGATATCTTTCTTTTCCGGAAATATCGCCAGCGCTTTCATACCGGGATACGAATAAGCACCGGGCCGCCAAGCGAAGTCAAGCAGTTTTCCGGTGTGCCCGGATCCTGTTCACCACGAAGAGGCGAAGACGCGAAGAATCGCAAAGGATTTCTTTGCGTCTTCGTGTCTTCGTGGTGAGATTTTTTTGGTCGCGGCTCCGCTGCGCCGGGAAATTCGTGGCGTATTCGTCGGATGCAGACTGCCGATAAAACAGAATAGTGTGGTATTTTTTTCAGGCTGTATGGAACGGACGCCAGACTCATCGACGGAATCCATCCGTCTCTACGCTTACCTTGCGATCAGCGCCCTGCTGAGTCTGGCCACCTGGGTGCTCTTGCTGCTTCCGAACTTTCTGGAGGAGAGGCACTGGTCTTCGCAGGGAATCGGTTGGGCCATCGGGGTTTACTACCTTGTGAACTTGTTGTTTCAAATTCTGGCAGGCCGGCTCGCCGATCGCTATGGCAACGTCCCGACGGCTCTGGCCGGAACTGCTGTTGCTTTCCTTGGCGGCTTTTGTTATCTCGCGGCGCTTTCGGTTCCCGCGATGATCTTGCTCGCGCGCATCCTTCATGCGGCGGGAGCTGGAATGATTTTCGCCGGAGCTTTGATGCAGCTGGTCAAGTCGGTTCCGCTGCATCTGCGCGGACGCATGATGGGCTATTACGGGCTGCCTGGCTTCGTCATGATGGGCGTTGGGCCCATGCTGTCCGAGTGGTTTGTTTACCGCTGGGGATTCAAGGTCATATTCGTGTCGATCCCCGTCATTTGCGCGGCCATTGCCGTAATTCTGACTCGGTTGCCGGGCCCGTTGGCTCCCCAAGGTCGCTCGCCGCAACCGTTCTCGGAGTCGCTTCGTGCGAGCCTTCCCGGGCTCAGATCGGTTCTCGCCCTTTCTGTGTTCTTTGGATTTTGTTTCTCTGCCTGGAACAGCTTTCTCGCGCCTGCCGTGCGCGGAATAGGCCCGGGCGCGGTTTCGGCTTTCGGGCTCGGATATGCACTGGGAGCCGTACTGACGAGGCTTGGCATCAGCCGCAGGCTCGACTCAGGTCCGCGACGCCTGTGGGGAATTCTCAGCCTGGTGGCCTACGGCCTGAGCCTGGGTTTGATCCCGGATGCGGCCTTCAACTGGCAGCTCGCGGGCCTGGGATTGGTTTGCGGTATGGTTCATGGAATCTACTATCCCAGCCTCAGTTCGATTGCGGCGGAACGATTTCATCCTTTGCATGCAGGGCAGGCAATGAGTTTGTACATCTCGGCCTCTGCTCTGGGAATGTTTGTGGGACCTCCAATCTGGGGCGCTTTTGCGGATCGGGCAGGCTACCCGTTCATGTTCGTGCTGGCCGCCGCAGTCCTGTCGGTAAGCGCCTTGAGTTTCGTATTTTTCCAGCGCCGGTTTTCGGAAGGGCGGCGTGCTTCGGAGAGTCCACGGTTGCGACCTTCGTCGGAAGAAAGTATCTAAGCACACATGTTCGTAAGCACGATAACGTAAGAGCAACTTGTAGGACACGGATTTACCGGAGGTCCTTTGCGTCTTCTTAGCGTCCTTCGCGGCAAGCAACCAGCATTCACCGCGAAGACGCGAAGTGCGCAAAGAGAGTGCCAAGAATGGTAATTGACTCAAAAACTGTGAAAGCAGCGGCTAGGGCAGAATACATCAAGTTTGCGACGCTTTTTCTCGGTGTGCTGGTTTCTCTGCCTCTCGGCCCTCGAGCTGCACGGTGCGCTCCTGCGGAGGTTCCTCGAGCCCTGCGCGAAGCATGGTTGCGCTTCCATGAAACAGAGCTCTGCCAGGGGGTGGATGCGGTGTTCAGCCTCCGTAAAGACACGATGGAGGTTTGGTGCCTGGTCGAGGATGAGAAGAGTTACGGGAAGTTTCTGGAATTGATCGAACCGCTGCGCGCGTCTTACACCGTGGCGGTTTACGTCACGCGACTGAATCCGGAAAAGAAATCCCCTGAGGACAAGGATCCCCCGCCCAGCTTGTGGAACAACACGGAAATCCGTGAATACCTGCAGGATCCCTTCCAGCGCAACTCAGGATCCGCGGGAGGGTTCACGGTGAGGCCACCACCCGGAGAGCACGACACGGAGTTCTTCCTCAAGCAGCGGATCATGATGTTCGCAGAGCAAACCCTGGAATGGGAAAGGAAGATGAACAGATACGCGGGCGATCTTCCTGAACTGGCCGAGGCAGCCTTCGGGTCTTCTGCGGAACCGGCGCTCAGTTCCCGCGCCGCGGCGGCTTGCCTGGCACACGCGCAGGGTGTTGAGAAGCTGGCGGAGAGGTTGGCAGACAACCTCGCACGTGCCCTCCCGAAGGCCGGCAAGCGCTCCCGAGCGTCCGAGGAGCCCCCGTCCGCGCGCCGCCCTGCTCCGCCTGTGGAAAATGCGATCCAGCTTGCCAATGGCGCGCACAGTATCGCGCGCCGCATCTATAACTTCATACACCCTCAGAATCACACAGTGGGTCTGGTAGATCTCAGGGAACCAAGCCTCCTCGAGTCTCTGCGCAGCCTGCGCAGAATGGTGGGCGACTTTCAGCGCTCGGCTTCCAGAGTCGGCGATGCGAAAGGGCCGTAACGAACACGCGAAGGCCCTGGGTACTCCTGTTTTCTGATCGAGAAGAGGAAATGACCCAGATTTCACCACGGAGAGGGCGTTCTCCCGGGAGCGCAGGCATCTTGTTTCACCACGAAGACGCGAAGAAATCCTTTGCGATTCTTCGCGTCTTTCGTGGTGAGATTTTTTTGGTTGCGGCGGGGCTGCACCGTGTTCATCTGTGGTTTCATTTTTTGGCAGTTTACTGATACAACAGCCGACAAAAAAGTATGGGAACGGTGAAGATTCTCGAATCGGCGAGCGCGGTCAGGCGCCTCGAAGCGGCTGCGGGATTCGTTGAGTCTTTCGAGCCCGCCACCGAGCTGCTCCTTGTCGGGGCGGCGCGGGAGGCTGCCGACGATTTCGCGCGTGAAGTGTCCATCCGGCGCGGAGCGACGTTCGGCCTGCACCGGTTCAGCCTGACTCAACTCGCCGCGCGTCTCGCGTTGGGCGAGCTCGCGGAACAAGGCGCCGCTCCCGCCACGTCCCTTGCGGCTGAGGCGCTGGCGGCCCGAGCGACATTCGAAGTGCTCGAAGGAGAGCGTCTTGAGTACTTCGCTCCTGTGGCGCGATCGCCTGGGTTCGCCCGTTCGCTGGCTTCCACGGTCCACGACCTCCGGACGTCGGGCGTCCAACCTGCTTCCCTATCCGGACTCGAGCGGGTCGGCCGCGATCTCCAGAAGCTCGCAGACCGTTTCGACCGGCAATTGACGGAAAGCTCCCTCGCGGACCGGGCGGCTCTGTTCCGCGCGGCCATGGAGGCTCTCCGGAACGAACAGGCTCCTTTCTTCGCCGCGTGGCCGGTTCTCCTCCTCGATGTTCCCATTGAATCCGCCGCCGAAAGGGACTTCGTGAGGCTCGTTGCCGAAGCGGCCTCCGAGGTTCTGGCCACCGTTCCCGCGGGGGACGCCCCGAGCCGCGCAGCGCTGGAAAGCATCCCGGGATGCCGGCTTCACACCGATGAAGAAGGGCGCCGCGGCGTTCCGTTCGACCGCATTTGTATTCTCCTGCGCGCTCCCGAGCTTTACTCGGGCCTGCTCGAAAGCGCCCTGCGCCGCGCCGGTGTTCCCATGTATTTCGCTCGCGGGACCACAGTTCCCGATCCGTCCGGGCGGGCCTTCCTCGCCTTGCTGGCCTGCGCGGTCGAGCGCCTTTCCGCCCGGCGCTTCGCGGAGTACCTGTCGCTCGGCCAGGTCCCGCAGCTTGACGAATCGGGGAGACCGCCGCGCGATCGCGACGTCTGGGTGGCTGCCGAAGACGAAACGCTGGGCGTCGCCGGCGCCCCTGCCGAGGGCGCGCCGCCCGCCCGCGCCGCTTCCGGAACGGCTCCTTCGCCAGGTGAAAGGGAAACGGGCGAATCTCCCGTAGTCTCGGGAACCCTCCGGGCGCCCTGGAACTGGGAGCACCTGATCGTGGAGGCAGCCGTCATCGGCGGACAGGACCGTTGGAAGCGAAGGCTGGACGGCCTGGCCGGCGAATTGCGGGTCAAGCTCG
>WNGG01003942.1_pt1 | contig 18272 bp, 15 predicted proteins | sample 5400661 | NCBI WGS metagenome assembly WNGG01 (sample SAMN13153372, study PRJNA577476) | soil metagenome | isolation source: 100 cm soil or saprolite under Garry oak tree replicate 1 | place: USA:California | collected 2016-06-15
CCTCCTTTGCACCCTTTGCACGGAGGGGAATACGTTGTCCCTCCCCCGTGTCCAGCACCAGCGATACCGAACGCCGGTTATTGATTAAGCGGTAGGCGCAGTGAAACCATGGCCCCCGAACGAGTCGGTGAGATTTGTAAATAAGGCGAGAGCGCAGTTCTCCCTTGCATCTGTTTCGGATGCAGCCAGGGAACTGTCAGGCCGATGCTTCCGCCAGCGATCGCACCTGTAACGACATCTGTCGGGAAGTGTCTGCGCGATCGGACTCGCATCCAGCCCACCGTAGCGCCGGTTATTCCGACAGCGGAATATACAGCCCAACGATAACGGCTTTGCGGATGACGGAAAGCGAAGGTCCTCGCATAGCTCATACCGGTGGCGAACACCGATGAAGTGTGCTGAGAATAGAAGGAAAGATGGTTGTCCGGATCGCTGATCTTTGAATCATTTGGCGACAGCCCATATAGAAGCGGTCGCGGTCGTTGGACGCTATACTTCACTATCTGATTCACAGCGGTGTTGACCAAGAACGCTTCTCCGATGACTACAGGGTCGCTCCAGCTTTTCGAATCGAGCGCGCTTAACGTCACCGGTAAGGCGATGGCCGAAGCTGCCACAACATAACTTGCAGCGTTAAGCGTTTCCGACCTTCGGAGAGCCGTGCCTCGATCAATGCGATTCAGGCCGGATATCGAACAAAGACAGGATTTCTCCACATGAGCCAGCATCGGTATCAGTGCTCCCCCGCCAGCAATACCGATCAACACCGCATCTCTTCGATCCAGTGTGTATGTCCCTTGGCCAAGAACGACGTGTTGAAGCAGGATGAAAACACCGAGCAGTGTAGTACCAGGGATTCTGAGTCGTCGAACCTGCATGTCCGCTTTTACCTGAGTTTCATTTGACACATTAAGTAGCGCAGTGATTCTATAAGGCTGCTGTCTCAACTTCTAGGCCGTGAACGAAAAGCCTGCCGATTAAAGTTCTATCCGAAAGGAACACGGACATGAATCGACACAAATTCTGGAGTCTGGCTATTCCAGCGCTGCTCGTGATGGGACTTGTTGGTCAAAGTGCCCAGCAACCAGCGCGGCCGATCGGTTTTGCAAATGTGATCCAGGAATTTCTCGATCAAGACAAGACCAGTCCACCGCCTCAAGGGGCGATTCTCTTCATCGGCAGCAGCATCTTCCGTCTATGGGCGGACCTCAAGACGCAGATGGCGCCACTGCCCGTCTTCAACCGGGCATTTGGCGGCTCACGCACATGGGAGGTGCTGCACTACATGAACAAGATCGTGCTGCCGTATAAGCCAAAAATCATCGTGTATTACTGCGGCAGCAACGATGTGGATGCCGGAGCCGGCGCCGCGGAGATCTTCGGCAACTTCAAGGCGTTCGTGGAGAAAGTTGCCGCTCAACTGCCCGAGACGCGAGTGTTCTACGTGTCCATTAATAAGGCGCCGGAAAAGAAGGCTCTGTGGAACGTGGTCGACGAAGCGAATTCACTCATTCGGGACTACACCACGCATCAACCGCGACTCGGCTTCATCGACGTGAATCCGGTGTTGTTCGACGCCGAGGGCAATCCTCGCCTGAAGCTTTATCGCGAGGACCTGTTGCACTTCTATCCGCCGGCTTACGTGGAATTCACAAAAATCATTCGACCGGTGATCGAGAAGGCGTGGAGCAGCGCGGCAAGCCGCAACCAAATCCTGAGCCGCGAATTGCGCGAATGACGCGAATGGGCCGCCCGCAATTACTGCAATGTGGGCAATTCTGTGCGACCCATTCGCGTCATTCGCGCAATTCGCGGCAAAGAAAATCTTCGATGGTTGAGTGCAAGCAACTGCCAATACGAGGAGGCATAAACATGTTACCCAGCGAACGCATCACCTATTCGGCCATCAAAGACCGTCCTCGACTCGCATTGCCCAGCGGCGGACGCCTCGCCGTGTGGGTCATCGTCAATATTGAGGAATGGAATCCGCGTGAGACAATGCCGCGGACTGTCCTGACTCCACCTGCTGGTGGCTCGCCACTACCCGATATCCCCAACTGGGCATGGCATGAATATGGAAACCGCGTGGGCTTTTGGAGAATGTTGGACGTCCTGGATCGCTTCAAGATTCGTGCCGTGCTGGCAATCAACGGCTCTGCGATACAGACATATGAACCCATCGCGCTTGCCGGGCGGGAGCGCGGATGGGAGTTCATGGGGCATGGCTTCACGCAGAAGAACATGCAGAAGGTTTCGGATGAGCGTGCCGATATCGCGAAAACCGCCGGCGCCATCCGCCAATTTACGGGTCGTGCACCGCGCGGATGGCTCGGACCCGGCCTGACGGAGACGTGGGACACACCGGACATCCTGGCCGAGGAAGGCTACGAATATGTCGGTGACTGGGTTCTCGACGATCAGCCGGTCCTGCTGAAGACTCGCACTCGTTCGCTCGTGAGCGTGCCGTACACGCAGGAATGCAACGACGTAGCCATGATGCTCATTCAGCACCACAAAGCAACGGAATACAGGGACCGCGCCATCGATCAGTTTGAGCAGTTGTATGCGGACGCGCAGGAATCCGCACGCATTATGGCGTTGGTCGCGCACCCCTACATCATGGGGGCGCCCCACCGGCTGCGATACTTCCGGGAGGCACTGGAGCACATCCAATCCCGTCCCGGCGTGATGTTCTGGACCGGGGAACAGATTCTCGACTGGTACCTCGGCATTCAAGCCAACACATAAGCTGAGAAAATATTCCGCTCCTTGCAAAGCAGGGTGCCCGCGCCATTAAGAAGAATGATGCCGAAGGCCACCAAAGTGGCGCGGACGGGGTGGTCAGTCCTCGAAACGTCTTATCTCGAATGACCACCCCGTCTGCGCCAATAAGAACGGGACCGTTTTCTTGGTGGCGCAGCCACCCCTCCTGTTCCAGGGTAATGGTGCATTGGGTGTTGCTGGATCGCAAATGTCAAATGTTGGGATGTCCCACGAACGATGTCATATGTAGCTGTCAAATGACTCAACTACCAAATGACCAGATAGTTCAATTGGGTTATTGGGTCGTTGGGTAATTACGTCGTTTGACAAGTGCATATGACATCGTTCATGGGACATCCCAGCATTTGACATTGAAGAGCCCTAGCGGCCCCCTCGCGCTCCGCCTCCACTGCCTCGTGCTCCGAATCCAAAGGGCCCAAAGCCGGGTCCGCCCGCCGGAGCGGTATTTGCGGCCTGCGTGCTGTCGCCAATGATTACGGAATCACCGGGTTGGAGTTCCCCCGAAACAAGTTCGGTCGCCGAACCGTCCGTAATCCCAAGTATGACCTTTCGCGGTTCGGGCTTGCGTTCCGCGTTCAACACAAACACCGCACCGGGACGCTCGACGGTTCGCTTCGGCTGAACGAATCTAATCTTTTCAGAAGGATCCCATTTTTGGCCTGGAGCAAGATGCGGGGGCGCGGCCTCGTTGGCTTGTCTTCTCTCGGCCGGCTGTTCAGGCTCGGTGTGATTAACCCCGGCAAAGCTGCCGCGCTCCGGCCTCCAGTCTTCCCGGTGCGTCCCGGGCGGGGTATAACGCAGGGCCGCATTCGGTACTTTGACGGCGTTGTCACGCTGATCTACGGTGATTGTAATGTTTGCCGTCATCCCGGGTTTCAGTCTCAGCTCCGAGTTTTCAATGCTCAGGATCACGCTGTAGGTCACGACATTCTGCACGGTCTGCGGGCTAAGCCGGATTTCAGAAATTTTGCCTCGGAATATGTCATTCGGATACGCGTCGACTGTGAACTTAACGTCGGCCTGGTCCGAAATGTTGCCGATATCCGCTTCATCTACACTCGCATTTACCTGCATCCGCGATAAATCGTTGGCGATGGAAAAAAGGGTCGGCGACTGTAAGCTTGCCGCGATCGTTTGTCCAACATCGATGTTCCGCGAGATCACAACTCCGTCGACGGGAGAGTAAATGTTGCAGTAATCCAGATTGAGCTGCGCGCGATTGAGGTCGGCCTGAGCTTGCTGGAGCTGCGCCTTCACCTGCTCGAGTTGAGCTGCCGACGCATTACTCTGTGCTTCGACCTGGGCTACTGCGGCCTGACCCTGTTCGAATTTCGCCTGAGCGGAATCCGCATTGGCTTTGGCGTTGTCGTAATCGTTTCTGGAAACAACTCCGCTCTTGCTTAACTCCGAGGCCCGCTGAAACAACGTGGCGGTATTGTCGCGGGCGACGCGGGCCGCTTCGAGATTGGCCTTGGCGCTCTGCAAATTCGCGGCCTGAGTTTTCAGTTCGGCTTCCGCGCTGCGAACGCGTGCCTGGCCGGCCGCCACGTTCGCGCGCGCATTTTCGACCTGCGCCTGAAAATTTCGTGGATCGAGTTTGGCCAGAAGCTGCCCGCGTTTCACAACGGAATTGTAATCTGCATAAAGCTCTTCGACCTGGCCAGATACCTGACTGCCTACTTGAACAGTGACCACGGTCTGCACGACTCCGGTAGCATTCACCACGTTGCGTAGAGCTCCGGCTTCGACCCGGGAAGTAAAGAACTCAGCCGACGACGACTTCTGGCTCCTCATGGAAAACGCCAGAATCCCAGCAAGCATGACAAGGCCGAATGCAATGAGTGCTGTCTTTCTGGTCAGTAATTTTTTCATATGGTGGAATACGATATAGCTGCCGGATAATTACGCCGGCTAGTCCGCCTTCATCGGCTCGGCCGCATCGCTATAGATGGCCGCTGGTTTCTTAAAACGGACAGCAAGGTCGTCGAAGAGCGAATAGGCCACTGGCGTAAACAGCAGGGTCAGCAATAAACACAACAACTGTCCACCGGTCACCACAATGCCGATGGGAGCGCGGGATCCGGAGCCCGGTCCGCGGCTTAACACGATCGGTAGCATACCGGCCACAATTGCCAACGTCGTCATCAGAATTGGACGGAGCCGGGCGTGATTCGCCGTGATGATGGCTTCATGCCTTTCCATCCCCCGCAAGCGTAAAGTATTGGTGTAGTCGATTTGAAGAATGGAGTTCTTCTTCACGATTCCGAACAGCAGCAGGATGCCCAGACCGCTGAATAGATCCAGCCGCGAATGGCTTATCCAGAGTGAAAACAGGGCAAACGGAATACTGAGCGGCAGCGACAACATGATCGTGATCGGGTGCAGGTAGCTCTCAAATTGCGCCGCCAACACCATGTACATGAAGATGGCAGAGAACAAAAAAGCCAGGATGAAGCTCCGTTGCAGTTCGTTGAACATTTTGGTCCGCCCCGTGAACTCGAGGAGGTACCCGGGTTTCATCTGGATCCCGGCCAGCTTCGCCTGCAAGGCCGCGGTTGCGTCACCAATACCGACGTTGTTGTTCAAATTTGCGACGAGCGTGACCTGACGCTCGCGGCCCTGGCGCTCGATGGTTGTGGGACCGATGTTTTTTTCGAGCCCGGCGAAATTCGCCAACTGCACCTGTCCAAGGCGGTTCGAGGGAATCCAGAGATTCTGGATCTTCTCCGGACGGTCTCGGTCTTCGGGCAGCAGTCGTAGTCGAACCGAGTACTGTTCGTCACCATCCTTGAACTTGGAAACCTCTTCCCCGGCGACCATGGTTCGAAGTGCCGTGGCCACATCGGCCGCACGAACGCCAAGGTCGGCGGCCTTAGCGCGATCCAGATGGACATGTACCTCGGGATTACCGATGCTGAAGGTCGTGTCCTGGTCCACCAATCCCGAACTTGACCGCATCAATTCGAGGATCTGACTCGAATACTTTTGCAGCTCCTTGAGATCCGGACCTCGGACATTCAATATGACCGACTGAGCGCGGAAGCTGCCTCCACTCACTCCCTGGACGGGCTGAATGGCGACTCGCAGGTTCGGAAACTTCACTTTCATCATCGCTCGGGCATCGTCCATCACTTCAAATTGAGTGAACTTACGCTCGGTGAGGTCCGAAAGCGCGATGTAAACTGATCCGTCTGTCACACTCGAGCTGCCACCCGAATTGATGGTCGACAGGACATGCTTCACACCCCGGAGTTTCCAGGCTTCCTTCTCGATGTTTTGAATAACGGCGTCGGTACCCGCGAGCGACGTGCCATCGGGTGTCTTAATCACGATTTCAAATTCGTTCTGATCGTCGAATGCAAAGAAATCCTTTCCGACAAGCATCGCCATTGGAACAATGGACAAAACCGTGAGAAGAAAGAACCCCACCATGATCGCGCGGTGCGCGAGCGCCCAGTTGAGCATTCGCCCATAAGCGCGGTCGATGATCCGATAAAAACCGGAATCTTTGGATTTGTGCTGGCTGTTCTTCCGCAGAAAACGCGAGCTCAACATCGGCGTAAGTGTAAAACTGACCAACATCGAAACCATGATCGAGACCGCCATGGTCAAACCAAAGCTCTTTAGAAAGCGGCCGGCAACGCCGCCCAGAAACACGACGGGCAGGAAAATGACAACCAGCGATAAGGTGGTGGCCATAACGGCAAGTCCGATTTCCTGTGTTGCCGAGACAGCCGCACGAATTGGTGGATAACCCTCTTCTTCAATGTAGCGATAAATGTTTTCCAGAACGACGATCGCGTCGTCGATGACGATACCAACCGCCAGCGTGAGTCCAAGCATGGTGAGGTTGTTCAGCGTCATGTCGAGGCCGACCATGGCGGTGAAGGTCGCAATGATTGAAATGGGCACAGCCACGGCGGCAATAATAGTGCTGCGGAAATTGCGCATGAAAACCAACACCACAATCGCAGCGAGCAGACCGCCAATGATCAGGTGCTCATTGATGGCGTCGACTGAAGCTTTGATGAAGCGAGATTGATCGCGAATCACCTCCGCATGAATATCCGGGGGAAGCTGGGCGCCGAGCTCCGCCAGCCGCTCCTTGATTGTGTCTGCGACGCGAACCGTGTTCGTTCCCGATTGCTTCCGCACGAGCAGAGACACGGCTGAAGTTCCATCCTGCCGGGCGAGACTACGCGGCTCTTCGAAACCATCTTCGACCTTGGCAATGTCCCGAAGGTAAACCGGCGTGCCATTGACAGCCGCAATGACCAGCTTTTCAAAATCGCGAACATTCTCAACGCGTCCGAGGGTTCGTAGAACCAGCTCGTTCGGACCTTGATCGATGCGTCCACCCGGTACTTCGACATCCTGAGCGCGAATCGCGTTTCGCACCTGGTCGATGGTCAAGCGATATGCCTGGAGCTTATCCGCATCCAGCCAGATCTGAATTTCCCGCCGACGGCCGCCCACGATTTGAACCGACCCGATGCCGCGCACGGATTCGAGCCGCTGTTTGATCTGCTTATCTGCGATTTCGGTCAGCTCTCGAAGTGGACGGCTTCCGTAAACGGAAATCGACAGGACGGGAGCTGCGTCAAAGTCGACGCGCTCGATCACCGGAGTATCCGTGTCACGCGGCAATTGACCGATAATCGTCGCGACCTTGTCACGAACTTCCTGGGCCGCAACGTCAGCGTTCTTGTCCAACACGAACTGAACCACAACCAGAGACACACCTTCCAGCGTGGTCGATCGGAGTTCGTCAATGCCGCTCACCGTGTTGATCACTTCCTCGATCGGCTTTGTGATCTGGGATTCAACCTCCTCCGGACTGGCGCCCTGAAGAACCGTTCGCACGGTTACCGTGGGGAGGTCGATCTTGGGAAACTGATCGATTCCGAGCTGGGTATACGAAAAGACACCGAGAACGACGAATGTCAGTACCAGCATCGTTGCGAATACAGGCCGTCTGACGCAAACTTCTGCGAGCTTCATCGAACGGAGACCTCCCGCCCCTGTTGTAAATTCTCGATATTCGACGCCGCTACCAGTTCACCTTCTTTTACACCCTCGACGATTTCAACCTGGCCGTCCAGCCGTGTCCCAGACCGAACAATTCGCTCCGCGACTTTTCCGTTCTCAATGACGAAGAGCTTTTCAAGACCAGAGAAGTTGAACAGAGCCGCTGACGGAACCACCAGGACTCTGTCCCTGCGATCGGTTTGAATGGTCACGCGGGCGAAGAAGCCGGGCTTGAGGACGCCGGCCGGATTGTCCGCCAGGGCTTCGATCTTCAAAGTGCGGGACTGCTGGTCGACAGAAGGCGAGATTCGCGAAATCCTTCCTTCGAACGTTCGGTCCGGAAAAGCGTCAACATGGAACTGAACCGGCCTGCCCGCGCGCACAAACGCAACGGCACTCTCCGGCACATCGACTCGAAGTTTCAAAGGGCTGTTCTGAACGATGGTGACAACCGGGCTATTCGACTTCAAAAACTGACCCTCTGAAACGAGACGGTCCTTGATAAAACCGCTGATGGGTGCTGTAACCCTAGCATCAGCCAGTTTCTTTTCAGCGAGCGTCAGAGAGACCTTCCGCGCAGCGATTGTCGCTCGAATGTTTCGGACAGTTTCGCGCGAGGAACGGACAGCCGCCTCAGCGACGTCGTACCGGGCTTGCTGTTCCTCAAGTTGTTGCTTCGGCAGGACCCCTTGCTCGGCTAACTTTTTCGTCCGATCCAGCCGGAGCCTTGCCTCTTCAAACGTAGCTTCCGCCTGGCGAACCTGGCTGGTCGTGGCTTCATCCACCGAAGCGTTCGCGTCCGCCAGGCCCAAGCGCGCGAGCTCCTGCTGGAGCGCCGCCTGTTGTTGGTGCACGGCCAGCTCAAGTTCGCGCGTATCGAGTTCCGCGATCACCTGCCCTGTCCGGACCCCGTCTCCCAGGTCGACGAACAATTTCTCAACTGTCCCTTCAACCAAACTGCTGACCGTCACCTCTTCGTTGGGATCCAGTGTGCCGACGGCGTCGACGGATCGCTGCAGTTCGCGCCATCCCACCTTGGCTGTCTCAACGACTAAAGCCGGTGGAGGGCTCGCGGCTTCGGCCTGCTGGGCATTTTTCGGATTGGTACTGGAACATGAGGGAACAAATGCGAGAACTAAGAGTAAGAACAAGATCACCATGATTTATTCCTTCGAAATTCCCGATAAAAAAATGGAAACGAACGTACGCACAACCTCTTCCCGGTCGTAAGAGTGCGTCTGCTTTTGACCGAAAACCTCCTGCCACAAGACAAAACTGGCAAACATCCCAAAGAGCGCCCGGGCCGCAAGCTCTGGATTCATTGGCCGAAACGCGCCTTCATCGATCCGACGCTGAATGTATTTCGCGATCGGCTTTCGGCCTGACATGTTGGCCACAAACATCTCCGAAAGCTGATGCCCTTCGAGCGCACTGAACAGCAGAAGCCTCATAAACGTCGCGTCGTGGGCGTGCCCCTCCAGAAACGTCCGGCCTACGGTCTGGAAAAATTTTTCATCATCCGTGCCGGTAGCAAGCCGATCGATTTCCTCAGAACGCGTATCCCGGTTCTCGCACGCCTTGTGCTCAAGAATGGCGCTGTAGAGTTCTTCTTTCGTACTGAAATGTCGAAAAATGATCGCTTCATTCACGCCCGCCTGCGCCGCGAGATCGCGCGTCGTGGTCCCTCGAAATCCCTTTTTGGCAAAGAGTTGCATAGCTGCCGTCAGGATGTCTTGTCGTCTCTCATGTTTCATAAGTAAGTACTTACTTACAGGAAAACCTGTTGGGATGCAAGGGGGAATGTAGCTCGGGGACAGGGCGCGGGCTAAAGCCCGCGACTACATTCACGCCTGCACGTGATCTCAAGCCTGTAGTCGCGGGCTTTAGCCCGCGCCCTGTCCCCGAATTAGCTCCCCGAAATCGGCGGATGGTAGATAAGTTGAATCAACAGCCCATCTGGATCGTGAAAGTAAAAGGATCGTGCCCCGTCGCGGTGGGTCTTCGGTTCCTGTGCCAATGGAATGCCGTGAGTGCGGACCCGTTCGGCCCATTGGTCGACGTCTTCCGGCCGTCGCACCACGAAGCCGATATGATGGACGGTCTGGACGTTGCCGCGTTCGGTTCCGGCAGGCAGCTTATGAAGGGCAAGATTGTCCTGTCCCGAGGTCAGGTACGCGTTTTCCTCGTCGGGCATCCATTCTAATTTCATCCCGAGAACGTTAGAATAGAACTGAAGAGATTTTTGGACGTCTCGGACATTCAGCGCGACGTGTCGCAGGCCCAGGAACGTTCGTTCCATTGACTAGACCCCGTATGAATACCTACAATGGTCTGACTTGCGTCTGGAGGCGAGTGTAACACAACTCGGGGAGCCGCCCTGGACAACCGTCACGGTTGAAAAATACATAACTGGTATGACCAGCTCGAAGGTCAAAAAGCCTATTTCCCTCCAGCACATGAATGCTTGGCGGCTGCACCGCCAATTTTTGGACCGTCCTTTCCCATCGAAGAACATTCTCGACCTGATCAAATCCATCGGATGGCTGTATTCGCCGGGCTGTTCGACTCCTTACCTGTCGCTGTGGGCGCGGATGCCTTCGTTCAAAGCGGAGGACTTGAATCGGCCGGTATTTGAGGAGCGGAAGCTGATTCAGCTGGAGACATTGCGGGGCTGCACGATGTTGGTTCCCCGCGACCAGGCCGCTGTGGCGTTGCGAATCAGGACCAGGACCTTCACCGAATTGAGCAAGCAGGCACGACAGCAGATGCCGGTCAGTGAAGCGGAGATGGAGCAGCTGAAGCTGGCAATTCTCAAATCGCTTCAAAACGGACCGAGAACGGCGGAACAGCTTCAACAGGCTGCACCCGCCTCTCTGATCCGTGACTTCAGCCACGACCTCAAACGTATCGGCTTCACGAACAGTCTCTCTCTCGCTATCAATCTTCTTAAAGAAGAAGGAAAACTGATCAAGCTGCAATCCAGGAAGCGGCTGGATTCCACCATATACTCGCTCGTGCTCACATCCAGCGTGCTGCCCGAAGTCGATCCGTTCAACCTGCGAATAGAGGAGGCCTGCGCGCAGCTTGCAGCGCAATACTTCAGGGCGGAATCTCCGGCGCGGGTGAAGGATTTTGCGTGGTGGGCGGGCATCAATGTCACGGATGCGATGCGGGCCGCTGCCGAGGTGAAGCCGAAGCTGGTTCCAATCTCAGTTGAAGGGACAAAGGACGAATTTCTCATGGTCGAGGCGGAACTTGACGAGTTTCTCGCTTTCGAACCGCAGGAATCCGCCATTAACTTCATTCCATATCGCGACACCTTCCTCAAGGGGCAACGCGAGATCGTCAATCGATTCGTGTCCACCGAACACGCCGACAAACCTTTCTCTCGATGGAAGGGCAAACTGATTAACGATCCGCTGGCGACGATCATCCAAAACGGCCGTGTGATTGGAGTATGGGAATGGAATGAGGATGATGAAGAAGTCGACCTGCTACTGTTCGATCCCTCCATTCCCAAGAGCGTGGAGAAAACCGTCCGCAAGCGCGCCGGCGAACTCGCGAACTTCATCAGAGCGAATCTCGGCGAAGTGCGGTTGCAAGGTTTGGATTATGGTCCGCATCAAATGACGGGCATCCACGACCTGAAGATGTTTTGGGGCAAGGGAGTGCAGGTGGATGTCCGAGTCTAAAACGCCGTGGGGGACCGGCCGGTGGGCCCGGCGGTAAATGGAGATTTCCCGTATTGAAGCCAACTATTGGTGGCGGAAAAACCAACCGGTTGGAGCTCTCCTGAATAGTCTGATGTTCCTGTTCATCGTTGTCCCTGTCGGCTTGGTGTTCAAAGGATTCTACGCGCTGAGTTTCGTTGTCTTCGCCTTTATGATCCCGTACGGTCTGTTTGTGCGATACCTTGCCGTCTGTGCCGTCCGGCAGCACCTTGCGAATCATCCTCAAGCGCGTGAGGAATTCGAACAGGATGGCATCATTTCCTGCTGACGCCAATCCCCGGTTGTGACTAGAATCTTCTTGGCAAAGTTTTAGGGTAGCCGCGAATTGCGCGAATGACGCGAATGAGCCTATGAAAAACAAGTATTACGCCAGTGGGTTTGGTCTCGCGCTGCTGGTCACCTTGTCGGCAGTCCTCCTGAATTCGGTGATTGCCGTACAGCCGGTCCGATCAGCGGAAAGCGCCGTCGCCGATCTTTCGGCCGCACGATATCTCGAGCGCGTCACGTATCTTGCTCGTGACGAGATGAAGGGGCGTGGCGATGGATCACCGGAACTGGATCAGGCAGCGGACTACATCGCCTCGCAATTCCGCACCTTCGGCTTGAAAGGCGCCGGAAACGATCATACGTACTTCCAGAATTTCGAACTGACGACGGGCGCTAATTTCGGCTCAAAGAACCAACTTCAGCTTAGCGGGGAAAACCTCAGGATCAACGAAGACTTCGTGCCGATTGCGTTCTCGAACACAGCGGAATTTGAGGGCCCGGTGGTTTTCGCCGGGTACGGGATCACGGCTGCGGAGCTGCACTACGACGACTATCAGGGCATCAACGCGAACGCCAAGGTCGTCGTGATTCTGCGGCACGAACCGCAGGAACTCGATCCCGCGAGTCCATTCAATGGAACAAATTTCACGGTTCACGCTTCGTTCATCAACAAGGCGATTAATGCCAGGCAGCACGGCGCAAAGGGAATCGTTTTCATCACCGATCCCAACAATCATGTCTCTGAGGCAGACACCGTGGGAGAAGCCACTCGTATCGAGGAAAGTACTGATTTTGGCATCTCCGCTGTCCAGGCGCGTCGCGGTCCCGTCATGAAGTTGTTCAAGGATGCAGGCAGAGACCTTGCGGCAATTCAGAAAAAGATCGATGCGAACCTCGAATCACAATCTTTCGAATTGCCGGCGGTTCGGATTCGGATCGCGACTGAAGTCAATCGCACAAGAAAAACAGTGCGGAATGTCGTCGGAATGCTGCCGGGATCGGACCCTGCGCTCCAGAATGAGTACGTCGTGGCCGGAGCCCACTACGATCACCTTGGCCTCGGCGACCGCGATTCGCTGGCGCCCTCCCAGATCGGCCAAATCCATCACGGCGCGGACGACAATGCGTCAGGAACCTCGGGAGTATTGGAGCTGGCGCGACTGGCTTCGAAAAACAAGCAAGCGTTCAAGCGATCGATCGTGTTCATGACCTTCGCAGGAGAGGAATTGGGGTTGTTGGGATCATCCTATTTCGTCAATCACCCCACGATTCCGCTGGAAAACATAACAGCAATGATCAATATGGACATGATCGGCCGGCTCACCAATGACCGCCTGTTTGTTGGCGGCGTCGGCACTTCGCCCAATTTCAAGTCGTGGGTGGAAGATTTCAACAAGTCCGTCGGTCTGAAACTGGATTATTCGGAATCCGGTTTCGGAGCGAGCGATCATACGTCTTTCAATGCCAAGAAAATTCCTGTTCTGTTCATCTTTTCAGGCCTGCACGCGGACTATCACAAACCATCAGATACCTACGACAAGATCAATGCTCAAGGCGCCGTCAAGGTTCTGTCGCTGGTGTACCCAATGCTGGCCAAAGTCGCCAACGAGCCTGAGCGGTTGCAATATACCCAGGTTCAAGAGCCGCAACCGCAGGGTGGCGGCGCCGGAGGTTATGGTCCATATTTCGGATCGATTCCGGATTTTCGAGACGATCTCAAAGGTGTTTTGTTTTCCGACGTGCGTCCGGACAGCCCGGCCGCAAAGGCCGGCCTGAAGGCGGGTGATCTCATGGTTCAATTCGATGGGAAACCGATTCAGAATCTCTACGACTTCACCTATGCCCTGCGCGCAAAGAAGCCGGGCGATGTTGTTTTGGTTGTTGTGAAACGGAACGATCAAGAGGTCAAGACCAACGTGACGCTGGAAGCGAGGAGATAATCAATGAAGCCCAGAAGTGTTCTCACCATAGCGGTCCTGGCAACGCTCGCGCTTGGCGCGATCTACTCCGCGCGGGAACAAACGATACAACCCCATCCCAAGGAAGTGCACCTTCGCAACATTCACCAGCTCACATCCGGCGGAGAGAACGCTGAGGCTTATTTCTCCCTGGACGGGAAGCAGATCATCTTTCAGTCGACGCGTGAACCTTACAAATGCGATCAAATATTCACGATGAACCAGAACGGATCCAACGTGCGGCTTGTCAGCACGGGGAAGGGCCGCACGAGTTGCGGGTATTTCACACCCGATGGAAAACGGATCATCTATGCGTCAACCCACCTCGGATCGCCGGATTGTCCGCCGCCTGCCGACCGCTCGGAAGGTTACGTCTGGCCCATCTATCGAACATTCGACATCTTTTCCGCGAAAGTCGACGGTACCGATTTAAAGCGGCTCACCACAACGGATGGCTATGACGCGGAAGGAACGATCTCACCCGACGGAAAGAAAATTGTCTTCACCTCCGCGCGGGACGGCGATCTCGAAATCTACGACATGAACCTGGATGGAACAGAGCAGCGGCGGCTCACCAATGAACTGGGTTACGACGGAGGTGCATGGCATTCGCAAGACGGCCAGTGGATCGTCTGGCGAGCCAGCCGTCCCAAAACGCCTGCGGAGATCGCAAAGTACAAAGACCTGTTCTCGAAGAATCTGGTGATGCCCGTGAAACTCGAAATCATGGTGATGCGCTCCGACGGCAGTCAGAAGAGACAACTGACGTCCAATGGCGCCGCCAACTTTGCACCGTATTTTCATCCCAATGGACGCCAGATTATCTTCGCTTCGAACGTCAACAACCCCGACCCCCGCAGCCCGAATTTCGATCTGTTTCTGATCAACCGCGATGGAACGGGACTGCAGCAGATCACTTTCGATCAGGGTTTCGATGGATTCCCGATGTTTACGAATGACGGAAAGAAATTGATCTGGGCGTCAAACCGCCACGGAACTAAGGAAGGCGAAACCAACGTCTTCATTGCGGATTGGGTGGAAGCCGGCTCGTCGGGCGATAATTGATCAGGAGAAGTAACGACCTATGCCAATCTTCGAGTACCTCTGTAAAGACTGCGGGCAAGCTTTCGAAAGAATCGTGCCGAGATACGATTCGTCCGCAGACTGCGTTCACTGCAACAGCGAGAACGTGGAGAAACAGCTTTCCGTGTTCGCCATCGCCGGATCATCCAAAGACTCTGCGGCCGCCGATGCCGGTTGCAGCCGCTGCGGAGCTCCGGAACCCGGCATGTGCGGGATGACGGACTAAGGCGCTTCCTTTTTCCTTCCGCTTTCCTTGCGCGAACAGCCGAACCGGTCGGGGCCAATCGCACTGTCCATTCGCCTTTTCCTTGCTATACCTTACGAAATAGCTGTATTTCACGAAATAGCCATAAAGTTTTTATTTTGAACCACATACGGAAAATGTATTCCCTTGTGGGAACCTTCTTCATCGCCACCGCCGTGCGACGTCCATTAAGGCTCATTGTTTCTTTGAAGATACCAGTGGGTAGCGTCGTGCTTATTGGTGGGTGTCAGTTTTTGAGCGCGTGCCGAGGGCGGGTCCCTCTCCCTCTGGGAGAGGGTGGCCGAAGGCCGGGTGAGGGTCTGCGGCACCCTCTCCCAGAAGGAGAGGGACTTGGCTGTGGATAGTCCCAAGCCGTGATGACCCAGATTGGAAAACCACTTTACGATCCCAAGCAAATTATCACGCCATAGTGAACGAACTGGTCGGACTCGTGTCCTCCGCTCAGCGAAGAGCCCCACCGCCCGCATCGCTGTTTGGGTCCTGCCACTTATTGTGGGATTTCTCGCGTTTCTATCTCCAGTGCTTCCCCTCATGGCCCAGTCCAGTACATCGACGTTTTCGTTTCTGGATAGCGGCGGCATATCGCTCACGACTGCGGACACATCGTCATCAGCCCTGCATGTCGGATATGCACCAATCAGTGAAACTGCCGCCATAGCTGCGGGGTTCGCCATTTTTGGTCTGCAGCAGAACAATGCGCTGGTTAGTGAAGCAACGGTACCCGCGGCGAACCTCATTCGCGAGGGTCGAATCTACGCGGAGATCGGCGACGGCGTAAACACCGGCATCGCCATTGCGAATCCAAACAATGAGACGGTGCTAATCGCCTTTTACTTTACAGACTCTGCCGGAGGGCAGTCCGGAGCGAACGCAATCACGATTCCGCCGAACGGACAGATCGCGCGGTTCTTGACCGAGCCGCCGTTCAACGGGGGCCCGGTGTTTCTCGGCACCCTCACTTTTTTCACGTTGAGCTCCGGGTCCGATATTACGGTGGCAGCAATTGCTCTGCGTGGTTTTACCAACGAACGCGGGGAGTTTCTGATGACCACGCTGCCCGTCACTCCAGTTGGGCAACGCGGATTATTCAGCGGCGACACGATTCCACACTTCGCGAGTGGTGGAGGGTGGGCGACACAGATCATTCTCGTCAACCCCACCGGCACGGAGCTTCGTGGCACGATCGCTTTCACCGATCAGACAGGCCAGCTTGCCGTTATCGATACCGAGAATGGTCCGGGCGCGTTCTTTAGTTATCGGGTTGCCGCCAGGAGTTCCTGGCGCCTGCGAACTTCGAATACCGGCTCTTTATATGTCGGATCGGTTCGACTCCGCACATCCACGGATGGCTCGGACATACCTATCGGGTTCCTCATCTTCAGATACCAATCCGCGGCTGGGATCACGGTCACGGAAGCAGGTGTGCCGCCAGCGCGATCCGCCGTTGCATCGCGCCTCTTTGTTGAAACATCGGGTCAGTTTGATGCGGGTGAACCCGGCTCGCTTGAAACGGGCATCGCCATTTCAAACGCGGCTTCACTGGCGCCTGTTCGCGTGTCCCTGGATCTGGTTCCAAGGGGTCCTGCGCATTTCCGCGCCGTCCGCAATCACGACCATCGGGCTCCGCGCTCGCCATAACGAACGCGGGGACTTTCTCGTGACAACCGTACCTGTGGTGAACGAGAACGACGATTACTTCACCTTTGTGCTCCGGTATTCGAAATTTGTATTTCCACACTTTGTCGGCGGCGGTGGCTATACGACACAGTTTGTGCTCTTCAGCGGCTGGCAGCCGGGTTCGGCGAGCGGAACACTCCAATTTCTCACAAGCGCTGGCGATCCATTTCCGCTGACCTTGCAGGCACGGTAGGTTGGAATTGACACAGGCAAGTTAGGAGACATCTATGAATCCGTGGCCCATGCTTGATCATGTCAATGCAGCGACACTCTGGTCAATTTTATGTCACTTCGGCGTCAATTTTCGGCACCGATGGGTGCGCGTCCGGAATGCCAGCCTGTACGGCATTGAAGATCCAGACCACTAGTCATTGGTCCATCACCTGCACAACCGGAGTAGGCCCAAGGAGGGTCCTCCAAGAAAGATGCTGAGCATCCTAAACACGAGAACCGCCCGAAACTTGCTTCTGACGGTCGCCGGGATAGCGTTTGCCACTGGGGCACAAGCGCAGACGCCCTCCGTTACTCCATACGGAGTCGTAAACTCTGCGAGTTACCGTAGTTCATTCTCGCCCTCCCTGGCTCCCGGATCACTCTTCACGATCTTCGGCAGCAATCTCTCGAGCACTACCGTGGCCGCCGGCAGTTCCCCTGTCCCAACTCAATTACCGGGAAGTCCGACGCGCGTCCTGCTAGGCGGTACGCCAGCGCCGCTGTTGAACGTCTCCCCGAACCTGATCAATGCCCAGGTTCCCTTTGGACTCGGTGGCTCGTCTGTAAATCTGGTCATTGAGAACGAAAATGGATCCAGTGTGCCTGTACGCATAAATCTGGTGGCGCAAGACCCAGGGATCTTTACGGTTTTAGGTGGACATGATCCGCCCCTCCCCGGCGATCTGTTGAATATTCGGGCTACGGGTTTGGGCTCGGTCTCGCCACTGCTCCCTGATGGCGCGGCCACGCCGGCTTCACCGCCATACAACACCGTGCTTACACCGATCGTACGCATTGGTGGCCAGGTTGTGACGCCAATTGCTTCCATCTTGGTTCCCGGAACGGTTGGTATTTACTCCGTCATTGTCAGCGTGCCGCAGAATGTGGCGGGCTCCGCCGTTGTTTCCCTGGAGCCGCAAACCACCGGAGGTCTGTCCGGGCCAACTGGACCAACTGGGCCGACGGGACCCACGGGTCCGCCAGGTCCCATCGGAGCCAATGGCCTGGATGGCCTAAACGGAGCACCCGGTCCAGCGGGACCCACAGGACCGACCGGACCGACCGGTGCGACCGGAGCCACCGGCGCTACAGGCACGGCCGGCGCGACTGGAGCTACCGGTGCGACGGGCGCGACCGGCCCGCAGGGACTCACCTGGCAAGGGACATGGAGCCCCTCCACCGCGTATGTGCTGAATGATGCCGTGCAATACAGTGGAACCACCTACATCAGCATTCAGGCGGGTACCGCTCAGCAGCCCGACACCA
>WNGG01003270.1_pt1 | contig 18265 bp, 21 predicted proteins | sample 5400661 | NCBI WGS metagenome assembly WNGG01 (sample SAMN13153372, study PRJNA577476) | soil metagenome | isolation source: 100 cm soil or saprolite under Garry oak tree replicate 1 | place: USA:California | collected 2016-06-15
TCTTACGTGATCCTGCAGCGCATCAACCTGGGCCTGTTCGCGGTGCTCGGCGAGCTGACCGCGACCGCGAACTGGCGGGCGATCGCGGAGGAGATCTGGCCGTTCGTGCAGGCCCCGCCGTCCACCCCGATGGGCGAGGCCGAGGCCGGGTGGCGGTCGCGCAGGCCCGCCGCCACGGCCAGCCTGGCCTGAGCCAGCGCCGCCCGGCCGCGATAACGTCACGCGCAGGAGCACAGCAACCCATGCCGGGAGGTCCCGTGAATCCGCGCCCGCCTTTCCCGCCGTTCACCGAGGAGACCGCGCGCCAGAAGGTCCAGGCGGCCGAGGACGCGTGGAACACCCGCGACCCGGAACGCGTCGCGCTCGCCTACACGCAGGATTCGGTGTGGCGCAACAGGAACGAGTTCGTCTCCGGGCGCGCCGAGATCGTGGAGTTCCTGCGCCGCAAGTGGGCCCGCGAGCTCGACTACGCGCTGCGCAAGGACCTGTGGTGCTTCGGCGGCAACAGGATCGCCGTGCGCTTCCAGTACGAATGCCATGACGAGGCGGGCCAGTGGTGGCGTAGCTACGGCAACGAGCTGTGGGAGTTCACCGACGAGGGCCTGATGAGACGGCGCGAGGCCAGCATCAACGACCTGGCGATCGACCCGGCTGACCGGCGCATCCATGGCCCGCGCCCGGAGTCGGAGCGCGGCGCGGGCCCGCCGCTGCGCTGAGCCGGGCCCGGCCGGCGCCCGGCGCGGCTCAGGCCGGCCGGGCAGCGCGCGGCCGGTTACTGCGGCCGCAGCGCCAGCCAGACCGCCATGGCCGGGGTGTCCGCCGGATTGCGCCAGGTATGCGGCTGGTCCCCGCGGAAATGAAGGGTGCTCCCGGCGCCCACCTGGAATGCCTGCCCGGCGACGCTGAACTCGATCACGCCGTCGGTGACGTGCACGAGCTCCTCCCCCGGGTGCTGCATCGGCTTACGGCCGCTGCTCGCCCCCGGCTCGACCGTCGCCCGCGCCCCGGCCAGCAGGAACCGCGCGTACGGCCCGGAGATGCTGTGCAGCGTGATGCCCTTGTGCGAGGTGTACACCGGCCGGGTCTCCTCGGCCGGAGTGAACACCGCCAGGTCGTCCCGGCTGCCGTCTTCCTCGACGAAGTAGGAGACCGGCCGGCCGAGCGCGCCGGCGATCTTCAGCAGCGTGGTGATGGTCGGCACCATGCCGCCCTGCTCGATCTTGTGAATCGCCGCGGCCGACACGTCGGAGCGCTCCCCCAGCTGCTGCAGCGACAGCCCCAGGCTCTTGCGCAGGCTGAATACCTTCAGCCCGATCGAGCTCACGATGCGCTCAAGGTCGTCCGCGGCCTCGTCGCCGCGGCCCGTCGACTGTGCATCAAGGCAAGGCGGCCCTTGCGTCCGCACCACTCGGTTCATGGGGATCCCGCTCGTCCGGACGGGTCGTCCTATCTTGACGTCCCTGAAGGCTACCGCCAGTATAGTGTACGAAGCGTCGCGGATACTAAACGACCGCTTCCCTACGCTTACGGGGAGGGCAATGGTGACGCAGCGGATCGTGGTGATCGGCGGCGGCGCGGCCGGCATCGGCGCGGCGGGGGCGGCGAAGGCCACGGATCCGGCGGCGGACGTTCGCGTCTACACCGAGTTCGAGGACGTCGGGTACAGCCCGTGCGGCATCCCGTACGTGCACGGCAAGGAGATCCCCGACTTCGAGCGCCTGTTCCTTGCGACGAAGGCCACCTACGAGGCCAGCGGGATAGACATCCGTTACGAAACGGAAGTTACCGGCGTCGATCCCGCCGCCCAGACGATCTCGGTGCGCCGCGGCGGCACCACAGGCTACGACAAGCTGATCCTCTGCACCGGCTTCGACTACGCCCCGGTCGGCGTGCCGGGCGCCGACCTGGGCGGCCTGTACTACGTCAAGAACATCCGCCGGGCAATGGAATGGGACAAGGTGCTCGACGGGGTCAAGGCGGCCGTGGTGGTCGAGGCATCACCGCTCGGCCTGGAAATGGTGACCGCGCTGTGCCATCGCGGCATCGAGACGCATCTGATCGACCCGGGCGCGTGGGCGCTGTCGGCCGCCACCGACCCTGACATCGCCGCCCCGGTGCAGGACTCGTGGCGGGAGATGGGCGCGCAGCTGCACTTCAACACGACGCTGACCGGCTTTGGCGGCGAGGGCTCGGTGCGCTCGGTCACCACCAGCGGCGGTGAGATCAGCTGTGACCTTGCCGTGGTCTGCACCAAGAAGGTGGCCAACACGGCGCTGGCCGGCGCCGCGGGACTCAAGATCGGATCCGCGGGCGGCCTGATGGTGGACGAGGGCATGCGCACGACCACGGCGGGCGTCTGGGCGGCCGGCGACTGCATCGAGGTGCCGCACAGCGTCTCCCAGATCCCGATCCAGGGGCTGTCCGGAAGCCACGCGTACGCGCAGGGGAAGGTCGCGGGCACGAATGCGGCCGGCGGGCGGCGGGCGTACCAGCCGGTCAGCGTGCCCTGGGGGATGGTGGCGGGCGAATGGATGATCGGCGGCGTGTCGTTCAGCGAGACGCTGGCCACCGCGCTCGGGATCCCGCACGTCGTCGGCGTGGCCGAGGGCATCTCGCGGGCCCGTTACTACCCCGGGGTGAAGAAGATCCGGGTGAAGCTGCTGGCCGAGCCAGGCACGCTGCGGCTCATCGGCGCGCAGATGGTCGGCGCGGAGGGCATCAAGGAGCGCGCCGACTTCCTCGCCATGGCCGTCCGCACCGGCATCACCATCGGCGACCTCGCCACGATGGAGAATGTGTACTCGCCGCCGATCGGCGCGCTGAACGAGCCGATCGCGCTCGCGGCGCAGAACCTGCTCGCCGGCGCCGGGACCTGACATGGCGTTCGCGCGCTGGCTGCGGGCCACCTCGGAGCGCTACCTGATGATCGCGGCGCAGCACCGGCTCGCGGCCAAGTACGGCATCCCGCCGCCCCCGCGCCCGCGCGGGGCCTATGTCTTCTGGCTGCGCGTCTACGTCCCTGCCTACCGGGCGGTTCCCTGGCCGCTGCGATCGGCGATCATGCGCCGGATGCCCGGCAGCCACCGCATGGCGTGGACAACCAGGGACCGCCCGCGGACACCCCCGGCCTGAGCAACGACCGCAATACCGTCAGCAGTCACCCGACAGTCAGGAGCAGTCATGCCGATCACCGTCGAATCGCCGCGCGCCGACGCGGGCGAGTCCCTGTACAAGACCGAAGAGAAGCTGTTCGAGGACATCCGGGCGAACCCGGGCGAGAAGGCATTCGTCTTCATCCACTCGGTGCCGTTCGAGGGCTCGGTATCCCTGGTCAACCTGCTCACCTCGACGCGCCTGGTCCGCAAGGGCTTCGACGTGTCGATCATCCTGTACGGCCCGGGCGTCATGCTGGCCTCCCGGCATCGCGGCTACCCGACCGTTGGCACCGAGGGATTCCCCGGCAACCTGGCCGGCAACCGGCAGATCGAGACGCTGCTCAAGGAGGGCGCCAAGGTCTACGCCTGCCGGTTCGCGATGGGCGCGCTTTACGGGTTCCGGGAGGAGGACCTCATCGACGGGGTGCAGGCCTTCAGCCCGCTGGATGTCCTTGACTCGGCCCTGACCGCGTGGCGCGCCGGGGCCTTCCAGCTCAACACGTGGACCGTCTGACGCTCGCACTCAGGGGTGCCGCCGCGGCGGCCGTGCCGCGGCGGCCGGCCCCCCGGCCCGAGCCTGCTCGGGCGGAGCCTGGCCTGGAAGGGAAGTGACCGCCGCATGGACGGGATTCACGACGTGGGCGGGATGCAGGGCTTCGGCCATACCGGGAAGCTGTCGGCCGCGGAGCCGTTCGCCGAGCCCTGGGAGGGGCGAGCGTTCGCGCTCGGCCTGCTCGCCATCCGCGCGTCCGGCACGAACCTGCACGCGTTCCGGCACGCCATCAACCGGGTGCCGCCGGCCGATTACCTGAGCGGGTATTACGCCCGGTGGCTGATGGGCGCGCAGAACCTGCTGCAGGACAGCGGCGTCGTCAGCGCCGCAGAGGTCACCGCGCGGGCCGCCAGGCTCAGCGGGCAGGATGCGGCCGAGCCCGCCCGGCCGGAACTGCGCAAGCCGGATATGCCCTCCGGCGGCCCGGGAAACCTGCGCAGCCTCGATGCCCGGCCGGCGTTCGCGGTGGGCGACCGGGTGCGCACCAGGGACCTGGCCCCGGCCGGCCACACCCGGCTGCCGAGGTACGTCCGGCGGCGGGCCGGCACGATCGGGGCCATCCTGCCCGCCCAGATCTTCCCCGACAGCGCCGCGCATTTCCGCGGCGAGGACCCGCAGCACGTCTACTCGGTCGAGTTCACCTCGGCGGAGCTGTGGGGACCAGGCAGCGAGCCGTTCACGCTCGCCATCGACCTGTTCGAGCCTTATCTGGAGCCAGCGACATGACCGCAGCGCAGGAGCATCTCGATCCCGCCCTCCGGGTGGAGGCGCTCGCCTCCCTGCTGACCGAGCGCGGCCTCGTCGATCCGGCGACGGTCGAGACGTTCATCAAGACCTACGAGCAGTCGGTCGGCCCGATGAACGGCGCCAAGGTGGTGGCGCGCGCGTGGACCGACCCGGACTACCGTGCCCGGCTGCTGGCCGACGGCACGGCAGCGATCGCCGAGCTTGGCTTCAAGGGGCCGCAGGGCGAGCACATCGTGGTACTGGAGGACACCCCGGCCGTGCATCACGTGGTGGTGTGCACGCTGTGCTCGTGCTACCCGTGGCCGGTGCTCGGGCTGCCGCCATCGTGGTACAAGGATCCGGCCTACCGGTCCCGGGTGGTGCGCGAGCCTAGGGCGGTGCTGGCCGAACTCGGCCTGGATCTGGCCGACGACGTGGCGGTCAAGGTCTTCGACTCAAGCTCCGAGGTCCGCTACATGGTACTCCCGCAGCGGCCGGCCGGGACCGAGGGCATGCCGGAGGAGGAGCTCGCCGCCCTGGTCACCAGGGATGCCATGGTGGGAGTAGCCGCGGTGAGCGTGCCGTGAGCGGCTCCGGCGGGCACGCGGACCCAAGCTACCTGCTGGACTCGGCCGGCCCGGCCGCGCCGCCCAGGGACAACGGCGAGCTGGTGTTCGCCGCGCCCTGGGAAAGCCAGGCCTTCGGCCTGGCGCTGGCCCTGCGCGAGGCGGGCCGCATCGACTGGGAGGATTTCCGGCAGGCGCTGATCAGCGAGATCCGGGCCTGGGAGGCTAGCGGCGAGCCCGCCAGGGACTGGAGCTACTACGGCTGCTGGCTGCGGGCGCTGGAGCGGCTGGCAGGCCAGCGCGGCCTGGTGACCGATGCCGAGCTGCGCGCCAGGGCCGCGATGCTGGCCGCCCGCCCGCCGGAGCACGAGCCGGGCGGCCGCGCGCATGGCCATGACCATGACGCCGCTCGGGCGCCCGCTGGCGCCGGGCATGCCGGCTGACGGCCCGCGGACCAACTCGGTCGTCGCCCGGTGGGAAGGCGGCTGGCGGTGCCGGGTGACGGCCGGTGGGTTCGACCTCGTCGTGGACGAGCCGCCGAGCGCCGGCGGCACCGGCACCGGGCCGATGCCGACGGAGTACTTCCTCGCCGCCATGGCCTCGTGCTATGCGCTCGCGCTGAGCTGGTCGGCCGGCCAGCGCGGCAGGCGGCTGCCGGGCCTGGCGGTGACGGCAACGGGAACCTACGACGGGCCCAGGTTCTCCCGGCTGCAGCTGCACGTCGCCGCCGACGTCCCGGCGCAGGCGATCAGCGAGCTGATCGAGCCCGCGCTGCGCGTCTGCTACGTCTCCAACACGCTGGCGGCCTCGCCGCCCATCGAGGTGAGCATCGGCGAGGCGCCCGGCTGAGGGCCTGCAAGCCGACGGTCGAGATCGGCGAGGGCGTCGGCGAAGCACCCGGCCGGGGCTTCGGCCACGCCGGCGCCGACCTGGCCCGTCCCGGCGCTGCGGTGCAGGATCCCGGTGGTCACCGCCGGGGTGATGCCAAGCTCGACCACCTTCCGCACGTCCACGCCCAGCGGGGTGCCTGCCATACCCATGACCGGGATCTTGAACCTGCTTGACCGCCCTGCGCAGATGCCGGCCAGCCGCTCGGTCAGCGCCGCCGCGGCGGAGGTCGACCCGCCGACTAGCTGCGCGACGGCGGGCGACCCGGCGGCGGCGGCCGCGCCGAGGCCGACGAGTTCGAGCACGGCGCTGTCGCCGATATCCCGGGCGCTAGTCGCGGGGCCCTGCCCCGGGTAGTACAGCGCATGCCCGACCTCGGGCGCCTCGGCGGTGAACCACTGCGCCGAGCCGGCCAGCCGGATGCCGAACGTGGCGCCGTTGCGGGCCATCGCGGTCACGATGGACGATCCGGGGACCTGCGCCGCCCACTCGGTCAGCGACCGTGCCGCGGCCATCGCGAGGGTGAGGAAGAACAGGTGATTCCCGGAGAGGAACCGGGCGAACGCGACGCGAGCCGGGTCCGCCAGGTCCGCCAGGTGCGGGAGCCAGTCCCGGATGAGCAGGTTGGTGGCGGCCTGCGTCCGGACGTGGACGTCGTCCCCCATGGTGACCGCCTGCGCCGCCAGCGCCAGCACATCCACCGGACCGGAGCGCCGGAGTACCTGGCGGATCACCGGCGCGGCGACATCACGCAGGAAGATGAGCCGTGCTATCGCGGCCGCGCTGTCGCAGCCGAACCAGGCGACGTCGCCGGGGCCCTGCGATATCGGCGCGAAGGCCGTCACGGCGCCTGCCGCGTTCTCCACCACGTAGACCGGCGCGGCGGGCTCCAGCGCCGTCGCCATCGGCACCACGATCCGGTGCTGGTTCGCCGGGCTCAGCATGATCTCGCCCCGGTCGAGCAGCTCGTGCGCGTCCGGCGGGGCCGCCGCCCAGCCCGCGGCGACCGCGGCCGCGCGCAGGGACCTGCGCAGCGGGTCGGGCGCGTCGGCGTAGCCGATGGCCGGGCCGCAGTGCACCAGCGTCCGGCCGGGCAGGCCGCCGGTGACCTCGGCGACCGTCCGCACGCCGGTCAGCGCCGGCGTGCCCTGGTCCAGGCGGCGGAGCACCTCAGCGTTGGCCCGGTCGATCTGCGCGGCGTGCCGACCGCAAAGCCGGGCCAGCGCCGCGGCGAGGGCAGGCTGGCCGCCGGCCGGGACGCGCCAGTCGACGGAGACGACCGGGGCGCCCTGCGCGGCTGCCGCGTCGGCGAACAGTGGCAGCCCGACGTTGACCACGCTGGCGGCGGCCGGCAGCGACGGCGCGGCGTGCGCCGGATCTGTCATCGTGTTCCTCCGTTCTGGCTCGGCGTCGCCTGCTGGCGGCCCGCTAGCCGGGATCCGCCCCGGCGGCCAGGCAGAAGTCCTGGCCCTCGGCTGCCGCACAGCGGCGGGCGGCCGCGACGAGCTCGTCCTGCGCCCGCTGATAGGCGGCGCGCCACTGCCGCGCCCCGGCGGCCAGCTCTGCCGCCTGCCGGGTCACGCCGGCGGCCATCCTGGTGACCTCCTGCGGCGCCGCCCCGCCGGTGCCCGTCCTGCTCTGCACGATCTGGCGGGGGTCGAGGACGGCTGCCAGGTCGTGGCCGGCCAGGTCCAGCGGGCGCCCGGTCACCGCCACGGCCGCCCGGCTGATCATCGCGCTGTCGATGTCGGCGCCGCGCAGGCCGGCCGCGCTTGCCTCCCGCACCGCATGGCCGACGACCCGGTAGGCGGTCCGGTAGTCGATGCCGCACGCCTGCATGACGTATTCGGCCAGGTCGGTCGCCTGGGAGAAGCCGGCATCGAGCGCCGCGCTCATCCTGGCCGCGTTCACCTCCAGCGTCCGCACCACCCCGGCAGTGAGCCGGGCCGTCCGCAGCGCGAGCTCCAGCGCCCTGGGCACCTCGCCGTAAGCGAAGATCAGGTTGTCGCTGCGCGCCGACGGGGTCCTGGCGACCGTGAGCAGGCCGGTCAGCCGGCCGATGAGGGTGCCGGCCGAGCCGCGGATGATCGACAGCGCGTAGGGGTTGCGCTTCTGCGGCATCAGCACGCTCGCCCGGCTGTACCCGTCGGCGAGGGTCACGTAGTCGAATTCCTGGCTTGCCCAGATCTCCAGGTCCTCGGCCAGCTTGGCCTGCGTCACGGTCAGCCCGGTGGCGGCGCCGACCATGTCGAACAGGCCGTCCGTCTGCCACATCGCATCCCTGGTGTGCTCGGCGATCCCGCGGAAGCCGAGCAGCCGGGCGACCGTGGCCCGGTCCGGCCGCAGCCTGGTGCCGTTCACGCAGCCGGCTCCCCCGGGGCTGGCGTCCGTCCAGGCCAGCGCCCGGTCCAGGCGGCGCGCCTCGCGCAGCACCGGGAAGGAGAAGGACAGCAGGTAATGGCCGAACGTGGACGGCTGGGCATGCTGCAGGTAGGTCTGGTCGGCCATCAGCGTCCCGGCGTGGGCGCCGGCCACGGCGGCGAGTTCGGCCGCCAGCTGCGCGGCAGCCTCGATGAGGTCGGTCAGCGCGTCGCGCAGGCATAGCCGGAAGGCGATGCGCATGGCCTCGCGGCGCGGCCGGCCGGCGTGCAGCCACCCGGCCACGTCACCGGCCCGGTCGGCGAAATAGCGCTCCCTGGAGTTGTACGGCTCGCCGTGGGCGGGGTTGTACGGGAACTCGACGGCCGGGAGCTGCAGCGTCTCAAGCAGCAGCACCAGCAGCCGGCGCGCCGCCGCGGCCGGGATCACCCCGGCGCAGCCGAGATCGAGCACGTGCGCGATGTCAGCCAGGTTGATGCCGTGGTGCAGCAGCGGGGCGTCGGCGTTCTCCAGCTCGAACCCGGCCGCGATCAGCTCGGCGGCCGGCGGCCCCGCCGGCGGCCCGGCAAGCGGCGGCCGGACGTCTGGCGGCTGAACTCCGGGCGGCCGGGTCTCCGGCGGCTGAACTCCCGGCGGCCGGGTCTCCGGCGGCTGAACTCCCGGCGGCCGGGTCTCCGGCGGCTGAGCGGAGGCGGGCCAGGCGTCAGCCGGCCGGCCAGTGTCAGGCGTCATCGCCTGTCCGCCCTGCGGCGGCGATGGCGTCCAGCAGCCCGCCGGTATGCCAGAAAACGGCATTGCGCCCGGCCGCTACGCTCGGCAGCACTGCCAGCGCCTTGGCCGTGTGGACCGGGTCAACCACCAGGCCCTCGGTTCGCAGTGCCGTGCCCGCGGCGCGGCTGCCGTCCGCCGACGCCAGGCCGTGCCCGGGCCCGCGCGCATCAACGAGGTCAAAGTCGCCGGCCGTGATAGCCAGCCTGGCGCCGGGTTCCCCGAGCGCTTCCGGTCCCCCCGTCACTGGCCCGGCGGTTCCTAGCCCGGCCGTGCCCCGGCGGCCGGCCGCGCCGCCGGGCGCTACGAGGAGCTGCAGGCAATCGCTGGCGAGCCGCTGGACGCGCCGGGCGGTCTCCTCCGCTGGCCGGCTGACGGCCGCGCCGAGCAGCCGCCACGGGCGGCCGAGCAGCACGTTGCCGGCGAGCAGGCCGGCCAGCGTGCCGCCGGATCCGACGGCCACCAGCACGCAGTCGGCGCGCAGTCCGCGCCCGGCGAGCTGGTCATACAGCTCCGCGGCGGCCACGGCGTACCCGACAGCCCCCAGCGGCGTGGCGCCGCCGCGCGGGATCACGTACGGCCGGCGCCCGGCAGCGGACAGCTCGGCGGCCACCCGCGGCAGCGCGGCATCCACGCTGGCCCGCGCCGCCGTGCGGGTCCAGCTCACCCGGGCTCCCCAGGAGCAGGCCAGGTCGAGCCCGGGGCAATGCCGGGGCGGCTGGCCGGCGATCACAAGCTGGCAGGCCAGGCCGGCCCGCCGGGCGGCCGCCGCGGCCGCGGCGCAGAAGTTGGATTCGGCGGCGCCGCCGGTCACCAGCGTGTCGGCGCCCTGTGCGCAGGCGGCGGCGACCAGGTACTCCAGCGGCCTGGCCTTGTTCCCGCCGAGCGCGAACCCGGTCAGGTCGTCCCGCTTGACCTGCAGGCTCTCCAGCCCCATTGCGCTGGCCAGGCGCGGCGCCGGCATGAGCGGCGTCGGCAGCGCCGCGAGCTCGATCCTGGCTGGCAGCGCCGCAGCCGTGATCCTGGCCGGCCCGGCGAGCTCGTTCCTGGCCCGCAGCCCGGCCCCGCCCAGCCCCGCCGCGCCCAGTCCGGCACTGCCTTGCGCGGCACCGTCCAGCCCAGCCGAACCGGCTACTCCGGCACCCGGACCGGCCTTTCTCGCGTCCGCTGCCACCCGGCCGGCTATTCCCTCACCGGCTGCCCCCGGACCGGCCGCGGCGGCACCGGGTTGTGCGGGTCTGTGTTGTGCGGGTCTGTGCCGGCCGCTGGCCGGGGCGCCGGCGCTGGCCGCCGCGGCATCGGGCGGCCGTTGCGGGCTGGCGGCGGGCGGTCCGTTTACCCCCGTCTTTGCCCGGCTGGCGAGGGCGCTCATGGCCATTCCGCCGGCTCCGCCGCCCGGGCCGCGCGCGCCCGGCTGACGACCAGGTCGGCCATGTCGGCGCAGGCACCGGTGTCCGGCGGCGCGGCCAGGGCCACCGCCTCCTGCGCGTCCATCAGCCCGGCCCGCACCACCGCCTCGGCCGCGGTCATGCCCGATGCCGCACCCTCGCGCAGCGCCTCGTGCAGGGCGGCCTGTGCCCTGCGGGCGCCGAGCCGGGGCGCCAGCAATGCCAGTGCCTGCTCGCTGCCCGGGTAACCGCCGCGCCCGGCGTTCGCGGCCATGGCGACGGCGTTGACCTCCAGGCCGCCGATCAGACCGATCGCCGTCCCCAGCGCGGCCGCGGTGAGCAGGCAGGCCTCGGGCAGGGCCACCCACTCGGCCTTCCAGCCGCGGCCGTCCCGCTCGTGCTGCTGCGCGAGCCCCTCGGTCAGCACCGCCGCCTGGCCTCTGACCAGCCTGGCCAGGGTGTCGAGGTGCTCGCTGGACTCCGGGTTGCGCTTGTGCGGCATGGTGATGCTGCCGACCGAGCCCGCGGCGGCCGACTCGGCCAGCTCACCGATCTCGGGCCTGGCCAGCTCGTAGACCTCGTTCCCTATCCGCGCCAGCGTGCCGCACACCAGGGCGAGCACCTGCGCGAACTCGGCGATCCTGTCCCGTGACGACAGCCACGAGATGACCGGGTCGGCCAGGCCGAGCTCGGCGCAGAACCGTTCCCGCACGGCCAGGCCGTTACCCGGGTACAGCACCAGGCTGCCGACGCCGCCGCCGAGCTGGCCGACCAGCCAGCGCGGTGCGCCGTCGGCGAGCCTGCCGAGGTGACGGCGGATCTCGTCGGCCCAGGATGCTGCCTTCCAGCCGAACGTCACCGGGCTGCCGGGCTGGCCGTGGGTGCGCCCGGGCATGACCGTCGACCGGTGCGTGACCGCGAGCGACAGCAGCAGGTCCTCGATCTGCCGCAGGTCGCGCCAGACGATCGCGCCGGACCGGCGGATGGCCAGCGCGGTCCAGGTGTCGGTGATGTCCTGCACGGTGGCGCCGGCGTAGGCGTGTTCCCTGGCCTCGGCCGGCAGCGCCGCTTGTAGGGCGCCGATCACCCCCAGCATGGAGTGCGATGTCTCGCGGGTCTGCTGCGCCGCGTAGTCCAGGCTGATCAGGCCGGCCCGCGCGTGCTCGGTGATCGCCGCGGCAGCGGCGGCCGGGATGACGCCCTCGGCGGCCTGCGCGCGGGCCAGCGCCGCGATGACGTCGAGCCAGCCCTGCAGCCTGCCTTCCTCGCCGAAGATCGCGCGGGTCTCCGCGGTCCCCCACAGGTGGCCGTAGAGGGCCGAGTCGGTGATCCGGGTGCTCATGGCCCGGCCGGCCGGCCGGCGGCCGGGCCGGCGCCCGCCGGGTCCGCGGCGCCGGGATGCCCGGCCGCCCGGGCAACGGCCACGGCGCGGCCGAGACCTTCCCTGACCTCCGCGAGGCTGGCCCCCCAGGGCACGATCACGTGCTCACCGGTCACCACGATCTTGTCCTCAAGCAGGCAGCACTTGGTCAGCACCGGGCCAGGCGGCGGCCCGGCTGCCCGCAGCGCCAGGTTGCGCGGGCACATGTCCACGGCGGGTACCTGGCGCTGGTAGAACCAGTCGTGGATGTCGCGGGAGCGTGCGCAGCCGATCAGCGTCCAGTCTGCCGCCGGCGGGATCTCGTCGAGGTAGGAGACCTCCGCGCCCGAAACGGCCGCGCCGGCCCGGCACGGGAACAGGTAGTGCCGGGCAGGATGGCTGTCCGCCAGCGCCCGCAGGTCGGTGAGCTGGGGGACCAGCTCGACCGGCGGCAGGTCCTCGGCGACCTCGAGGACCCGGCGTGCCTGGTCGACCAGCTTGGCGGGATGCGGGGGAATCACCTCGACCACCCGGATCCGTACCGGCTCGGGGTCGACGATGAACCCGACGTGACCGTAGCGTCCCTGCACGACGACGCAGCGGGCGCCGGGCGCGCGGTCGGCCGCCACCTGGCTCAAGGTGGTGGGGATGGCGGTGTCCGCCGCGGGCGCGTGGACGAACGCCGTCTCCCCCGGCCCCGCGATCAGCGTGACGGCGGTGATCTCGGAGAACAGCGGGCGCTCCGAGCGCTTGCTGACCTCGACGACCGCGCTGGCCGGCGTCGGTGCGCTGGCGGCGCCTGGCACGGCGGAGCCTGCTGCGGCGGGGCCTGCCGTCGCCGCGGCTGCGCCGGGCGGGGCTGCCCGCGCAACGATGTAGCGGGTCCGCCGGTATGCAGGCCGCCCGGTGAAGTACGCGCGCAGGCGCGCCTCGTCCAGCGGCACCGGCACGGTGGCGACGCTGACGCTCCGGTACCGGGCTGGGACGAGGTTCACGTGCGCCCGGTCAGGCCATGTTCGGCGCGGCGACCGGGCGGGCCGCCGCGCCGTAGGTGTCGGCACGCAGGGACAGCCGGAGTGTCTCCAGGCTAAGCGCGCCTGCCGGGCCGATGTTGGCCAGGTTGACGTCCGGGCCGAACTGCCTGATGAACCACGCCTGCTGATCTTCTCGCGGCGCCTCGAAGACGAGGCAGTCCGGGCCTGCCGCCGCCGCCAGGGCCGCGACCACGTCCTCGCGGACAGCCCCGGACTCCGAGTAGATCCCGACCGTGCCGCTGGCCCGCCCCTCGGCCAGGATCCAGGTGGCGCCCGCGGTGAGGTCCCCGGCCACCGCCGCCGCCCATTCCGCTGGTGCCAGCCGCGCCGCCGGATCCTTGGCCCCGACCTCCGCGAGCACGATGAACTGCTCGGCTGCCTCGGTGATCAGCCGCCGCTTCGCGGCCGGATCCATCGGCACGGTCCCGGCCGACACTTCCACACAGGGAAAACCGCAGGCACGTGCCCAGTCAAGGAACTCCGCGGCGCGCCCTTGCGCCCAGGCGACCTCCAGCAGCGTGCCTCCTGGTGACGCCAGCACCCGGTGCTGCGCCAGCAGGTCGAGCTTCGCGTCCAGGCCGGGGTCGAGATAGGCCACGCCCCAGCCCAGCTTCCAGACGTCCACGTACGGGCCGCACATGTCGAGCAGGTCGGCGGCCTCACGGAGCGGCATTCCGGCGTCGAGGACGTGGGTAATGCCGGTACGGCGCGGCTTGGTCGCCCTGGCCGGCAAATCGAGAAAATCGGCGCCCGGCATAAATGCTATAATAGATATTCCTACACTTTAGTCAAGAACGGCCGGAGCGCCGGAGGGATGCGGATGCCTGCCGATCTTCCCGGGCTGGTCGAGCGGATCCGGGCCAGCCCAGGCGTCCGGGGCAAGTCAGCGATCGGCCTGGTGAGCGAGGTCTTCCAGAACACCGACTGGCTGGCCGGCCCGGGCGACGACGGCGCGGTGATCAGGGATGCCGGCCGGTCCCTGGTGGTCGGCGGCGAGGCGATACTGCCCGCGTTCGTGGCCGCGGATCCCTATGGCGCGGGCATTGCCGCGGTGGCGACCAATGTCAACGACCTCGCCGCCATGGGCGCCTCGCCGCTGGCGCTGGTCGACACGGTGACCGGCCAGGAGCCGGTGGCCCGGCGCGTGCTCAAGGGCATGCAGTGGGCATCGGGCCTGTACCGGATACCGGTGGCCGGCGGTCATCTCACGATTACCGACGGCCCGCCGTCGCTGTCCGCGTTCGGCCTCGGCCGGGCCAGCAAGCCGTTGTCGGTCCGGCGGGCGGCGGCCGGGCAGGCGCTGGTGTTCGCATGCTGCCTGGACGGTCAGATGCGGGCGGACTACCCGTTCTTCCCGTCTTTCGACGAGCGCGGCGGGCTCCTGGCCGACGACGTGCGCCTGCTGGCCGAGGGCGCGGCTCGCGGCTGGATCGCCTCCGCCAAGGACGTCAGCATGGCCGGGCTTGTCGGCTCGCTGGCGATGCTGCTCGAGTGCAACAGGCTCGGCGTGATCCTCGATCTGGACGGGCTCCCGGTCCCGGCCGGGGTGCCGCTGGACCGCTGGATCACCTGCTTCCCCTGCTACGCGTTCCTGCTCTGCGTGCCGTCCCGGCGGGTGGCCGAGTGCCTGCGGGCGTTCGCCGGCCGCGGGCTGGCTGCGGCCCGGGCCGGGACGCTGGACGATACCGGCAGGCTGCGGATCTGCTCGGACGGACAGATCGCGACGGCGTTCGACCTGAGCCGGGAGAGCGTGACCAACCTGAGCCGGGAAAGCGTGACGGCCTGAGCCCGGGAGGGCGTGACCGCCTGAGCCCGGGAGGGCGTGACCGCCTGAGCCTGCCCGCCCCGGCCCCGCACCCCAGCGCCATCGGTCACCGGGTCCATGACCGGGTCTTGCGGCCTGTCTGCCGGAGCGAGCTCGAGCTTGCCCGCCCCGGCCGCGCGCCCGGCGCCACTGGCCACCCGGGTCCATGACCGGGCCTTGCGGCCTGTCTGCCGGAGCGAGCTCGAGCTTGACATGATCTTGGAGACTTTGCGGTGCCAGCGCACCCTCAACTCTCCAAGATCATCGAACGCTCCGGCGGCCTGCGGATGGCGGTGTCCTCGCTTACCGGGGTGGTCGTATGCCGGGGGCGCAGGGCTTCCTGGGCGCGGATCTGGACGGCGAGGGCCTCGTGGGTGTCGGCGTGCAGGAACGGGACGCACCCCCGGCGGCCTGCTCGGCGGCGCTGAGTCCGGCCTGCCAGGATGCCCACAGGCGGCCGGTTCCGCTGAGCCATAACACCCAGCCGGGGAATTCTGCGCTCTGCGCGACTGGGTCGGTGCGGGCTGGCATGGTGGTTTCTCCGGTCATGTGGTTGCGTGCGATGCAGGCGGGGCCGGGTGCTGGGAGCCGGCCGACGCGCAGCGGGGCCGGGCCCGGCGGGCGGTGGCGCGGTCGGCGTGCTCGATCTGAGTGGCCAGGCCGGCCGGATCGGCATCGGTCAGGCCATCCCGGCGCGGACGGCGGCCAGCGGCCAGGCGCGGAACTGCCGGGTGCGCGCGACCCAGATCACCAGCCAGCGCGGGTACCTGGCGCGGAGTTGCTTGGCGGCCTGCCAGCAGGCAGCGTCATCGCCGGTCATGTTGCGGCGGCCGGCAGCGGGTGGGAGGACGGCGCCTGCCCTGGCTGGTGTGGCCGGGGGCAGGGCGCATGCCGGGCAGGTTCCAGCGCGGCGCGCAGCTCAGCGAGGTCATCGGTCATAACGGTGTGCGGGTTCAGCCGCAGATGAAGGCTGCGCGATACGTACCGGGCGCGGTCGCAGGTCAACTCCTGCCAGATACGGAAACAAGGGAATTGTTCTTCCACGGCGGCGAGCGCGGCGGCGCGGGCGTCGTAGTGAGTCATGGGCGGCCTTTCACTCGCGCAGGGCGACGACATCGTCACGTGGCACGCAGCGAGGCTAGGCCCGCCGCCGGGCGAGGAATCGCACACGATGTGCGATCTCTGTCATGCTTTCCGTAATTTAGTCAGCGGGTCGTGCAGGTGACTGGTGAGGCGGCGCGGGGATGACTGACCGGGAACTGGGGCGGCGCATCGGCTACTGGCGGCGCCGCCGGAATCTGACCCAGGCGGTCTTCGCGGACCGGATCGGAAAGTCCAAGAGCTGGGTGGAGAAGGTCGAGACGGGCAAGCGCAGCGCCGGGCGGCTGTCGGTACTCAATGAGGTCTGCGATGTCCTGCAGATCGACCTGTCCGCGCTGCTCGGTGAGGAGCCTCACCGCAGGTCGCAGGGCTGTCTGGATGACACTGAGGTCGGCCGGATCAGGTCAGCGCTCGAGCGCTATGACTTCGACGCCCCGGGCGGGAGCGTCCCGGACCTGGCCTTGCTGCGACGGCGGCTGGCGCATGCGTGGGCGGCGTTCGAGTTCGCTGACTACCAGGTGATGGGGTCCTTGCTGCCTGGCCTGCTGGAGGACACCCAGCGGGCCAGGGAGGCGCTAGGGTCGCCCGAGTCGCTGGTACTGCTGGCGGAGGTCTATCAAGTCATCGCCTCGACGTTGCGGAAACTGGGCGAGCATACGCTTTCCTGGCTGGCCGGCGACCGGGGGGTTACGGTCGCGCGGCTCAGCGGGGACCCGGCGTCGGTGGCCGGGGCCGGGTTCAGGATCGCGAACGCGCTGCTGTCGATGGGCCGGCCAGGGCAGGCGCTGGCGCTGAACCTGTCGCTGGCCGACCAGCTTGAGCAAGGACCGGGCACGGAGCGGCTGCGGGCGTTGTACGGTCATGTCCTGCTGCAAGCGGCGATGGCCGCTGCCGCATCCGGTGATGACCGGCAGACCGTGGAGTTGCTCGGGCAGGCCCGTGACCTGACCCGCTTCGTCGCTCCGGGCAGCAACCACTTCCGGCTCGCGTTCGGGCCGGTCAACGTGTCCCTGCACGAGGTCGCCGCCCTGGTCGCGCTCGGCGACAACGTGGGCGCGCTAACCGCTGCCGATGCGATCAGCGGCGAGGGATTTCGCCTGCTCCGCAGGGAACGCCGGGCAGCCTTAATGGTCGACACTGCCCGCGCATGCAGCCAGGCCGGTAACCGTCATGAGGCACTGCGCAGGCTTCTGGCGGCCGAGGACATCGCCGCGCCGGAGGTACGGTGCCGACCCGTCGCCCAGGCCGCGATCGAGGATCTGCTGCACCGCAGCAGGGGCACCCCGGCACCGGAACTGACCCGGCTGGCCGAACGGGCCGGAGTCCGCCCATGAGCCAGCACGTGCTGTATGTCATCGCATGCGCCGCCCCGCCTACCAGCCAGGTAGACCGGCTGGTCAAGCTCGCCCAGGAACAAGGCTGGGATGTCTGCGTGCTGACCACCCCTTCTGGCCGGCGGTTCGCTGACATCGCGGGATTGGAAGAACTGACCGGCCACCCGGTGCGCAGCCAGTACAAGGACCCCGGCGAGCCCGACCTGCTCCCGCCGCCGGATGCCATCATCGTCGCGCCCGCGACGGTGAACACGGTCAACAAATGGACGGCGGGCATCTGCGACAACCTCGCCCTGGGGATCCTGGTCGAGGCGATCGGCAAGAAGCTGCCGGTGGCAGCGCTTCCCTTCACCAACCGCGCCCACGCGGCACACCCGGCGTTCACCGGCAACATCGCCAGGCTCCGCTCCTGGGGAGTAACCGTCCTGTTCGGGCCAGAGGTGTACCCCTTGCACGATCCCGGCACCGGGAGTTCCTACCTGCACCTTTTCCCCTGGGAAAAGGCAATCACCGCAATACGGCAAGGTCCCTGGCCTTGACCCGGCCACCCTGCCCGACACCCCCGGCGGCCAGCCCGCCCGCCCCTGGCCGGCCATGGGGCATCCGTAAACTTCTCAGGCCGATCACCATGCGCTGGTGGTCAATGCCGGCGTAGACCACGATGTCCCCGGCCCGCCGCCAGCCGAGCCCTTCGAAGAACCCGACATTGGCCGGCTGAATGAACGCCTCCATTTCCCTGCCGCCGCGGATGCCCGCCTGGGCCACGGCATAACGCACCAGCGGGGCGCCGATGCCATGACGGCGGTGCCCGGCCAGCACCGCCAGCCGGTCGCCCTGCCACTGCCCCGCCGGGTGGTCCAGCGGGTACAGCCGCACGGCCCCGCAGATCTCCCCGTCGGCCAGGCCCACGACGTGGATCGTCGCCGGATCCTCGTCATGGGCGTCGCGATCATCGCCGGGTCCGTCGCCCGGGCGGCCGGCCCGGCCGACTGGGCCGCGGAACAGCCCCTGCTCGACCACGAAGACCTGGCGGCGGATGCGGAAATGCGCGGCCAGCTCGGCGGCCGACGCGGCCGGCCGGCAGGTGAGCAGCGGCCGCGCCGCCGGGCGGCCAGTCGTGGCCGCCAGGCCGCTAGTCGTAGCTGCTGGGCCGGCGGCCGTGGCCGGGCGGCCGCTCGCCGTGGCCGCCGGGCCGCTAGCCGTGGCCGA
>WNGG01007619.1_pt1 | contig 18262 bp, 12 predicted proteins | sample 5400661 | NCBI WGS metagenome assembly WNGG01 (sample SAMN13153372, study PRJNA577476) | soil metagenome | isolation source: 100 cm soil or saprolite under Garry oak tree replicate 1 | place: USA:California | collected 2016-06-15
GGAGCAGGACCAGCAGCTCCCCCAGGCTCGGCTTCACGTTTCCCGCCGCGCCGTTGTCGGCGTAGACGAGATTGATCACCCTTCCCTTCACCAGGACCGGGAACACCGCGGCGTTGGTGGTCGGCTTCTTTCCGAGGACCTTGATGAAGCGCTGGTTCTGCTCGTCGGGACCGAGCCGGCCCATGAACATCGTCTTGTCGCGGGTGACGGTCTGGAAGACCGACGGCTCGTCGAGCGGAAACCGGAGCTGGTGGGCCAGCTCTCGGTCGACGCCCTCGCCCGCGCCCGTCCACCCCAGGACCCACGGCTCCCGCACGATGAAGAACAGCACGCGGCGGAAGAAGTGGCGGCACAGGCCCATGAGGCCCTCCACGACCTCGTCGCGGGTGGCCGCGCCGTCGATCCGGACGGCGGCCGTCTCCGCGTCGGGCGCGTCCTCGGGCAGGACCCGCGGCCGGTGCGTGTCGTTGAATCGCCAGCGCTCGTCGACGCCGTAGTAGTCGCGCAGGAGCTGGATCATGCGGAACTCGGGCACGACGAGCGGCCGCACGATGTAGCCGAGCGTGAAGCCCACCTTGGCGACCGCGCCGTGGTCGCTGGGGTCGATCATCAGCAGGAAGAGCGTCTGGCCGCGGAGCTGGTAGGGAAACACCTTGTGCTTCGCCGCCATCGGCCGCGGGATGAGCGCCACCGTCTCCGGCCGGACCTCGCGCAGGTCCACCGGCATGGCCGGCACGCCGTGGGCCTTCGCCAGCGCCTCCTGCAGCTTGTCCTCCGTGATGAAGCCCAGCTCGTACAGGCTCGTGCCCAGGCGCCCTCCGTACAGCACCTGGTGCTGGATCGCCTCCTGGAGCTGGCGCTCGGTCACGACGCCCCGGTCCCTCAGGATGCGGCCCAGAATCGGCAACGGGAGACCCCCGCAAAGCCAGCTATTCTAGCTGGTTTGGGGTATCATCCCGTCAACCGCGCCGCGCCCACGGCGCTCCGCGCTCCCAGCCATGGCCCTCCGGCTCAAGAGCCTCAAGACCCGCACGGCCCTCGCGATCGCCTCCGTGGTCGTGGTGACCCTGTTGATCAACGCCGTCTACCTGATCCTTCGCAAGCGGTCCGAGCTGCGGAGCGACATCGACCAGGAGACGCGCACCTTCGCCGAGCTGACCAAGGAGCGCCTGTCCAACGGATGGGACGACTACCACGACAAGCAGTTCTACAAGTTCCGGGAGCTCGTCCGCGACGTCCGGCGCCTCAACCTCGACGTCGAGCGCATCCTGATCGTGGACACCAACGGGCGCGTCCTCTTCGACTCCTCCGAGCTGGACGAGCTGGATCCCCGCCGGCCGGCCGCGCCCGCCGACCGCTGGATCCAGGAGCCGGCGCGGCTGGCCGCCATCCAGGGCCTGGAGACGCGCGTGCTGCCCGCGCGGGACTCGAGAGGCGATCCGGGGTTCGAGATCGTCGCGCCGTACTTCAAGGAATGGGGCGTGCACAAGCTGTCGTTCCTCTACGAAGTGTCCTACAAGTCGCTGCGGCCGAAGATCGCGGGCGTCGTCGCCACCATCGGCGTCCTGACGCTGCTCTCGACGCTGGCCATGGCCTTCGTGGCCGCGGCCCTGGCCCGCCGCATCACGCGCCCGGTCCAGGAGCTGACCGAGGGCGCCATGGACATCGCCAAGGGCCACTTCGACCGCCGGCTGGCGATCTACTCGCCCGAGGACGAGCTGCGGATCCTCGCCGAGGCCTTCAACCACATGACGGCCAGGCTCAAGGAGAACGTCGAGAAGCTCGAGGAGTCGAACGTCAAGCTCGGCGCGGCCAACGAGGAGCTGAAGGAGCTGGACCGGCTGAAGTCGGACCTGCTCGCCAACGTGAGCCACGAGCTGCGCACGCCGCTCACCGCCATCAAGGGCTACACCGACTACATCCTCGAGCGAAAGCTCGGGCCCGTCAGCGAGAAGCAGGAGAAGGGCCTGATCGTCGTCCAGCGCAACCTGGACCGCCTGTCCAAGTCGATCAACGCGCTGCTCGACTTCTCGCGGATGGACGTCGGGAAGATCTCGCTCAACATCCAGCCGTTCCTCTTCGCGCCGCTCGTCGAGCAGATCCACACCTCGCTGCGTTCGGAGCTGGAGAAGAAGCGCCTCTCCTTCCGTGCCGACCTCGAGCCCGAGCTGCCCGCCATCATCGCCGATCGCGAGAAGGTGTCGGCGGTGATCGAGAACCTCATCATCAACGCGATCAAGTTCACCCCCGAGGGCGGCAGCATCGCAGTCAGCGCGGCGCGGGTGCCCGGCGCCGCCCGGCCCTCGGCCGAGATCCGCGTCGCCGACACCGGCGTGGGGATCCCGCCGGACCAGATCGGCAAGGTGTTCAACCGGTTCCACCAGGTGGACGGCTCCAGCACGCGCCGCTTCGGCGGCGTCGGCCTCGGTCTCGCCATCGTCAAGAGCATCCTCGAGGCCCACGGCGCCACGATCGAGGTGGAGAGCCAGCCCGGACGCGGCAGCGCGTTCCGCTTCGTGCTGCCCGCGCTCGAGAAGCCGGAGGCGCCGGCGCGGGAAGAGCGCCCGCGGGGCGCGGAGAACGGCCTCGTGCTGGTGCTGGCCGAGGAGGCCGAGGCGCTCGCGCAGGTGAGGGCCGCGCTGGAGGCGGACGGTCTCGCCGTCGTCGGCGCGGCCACCGCCGCCGAGGCGGCGACACTCGTCGCCCAGCGGCGGCCGGAAGCGGTCCTCGTGGACGTCGGACCGCCCGCGCCCGAGGGATGGGAGCTGCTGCGCCGCCTGTGCCTGCAGGGCGCGACGCGCGACCTGCCCGTGTTGGCCTACGCGGAGGCCGAGGAAGGGCTGCGGGTCTTCAGCCTCGGGCCGGGCGAGTGCCTGGCGCCGTCGTTCGACGCCGCGGCCGTGGTCTCTTCGGCGCGCCGGCTCCTGGCCGGCTCCATCGGCCAGCCCACCGTGCTGTTGCTGGACGGCGAGCCGGAGACGGCGGCGCGCATCCGCGATACGCTGATGGGTGCCGGCTGCCGCGTGGTCGCTGTCGGCGACCGCGCGCAGGCGCGGGAATCGCTCCGGGCCGCGCCGCCCGACCTGGTGGTCGTTCACGCGGGGGCGACCCTCGCCGGCCTGGAGGCCCTGGCCGAGCTGGGCCCGGGCGAGACGCGCCGGGCGCCGGTCCTGCTCCTCGGCGGCGGCGAGGACGCGCGCGCGCGGGGACGGGCGTCGCGGCGGCGCACGGGCCGGATCCTCGACTCGCGGCCGCTGCTGGCCGAGGTCCGCCGCCACGTCGCCCGGGAGAGCGCGGAGCCGCATCGAGCGACCGTATGAAGAAGAGGATCCTGGTCGTGGACGACGAGGACGACATCCTGCACTTCCTGGAGCTGGTGCTGCGGGAGAAGGGATATGACGTCAGCACGGCGTCCGGCGGCCACGAGGCCCTGACCAAGGCTCAGCTCGAGCACCCCCACCTGATCCTGCTCGACATCATGATGCCGCAGATGGACGGCTGGGAGGTGTTGAAGCTGCTGCGGGTCGACGAGGAGACGGCCGACATCCCGGTGGCGATGCTGTCGGCGCGGACCGAGGCCAAGGACCGCGTGCAGGGCCTGCAGGAAGGCGCCATCGACTACATCTGCAAGCCGTTTTCGCTCCAGGACCTGCTCGTCAAGATCGAGACGATCTTCGACCAGGTGGCCAAGCGGTGACCGCGCCCCCATGAAGGACCCGCAACCGCGAGAGGCGGATTACTTCCGCCTGCGGGCGGAATGGCTCCGCTTCAAGAACCACGTCTTCGACGCCAACACCGAGCTGCCCACGCTCGCCGCGGTGATCGACGACGTGCGGCGGCTCATGGAGGAGCGGGGCAGCCTCGGTGTCGTCTATCTCGACCTGGCCGCCGAGCCGGGGGCGGAAGCGGCGCGCGGCTGGCAGGCGTACGACGAGCTGCTCCGGGCCTTCGCGCGCGCGCTGCTGTCGCTCAAGGCCGAGGGCGGTCCGCTCTCCCCCACGGACATCGTGGCGGTGGCCAGCGTCCGGAGCGACAAGTTCCTCGTCTTCATGCGGGCGGGCGAGCCGGGCGGCGTCGACTCCGCCTCGATGGACGCGCGCGCGCGGCGGCTCTCGGACCGGCTCAAGGAGACGCTGCCCCGATTCCTGCCCTCCCCGCGGCCCGCGCCCGTCCCGTTCCACGAGGGGCACGCGGTCATGTTCCGCGACCCCATGCTCCGGGCCGAGCGCTCCATGCAACGCGCGCTCGACGAGGCGATGTTCATGAGCTTGACGCAGCGGACGCGCGAAGACGATCGCCGGCTGCAGGGGCTCGACGAGATCATCGGCGAGCAGGACGTGGTGACGCTCTACCAGCCCATCGTCGACCTGCAGACCCTCGACGTGCTCGGCCACGAGGTGTTCACGCGCGGCCCCGCCGGCGGCCCCTTCGAGGACGCGGAGCGGCTGTTCGCGCTCGCGGAGCGCACCGGCCGCCTGCTCGACCTCGAGCGGCTGTGCCGCAACCGCGCGCTCGACTCCGCCCCCCGCCACCTTCGGCCCGGGACCAAGCTCTTCCTGAACACCTCCGCCCCGGCCCTCGCCGACCCCGCGGTGTCGGGCGACGCGTTCGTGCGCCTGGTCGAGCAGCAGGGCCTCGACCACGCGGATGTGGTCCTCGAGATCACGGAGCGCGTGGCGCTCGGGGAGCGCCAGGCCTTCCGGGACACGCTGCGCCGCCTGAAGCGCGACGGCTTCGGCATCGCCATCGACGACATGGGGTCCGGCTACTCCAGCCTCAAGGCGCTCGTGGAGGTCGAGCCCGACTACCTGAAGTTCGACATCTCGCTCGTCCACGACATCGACCGCAGCCTCATCAAGCGCAGCCTGCTCGAGACGCTCGTCGACCTCGCGTCCAGGATCGGGGCCAAGGTCATCGCAGAAGGGATCGAAATGGAGCCAGAATTGGCCACCTTGCGCGAAATGGGAGTCCCCCTCGGCCAGGGCCGCTTCCTCGGCCCCCCGGTCCTGGTCACCTTCGAAGAGACCACCGCCTCGTGAACGATCCCGTCCCGCCCTACCATGAGCACCTGCCGGAGCTCGCGAAGGAGCTGACCGAGCGGGGCAGCCAGGGACTGATCGTCATCGACGCCTCGCCGCTGGAGGTGATCGAGGAGCAGTACGGCAGCGACGCCTTCGGCGAGGTCCGCCAGCGGCTGTTCAAGATCCTCCGCGAGCAGAAGGGCAAGGAGTATCGCAACGAGGACGTCCTCACGCTCGATCGCCCCGGGGGCCTGCGCTTCATCTTTTTCCTGGAGCGGAAGCGGAGGCGGTCGAACCCGACGACGGTCGCCGACCTCAAGATCGTGCAGGTTCGCATGGCCGCCTCCCTCGTGCCCAACCTCGGGCGCGCCGCGTTCCCGTACTGCAAGACCCCGCCCCGCATCGAGGTGGGCTACGGCATGGCCGTCTACAACCCGCTCCTGCACCCGAGCCGCATCGCCTTGACCGCGTTCCGGGAGGCGCTGGAGATCGCCCGCCACCTCCGCGAGGCCGAGCGGCTGCTCGCGCGCGAGCGGCTGCTGGACATCATCCTGCGCGAGAGAGTGGTCACCGCGTTCCAGCCGATCATGCGGCTGGGCCCCGACCGCACCGTCCTCGGCTTCGAGGCCCTGTCGCGCGGGCCCAAGGGCACCGGGCTGGAGCGCGCCGACGACCTGTTCGGCTCCGCGACAGAACACCAGCTCCTGGTCGAGCTGGACCGGCTCTGCCGCCGCCGGGCGCTGCTCTCCTCGGGCCGCATCCCCACCAACGCCAAGATCTTCGTCAACACGCTGCCGGCTACGATCCGCGATCCCCAGTTCCGCGGCCGGCCGCTCATCGAGTTCCTCGACAAGGCCCAGGTCTCCCCCGACCGCATCGTCATCGAGATCACCGAGAAGCTCGTCATCGAGAACTACAACCTCTTCCGCGAGGCGATGGCCTACTTCACGGACCTGGGCATGTCCTTCGCCGTCGACGACGTGGGCTCCGGCTACTCGGGCCTGGAATCGATCGCCCGGCTCAAGCCCACGTTCCTGAAGATCGACATCGCGCTCATCCGCGACGTCCACGTGAGCCGGGTGAACCGGGCCATATGCGAGGCGATCATCGCCCTCGGCCACGGCATCGGGGCCGCGGTGATCGGCGAGGGGATCCAGGCGGAAGAGGAGGCCGCCGCCCTGCTCGAGATGGGCGTCGACTGGGGCCAGGGCTTCCAGCTCGGCCGTCCGGAAGCGCCGCCGGAATAATACCGAGTTCCGGCCGAAACCGACCTATCCGGCCAAATCTGCGCGCGCCTCATGAAAGTGAGAAAGGCCCTTGACGCCTCTGGCGCGGCCGATCCAAATGTGTGGGAGCGGATATCGGTCGGAACCTGAACGCCACTGGTGCGGGGTAGACACCAAGGAGGACCGCTCATGGGGCCCAGCGCGTCGCCTGCCGCCTTCCCCCGGGTTCGGTGCTTCCCCATCCTTCTCCTCGCCCTTGGCTGTGCCGCAAGAGCAGCCGAGAAAGCAAGCGAGCAGGTCAGCCCCTTCTACGGAAGCTTCGGATACTCGATTCCGATAGAGGTGCCGCCCTTCCATGGGCTCGAGCCCAGGCTGGCGCTCGCATACAGCTCCGAGGGCCGAAACGGAATCCTCGGCGTCGGATGGACGCTCGCGGGCTTCAGCACGATCGAGCGGGCGAACGCCGGCCGCGGGACCCCGCGCTTCGACGCGAACGACATCTACATGCTCGACGGGCAGGAGCTCGTCGCTTGTGTACAAGGCAGCGTGAGCCCGAGCTGTACGAGCGGCGGGACGCACTCGACCAAGTCCGAGAGCTATCTCAAGATCCGGCACGACACCACGCCCAGCGACACCTGGACCGTGTGGGGCAGGGACGGAACACGCACGGTCTTCTCCCCCACGATCACGGTAACGCCCGGCATCTTTCGCTGGGGGCAGACGAGTGTCGTCGACACGAAGAACAACACGGTCACCTACACGTGGAACTGCACCGGAGGTGATTGCTACCCGGGCCAGGTCGATTACAACGGCTATCGGGTCGCCTTCTTTCTTGAGACCAGGCCCGACCCGCTGTCTTCGGCGGCTTACTCTCGGCTCAATCAGACCCTATACCGTGTCCGCAGCATATTCGTCTCTCTCGTGAACGTCAGCTCCATCCGCGTCTACAAGCTCGCGTACACCCCATCCCCGAGTCCTTTGACGGGACGGTCTTTGCTGGCCTCCGTCCAGCAGTACGGGAAGAACGTGGTCGCCGACGGGTCCGGCGTGATCAGTGGCGGCGATTCCCTGCCACCTGTGACCTTCACCTACCAGGACGATGCCCAGGGAAAGACGTTCGTCAGCGAGGCTCTGAACCCGCCGTCGCCACCGGGGACGCTCGAAAACGTCGCCTGGGCCAACCGCGTCAATGCGTCAGTCGTCGCTCCGGGCAACAGCCTGCAGAAGTCCAGCGGGACGTACGCGTGGGACGCCGGTGCGTCCTCCACGCGGGCGATCGCTTCTGGGGACGGCTACGTCGAGGCCACCGTCACCACGCTGGCCGTGACGATGGTCGGACTAAGCCGGGGCGATACGGACGCGAATCCTGTGGACATTGACTTCGCGGCCTACGACCATGCGGGCCCCCTCTACGCCTACGAAAACGGCGCCCTGTACGGACCCTACGGGACCGTGCAGGTTGGCGACCACCTGCGCGTCGAGGTCCAGGGCAACGTGGTGAGCTACAAGAAAAACGACACCGTCTACTACACAAGCTCCCACCCGCCCAGCTACCCCCTGCTGGTCGATACGTCCATCAGCAGTGCGTGGGGTCTGATAAGCAACGTCGTGATCTCAGGAAGCCTCCAGGACGCCAACTACTGGTGCCAGGGAGGCACGCTCCTCATGGGCGATTTCAACAAGGACGGCCGGACCGACCAGTTGTGCTCCCGGTTCCCCGACGGCGGACCCAACACGGTCCAGGTCGCTCTCGCCACTGCAACGGGATTCCTTCCGCCGACGACCTGGATGATCTTTGGCGGCGGTTTCGGCCATCCGCAGGTCGGCGATTTCAACGGGGACGGCAAGGCAGACCTCGTGGACGGCCCGGACTGGGACGGCTACTTTTACGTGAGCCTCTCGACAGGCAGCTCATTCAGTCCCTTCGCATCCTGGGGCAAGGCCACCGGAACCGGGTTCGACGCAGAAGGACACCCCCTCTACGGCGCCTGCAAGGCTGCGGGGACGGTCTCCGGCACTGGTGACTTCAACGGCGACGGCATCACCGACGTTTCGTGTCGGGTGGCCGGCGACGGCAAGATGTTCATCGGCCTCTCGAACGGCTCTTCGGGATTCTCCTTCTCCATCTTCGGCGCGCTCGGATGCGATACCTACGAGCAAACGGGGGCGATCGACTTCGACGGCGACGGCAAGGACGACTGGTACTGCATCGGGCTGACGAACAGCGTTTTCTACGTCTTTCGCTCGACGGGAAGCTCGTTTGTCATGCCCGCGTTTGGCCTCAACGGCTCGTTCTGCGTCCCACCCTGTTACATCTTCGGCGACTTCAACGCTGATGGACGCACGGATGTCGCCTGCATCAGCAGGGGCAACATCGCGCTCTCGACCGGCCACGGATTCAGTGTGCAGGGCGGGTATGGAGGGTGGTGTACCGGGTCCACGATCTACTTTGCCGCGGACGTCGATGGCGACGGTGCGAGCGAGATCGTCTGCAAGGCCGGGGCGGACGTCCAGGTGCGGAAGTGGAAGGGCCAGACGGTCGGGCTTGGGCCTGTCGAGACCTGGAGGTCGGGTTGGTGCACGGACGTTTACGCCGCCGCTTCAGTTCTCGGGGGCGATTTCAACGGCGACGGCAAGACGGACCTGCTGTGCACCTCCCAGCCGTCGGTGGCGCTGGCGGGCACGGGAGGCCGACAGGTCGATCTCCTGGCTACGGTTGGAAACGGCCTCGGGGGCACGATCACCGCCGGCTACGCCGCCGCCACGGACTATCCCAACACCAACGTCACCAAGCAGGTCATCTCCTCGGTCGGCACTAACGACGGGCGCACCGGATCGCCGACCCGCCACCACCACCTATTCCTACTCGGACGGGCGGATGGAGCCGAGGGAGCGCCGTTTCCTGGGCTTCCGGTACGTCAAGGAAACGCCGCCCTGCTTGAGCGGCGAGTCGCCGTGCCCGTTCACGGAGACTCTTCTTCGCCAGGATCTGCCCTCGGCCGGAAAGATCGAGCAGATCGACCGCTGGGCAGGCACGGCACACCTCGGCCAGCAGAAGTTCGAGTACACCACGAACGCCCCGACCGTCCCCATGACTTCGTTGCTGACTGGGGAATGGAACTACTCCTACGATGACTCGACCGGAGCGTCGAAGAAGACCCACGCCACGCATCAATACGACGCCTACGGGAACCCAAGCCAGACCGTTCTCTACGGAGATGACGACGACCCCGCGGACAACACCACGCTCGTCTGGACGGTCAACGGGAATCCGTCGCCTTACATCGTCGACCGTGTGGCGCTGCAGCAGCAGTTCGCCGGCGCGGGCGCCGGCGGAACTAAGCTGAGCGAAAGACAGTTCTATTACGACGGCGCCGCCAGTTGGACGGTCCCGCCGTCGCAAGGGTACGTCACCGCCTCCCGGGGTTGGCTCGACACGGAAGCGCGTTACGTCCAGCGGAGCTTCGGCTACGACAACTATGGCAACCAGACTTCCGTTACCGACGAGGAGGCCCGCCCACCCGTCCTGACGGTCTACGACCCGACCTACCACATCTTTCCGAACTCGGTGACCAACGGAGCGAACGAAACGGAGACGACCGTCTGGGATCCCGTCTGCGGCCTGCCGAGCCAGCAGACCGACGCGAACGCCAAGGTCTCGACGGTGCAGTCGGACAACATGTGCCGCTCCACGCGGACGGACCACTTGTCCACGGGTGGGTTCGTCATCCGGTCCTACGTGAGTCTCGGCGATCCCAACACGCAGCACATCCGCCTCGAGACCCCTTCCTCGGTCGGCGGGGTCAACCTCTACACGGATGAGTACTTCGACGGGTTCGGCCGCACGTACCGGACGGCCAGGAAGGGTCCGGGGTCGCAGGACATCCTGCAGGACACCGCCTACGACCTTCGCGGCCGCGTCTCTTCCCGGACGGCTCCCTATTACGCGCGGAGCCCGTCTTACTCAACGACCTACACTTACGATGGGCTCGACCGACCGACCGCGACCCGCTTCCCCGGCAACAACGGCACGACTCAGAGCTATCCCGTCTGGAGCCAGACCTTCACCGACGAGCACGGCCATCTCTCGACCACCCGCTTCGACGGGTTCGGCCGGATGATCCTCACCGAGCAGAACGCGGTGAGCCCTTCGATCCTGACGCACTACGGCTACGACCTTCTGGGCCGGATGACGGGGATGACGGATCACCTCGGGAACTCCTGGTCCTGGACATTCGACTCCCTCGGGCGGAACATCGAGAAGATGGATCCGGACGCGGGGACCTGGACCTTCGAGTATGACGACTCGGGGCTCCTGAGGCGCCAGGTGGACGCGAAGAGTCAGCCGACGGACTTCACCTACGACAACGCGGGGCGCCTCGCGACCAAGGTCACCGCCGGTTCGACCGTGACCATCACACGGAGCGAGCCGCGGGGGACCTACTCGAACATCGGCCGGGTGACGTCGGTCGTGACCTCGAGCCCGGCAACGAGCGTGGCCATCGACTACGACGACCTCGGCCGGGCCGCAAAGCAGTTTCGCGTGCTGGAAGGTGTGACGTACGTGGCGCAGAAGCAATACGACGCCGGCGGCTTTCTCCAGACCATCACGTACCCCGACAACGAGACCTTCGGCCCCATGCAGTACGACGGCGCCGGCCGGTTGAAGGCCGTGCCCGGAATCGTGACCAACGTCGAATACGATGCCGCCGGCCGTGCCATCCTGCAGACCAACCCATACACCACTACCAGCCGGACCTACTCCCCCGAGCGCGGATTCTTGACCGACGTCGTCACTTCCTCGGGCGCGATCCAGAACCTCCATTACACTTATGACGCGGCCGGCCTCGTCACGCAGGTCACGAGCCCGTTTGCCAAGGAGAGCTGGACCTACGTCTACGACCCGCTCCACCGCCTGACGTCGGCCACGTGCCAGTCGTGCTCTACCCAGAGTCAGACCTTCCAGTACGACGAACTGGGCCGGATCACGTATAACTCGCTCATTGGTACCTACAGCTACCCTCCGCCCGGATCGGCCCGACCGCACGCCCCCTCTTCCGTGGCCGGCAACTCCTACGTTTACGACGCGAACGGGAACCTGACTTCCGGGGGCGGCCGTACGATTCAATGGAACGCGGACAACCTCCCGATTCAGGTCAACAGCACGCCGTTCCTGTACGATGGGCTGGGTGAGCGCGTGAAGAAGGGCTCAGGTTCCGGAGCCACCGTGTACCCGATGGGCGACGACTACCAGGTCTCCTATCGAACCATGAAGTACTTCTCGCTGGAGGGACTGGGCCTGGTGGCCAAGCGCATCGACGGCATCAACACCGTCTGGCTGCACACCGACCGCCTGGGCTCGATCCAGGCCATCACGGACAGCGGGGGCGGGCTGTGGAAGCGCCGGACCTATCGGCCCTATGGGAACAAGATCGACGAGACCAACCCCCTCCATATCGAGCACCGCGGCTGGATCGGCGAGCGGCAGGACGACGAGACCGGCCTTACCTACCTCCATGCCAGATACTACGATCCGGAGCTTGGTCTCTTCATCTCCCCAGACCCGTCGCATCCTGCAGAAGCCACCGTCGGAGTAAATCGTTATGGCTACAGCAATGGTGATCCGATCAACGCCGCAGATCCCACCGGATTGCGATGGATTTGTTGGGATCAGATAGAGCACTCGCAGGTCTGCTACGAGGGCGGTTGCACCGATCCAGAACCCTACGTCCGGCCGGATCCGCCAAGCCACCCGACTAGCGGAGGCCCAGGCGGCGGTCACGGTGGTGGCGGTGGGGGCACTGGTGGTGGCGGCGGCGATGGTGGTAGTGATGGCGGCGGTGGCGACGGTGCGGATAACGGTGGCGACGGCGACGACGGCGGGAAAAAGCCGAAGAAGGACGATGGCTGCGGGGTGACCCCATTGCCCACCGGCATCGTTGCTGTGGGCGGCCTTCAGGGTGAGACGGGCCTCGGCGACGTTGGAGTCATGGCCCAGGCCTCGGGGGGCCTTGCAATGCTGAATTTCCCGTATCAGAGCGCTGGGCTCGTCGGTAGCGCCGGCGTCAACGCTGGCATGATCGCTGGCCCTGTCGGCTTCACCCGTCCATATACTTCAGGGACATTCCCGTTTCGGGGATCGGCTCTCGGCGCGTCTGGAGGTAAGCTAGGCCAACTCGGCATAACGAATGTAACAGACCTCTCGCAGCTAAGGGGTCCGTTCATGGGAGTCAACGTGAACACCCCTTATGGTTCGGCGCAAGTCTCGTGGGACCCCGCCGCTTCAGGGTTCAAACCCTACGTGTTGAGTGTTGGCGGTCCGTCAGCGCTTTGGAGTGTCAGCGTGTACCGAACAACTACGAAAGTCAAGATCGTACTGCCGGGCCCGTGCGCAAAGCACTAACGGCTGGGCTGTTATTGACCATCGCCTGGACCTTGGTCGCCATCGTTGAGGGTCCAACGCTCATACAGATGTGGGATCTGCGACGAGCATCAGCGATGACAGAAGGAGTAGTGCTGAGTGTTGACGCAAGCAACCACAATCGTGCAACTTTTAGGTACTACGTAAACGGGGTCGAGCTTATCGCTTATGAATCTGCCTCGCGCTACGAACCCGGTGACGAGGTGACCGTATACTATTCACCAAGGGATCCTAAGCTTTCCATCTTGCGCGATCCCGCGAAGGCCTTTCTTGATGCGCTGTATGGGACTCTGGTTCTATGCGGCCTTATCGGGGCAGCAGCTCTAGTTGCCGCCCTGCGTAATGGATAATGTTGCAAACGCAGACGCTCACCATCCGATCCGCCCCGACACTCCTTCGGACCGCCGGCAAGATTCAGCCATATATGCCTGTGCTCATTCTTCTTGTTGGCTGCAGCATCGTCGGCACGCAAGAGAGGCGGCTGATCGTTCTTAATGGTGGCTCCATTGACCACCGTGCGCAGGTGGCTCAGGAATACGTCACAGATGAAAGACTACGCTCGCTGCGGGTGAGCGTGCGGACCCGCTTTTCGAGCGTAACCGAGAAGGATCTTGCTGGTCTCGAGCTGTCGTGGCAGCGACTTGTTACCGCTGGGAAGGACGCCGTTGTTGTTGTGGTTACTTTCACCCCTCAAAGTAAGAACGTAGATGCCAACGCTATCGCCGACTATTGTGCGGATCAAGTAGGAACAGATTTTCGCGAAAGGCTATGGGATCTCACGAAGCGCTGAGGTCGCGGGTCGAGGTCCGAAAACTGACTTCCCTATGCTTTCCAGTCGCTTGCGGCTTCCCCCGGTAGCTCACTCCTGTGCGAAGCGCCTCCGCAGCTTGGCTAGACTCGCGCGAACTGAATCAGAGCCAGGATCCACAGAGCACGAGGAGTAGTCCTACTTGCGTACAACCTGCCAGAAGGACCTGGGCGGCTGGCCGCCGCTCGAGCGCAAGCAGCAGCTCGCCAGGTTGAACCCCTACGACTTCGACACGGGCCTGCGGCTCCTCGACCACGTCCACGCCTTCTGTGGAAGGCGGTCAGAGAGCAAGAGCCTGCAGCGTGGCTACACTGGCTCCTTAGCTGTGAGACGCGCAGATTGGAACGATATGCAAGCGACCCGTTGGTGCGGTCGCGCGCGCTTTCTTTTCAAGATAGAGCGAGTGATACACGCGCCTTCCGCTCCGTGTCCACTCCGCGGTGAGGGAGGGGCTTACACGGGTCAACTCGCGTGACACAGCGCGGGGTGGGACCGGCGGGCGCCGTGCGGGGCGATCTGGCCGACCTGCACGGCGCCTGACGGCCCCTCCGTGGGCCAGGCCGGCGGTCGGGGTCGCGCCAGAACCAGGGCCTGAGACCCCCGGGGCAGGTGGACATAATGCGTTATGTCCAGAGCGCCGCTTGGTGAAGACGGGGTGCGGAATTCAATGATGATCGAGCGCGGCGCGCGACCTGCGGGTGGTCGTGGCGGATGTGCAGGGCGCGTGACCGCGCGAGCACTTCACCGCGCACCGCTTCCGACAGCGGCGCGTGCCCGCGGGCCAAAGGCGCCGAGGGGCCGATAAACCCCCGGGGTTTATCGTTCGCCGCGACCAACGGGAGCGGCGCGGACCCCGAGGGAACCCCGGCACGCGGGCTGCGGTGGGAGCCGTCCTTTAAGTGCTGGCCATGATGCAGCCCGCGGGGCGCGACGCCCGCGGGCCGTACCTGCCCCGGGGGTCGCCACCGCCAGGAGCCATCGCGGCCCACCTCAGCCGGTCCAGCTTTGAATGAAGCGCCGCGACGTCGCGGCAGCTTCCGTCGTGGGCCGAGCTGCGGCGACGTGGCGGCATCCTTATTGAGAGAGACAGCGTGAGGCGTCGGGGACGGGCGCGAGGGGCGCCGCTCTGCCTGGCCGTGCATGCGCCCCGAGTGACCGGCCCCGAGGCCTCGCGCACGCAGGGCGGGCGGGTCGAGCGCGGTCAGAGGATCCGCTTGAAGGGATTCGTTTCGACGATGGCCGCTTGGATCTTCGGCCTGAAAAGATCCAGGAGGGGGCGATGTGCTTCGAGGTGTCGCACGATCTCTTCCAGGTCGCAGAGGACGAAGGGCGCCATGTGGAGCGTTTCCCGGCATTTCTGTATTGCGGCGTCGGTGTAGCCGGTGGCGGAGATGAAGATGCCTCGGGCGTGCCCGCGGGTAAAGACGCGGACCTGGTGCTGGGCCACCTCGCCTGGGCCGAGCCGCTCGTGCCACCACTTCACCTCGACCATGTAGAGCTGGAGGTCGATCTCGATCACGCCGTCGATCTGCTCGACGATCCCTTGTGACTCGTCGCCCCGGAGCGTGAACGAATCCCGGACGAGGATGTCGGCCGCCTTGAAGAGGCGATTGAGGAGCGCCTCCAGCTTCTTCCCGCGGGTCCAGGGATTGGTCATTTGGAACAGGGCGAAGAGGTCCGTCTTGATGGACTCGAGCTCCTTCTGTTTCTGCTCCAGAGCCTTCTGCGCCGCCGCGGCCGCCTCCCGGTGCTGACGCCGCGCGGCTTCGTGCTCGTCCTGCAGGCGCGTGACGTAGTCTCGAAGGTCGACGAGCTTTTGGATCTCGGCGACGAGGCCGCGTGCCTTGGCCTGATCGTCTGGCCAGCAGGTGGAGAAGTCCTGGAATTCGACCACCCGCTTCACCACCTCTCGGCGCTCCCGCAAAGCGGCCTCGCCACGCTCATTGAGGCGAGTGAGCACGGTCCGGACCATCTCGTGCTTTCCGATGCTGTTACGGTCCTTCGCCAGCCGCTGCCCCAGGTCGCGTGTCAGCGCACTGGCCACTCCGGCCCCTTTGAAGAAGAGCAGGACGTCATCTTTGGAACGGCACAAGCACGGAATGGCGTCGATCAGCAGGCTCATGATCTCGTGCGGATAGTGGAAGCTGATGTCGACCGGCGGCGCTGGCATGACGCGTGACTCTAGATCCCGAACTGCCGGAAGTGGTGGTTGGTGTGCCGGTAGAGCAGCCGATCCCAGTCGCGGGTGGACATGCGGCCGAACAGCGGATGCGACGGCCACGCCTCCTTCGGCTCGCAATCCCTGAACCTCACGAGCACCGCCTCGAGGGCCTTCACGTCATCGTCGATCGCGGCGGGCTGCGTGGTGAACGCGTCCCGCGGTCCGCGCACCCCGCGCGGCCACGGAAGGACGTAGAGGAACAACTGCTTCACCGGGAACCGCGAGAAGGGCTTGGCGCGCCGGACGCGGTTGGGATCGCGCGGGCGCGTGGGCAGCTCCCCGAGGACGAGGCGCGCCACATCGCTCACGTGGCACAGCATCTGGCGGGCGTTCAATCGGCCCCACCGCGGCCGCGCGTCGGGGCAGAGCGTCCGCGCCCGGCCGACCAGCTCCTCGACGATCCCCGCCTTCCTGATGCGCTTCACCGCTTGCGCCCACCTCCCGACGGTTGTGGCCCGCCGGCCTTGTCGGGTCCGCCTTCCTCGTCCTGCTCGACGGTGCCGCCCTTCTTCTGCTCGAGCACGTGCTGTCTCTGCGGCTCCTCGATCGCCTGGAACGCCGCCAGCCCTTCGGCGATCCCGCGCATGAGCGCGTTGCCGATCACCGCGCCGCCTCCGCGCCGGAACGTGGACCGCGCCCGGCCGGTGGACGCCGCCATGATCAGGACGGTGAGGAGCAGCAGCAGGCCGCCGATCCAGAGAGACAGCGTTTCGAACATGGCGCGCGACCCTCACCCCTTCCCCTCTCCCTTTCAGGGAGAGGGGAGCGCTTAGACTCCTCCCGCGACCGGATCCGTCTCCCCGTCCGCCAGGAACACGCAGCGGGCGCGCGCGAAGCGGACCTCGTCGCCGTGCCTCAGCTCGCGCTCGGCCACCACTTCCCCGTTCACCCGGGTGAGGTTCGTCGAACCGAGGTCGCAGACGACGAAGGCGTCGCCCCGGCGCTCGATGCGGGCGTGGGCCCGCGACACCAGCGGCTCGTCGACGCGGATCTCCGCCGTCTCGTCGCGCCCCACGAGCATCGGCGAGGACACGAGCAGGAACTCCACCCGCCCTCCGTCCGCTCTCTGCCACACGAGCCGGGCCGCCGCGCTCGCCACGGCTACGATCCCGCCCGGCGGGCGGCCAGGGGCGCCACCGCCGGCCCGTCGTTGTCGAACAGCGTGGCATCCTTGGCGGCGGCCGCCGCGCGATACGCATCCGCCGCTTCCTTCTTGTACCCGAGCCGTTCCAGGGCCAGGCCCAGGTAATAGAGCGCGGTCCCTTGCGAGATCCCGGGCCGCTGCGGCAGCTCCGCCCGCGCCTTCAGCAGGTGCTCGTGGGCGGCCGCGAAGTCCCCGAAATGCATCGCGCACACGGCGAGGTTCAGGCGCGCGAAGGCCGCGGTCTCGGTCCCCGGATAGCCGTCGATCTCCTGCCGCAGATCCATCATCACCTTGTTGTAGAGCAGCGACGGGTCGTTGAGCGGGATCTCCTGGGGCGTCTGGCCGAGCACGACGTCCACCGCGCGCGCGGCGGCGGCGCCCTTCACGTGGAGGGCGAGCTTGTCTTTCGGCTTCTTCGACGCGACGAGCGCCAGCAGCTCGGCGGTCTGCCGGATCGGATGGCCGTCGGCGGCGTCGATCACCTCCCCCGGCTGCAGGCCGGCCTGGGCGCCGGGGCTTCCCGCGGCCACGCGCAGGATCGGCACGCCCTCGTGGAGCAGCGTGTCGACGGTGATGATGCCGGTCCAGGGATGGTAGACGGCCGCTCTCTGATCGACGACCGAAAGGAAGCGCAGGTAGGACGCGGCCTCGTTGAAGGCCACGTCGAGGCGGTCGGAGACCGTGTTGCCGGCGGCGAGCAGGTGGAGGCTCGCCGTGCGCTGGAGGCGCTCCTCGGGAAGGACGGCGAGCAGGAAGCCCTGCACCTCGAGGGCGGCGGCCATCTTGTCCGTCACCTTGCGGATGAGATCCGGGTCGGTCCCCGCTCCCGGCAGCAGGCCCTTGCGGGGGAGCCGGTCCGCCTCCAGGATCCGGTCGACCGTCTCCCGCGGCGCGGGCAGGAAGTTGAGGCTGGTGATCTTCGACAGGTTCTTGATGAGCGTGTCGTTGACCTCGGCCGCCACGCGATCGCCGCCCGCGCTCTCGGCCACCACGCCCAGGAACGCCAGGCTCGGCCGGATCGGGCAGTCGAGCGTCAGCGACTCGTTCCTCTCGAGCACCACGTCCTGCAGGAACTTCCCGGAAGCGTGCTTGACCTCCACGCGGTGCTTGCCCGAGCAGACGCCGTCCAGCTCCTTCGGCGTCACCCCCATCGATTCGCCGTCGAGGTAGATCCTGGCTCCGGGCGGCTCGGAGCGGAGCGCGAGCGAGGACAGCGACTCCTCCATCTTGAGGAGCTCCGGCGCGTAGTCCTTCGCCTCCGACAGGTCCAGCGTCCGGCGGACGGTCTCGTGGCACTTCTTGCGCAGCTCGACGACGTGGGATCCCAGCGGCAGCCCGCCGATCTCGGTGGGGGCCGACGCGCGCGACGGGTCGAGCCCCCGGTCCCGGGCGGCAGCGCCGAGGTCGGGAGCGAGCGTTCC
>WNGG01003274.1_pt1 | contig 18261 bp, 20 predicted proteins | sample 5400661 | NCBI WGS metagenome assembly WNGG01 (sample SAMN13153372, study PRJNA577476) | soil metagenome | isolation source: 100 cm soil or saprolite under Garry oak tree replicate 1 | place: USA:California | collected 2016-06-15
CGCACCCCCCGATGAGCAGGGCCTAAGGGACAAGCTGACAATTTCGGGACTTTCTTCCGCGCTCAAGGCAGAGAAGCGCGTGGAACTTGCGAAGAACCTGGCAGACGTCGCGGATGTGCGCGTTGAAACAGAACTCAAGATCGGGCGGGAAGGAAAGAACGGCAGTAAGGAGCACACCTGAGCAACAAGGAGTCTTGGTGGAGAGACTTGTCAGGGCTTGCGACATCAACTCGCTGTACAGATTCTGCGCTACGTGGTCTTAGATGGCTTAAACAGCTTCAGGGTCTTCCTGCTAGATGCGAGGAGAGATTTCCAGCGCGCGAAATCTCTGGCATTCTCGGTCACGAGAGTTGCCCCTGCCCGGACTGCCTCCAGCGCTATCAGAAGATCGCGAAAGTGGCGCACAAAATCCATTTGCCCGAAGGCACTCCGCGCGCGGCGCAGCAGAATGCCGGCATCAATCCATGCCGCCGAGGGAGGAGACGAGAAGTGACCGAGGGCCACATGCGCCCGGCACAGTTCATCCAAAACTCGCTTTTCCCGATGGTCGTGGGTACCGGCATAGAGTTCGGCGGCCACAACGGCCGTCAGGATGGTGCGCTGGAAGACCCGAGCGTCCTCGCCCAGCCACAGATAGCTCTCTCCCCGGCTGAAGCGGATGTAAATGCCAGTATCGAACAGGAGGGGACCTCGCAAGCGGCTTCGGCACGCTGGCTCTTCTTCTTGCCGCTATCGGCCTCTATGGTCTGATGGCTTACTCGGTGGCTCGCCGCACAAAGGACATTGGAATTCGCCTCGCGCTAGGCGCCGAGCCGGTAAATGTTCTTCGACAGATTTTGCGGGAGACGCTGGCTCTCGTGGCCATCGGCATCGCCGTCGGAGTGCCTTTGGCCCTAGGTGGAACTCAACTGATGCGCAATATGCTTTTTGGTCTGGGCTTTGCCGACCCTCTGGCCCTTCTCTTTGCGGTAAGCATCCTGACGATTGTCGTCGCGCTCGCCGGTTTTGTGCCGGCGTGGCGCGCTTCTCGCGTCGATCCCATGATCGCCCTGCGATACGAATGAAACGAACCTGTGATTTCGAGTAGATGCGCGCCGCGCAGCATCCGCATTACAGAGCGCCACTACGCGCCTTGGACGCGCTCGCGGCAAGAACAAATCGAGGCTGATCTTAGGGCCGCTTGGAATAATGATCCCATCGTGCCGCGCACACGACAACTCGTGCGATCAGCTATTGATGAGAACGGAGACCTCGAACATTAAGCCTAATGAACTCAGCCGCACAGCCCTGATGATCGCCCGACAACGAGCTGCTCATCAGGTGCTCGATCATGGCTCAATCCTCTATGACCCATTTGCCATGAAGATTCTGCGTGCAGACGAAAAGGAAGTGCTTCAATTTGCGAACGGACACCCCTTGGCCAGCATCGGACGTCTGTTCACCACCGCGCGAAGCCGGATTGCGGAAGATGCTTTGTCAAGAGCTGTCGAAAGGCTGTCGAAAGAGCGATTCGGCAGATCGTCATCCTTGGCGCCGGACTCGACACTTTCGCTCTCCGGAATCCCCATGGCGCACGACAGATCCGTATCTATGAGGTGGACCACCCCGCGACGCAGACATGGAAACGCCAGCGCTTGACTGAAGCTCGAATCGCACTTCCGCCATGGCTTATTCTCGTGCCAGTCGATTTCGAGCGGGACGATGTGGGAGAGAAGCTCGTCGCCGCAGGCTTTCAGCAGAACTCGCCCGCGTGTTTCACTTGGCTTGGGGTTGTGCCATATCTGACACAGGACGCTATCGGCCGCACTCTGGACTACATGTCGTCCATCCAGAACTCGGAGGTGGTGTTCGACTACATGGAACCTCCCGAGGCATTCTCCGAAGAGCCAAGGCAATTAGAAACGGAGCGGACCGAACAGCTTAAGAAAATTGATGAACGTTCGGTCAGCCGTTTCGAGCCGGTTGGCATTGCAGCGATTCTTCGCTCGCACGGATTTGGTGCCATCGAAGACATCAATTTCCAGGAGATCGCGTCCAGGTTCGGCCGCGCCGTTCAAGGACTCGCGCCCGGACACCTTGGTGTTCATGTTGTCCGCGCTAAGCACTAATTGAACTCGGTGCGGCCAGGGGCGGTGGGGATCGAACTTGCGTTCAAATCTCCCTAAAGCTCGCATTTCCCATCACTTCCAATCGCGGACACAGAATCCAATTGAGGACAATTGAGGACAGAAGAGCCTTTGGCGTTTCGGGGTACTTCCTTTATGATGTAAGTGAATCGACCTCAGCGCTTCGGGCGCTTTTCAAGGCTCCGGCGAAAGCAGCCGTTCTTTGCGGGAATTACTTCCGCCCTACGTCGAGCAGAAGATTTGACCTGCCGAGTTGTACCCCATTTGTAAAACGAGGTCGTAGGCGTGTACGCGAACGGGAAGGAAAACGCGAGCGGAAAGAAGCCCGCCTTGCGTCGCAGATTTCAAGAAGGTAGCTGGCGCTGTAGAAATGGAGTGTGGAGTTGCAAATATCGAGAGTACGTCGACCGAGCCGACGGTACTCAAAAGACCTTCGATAGAGGAAAGAGCTTTCCGGGATTGAGCGAACGTGCGGCAAAGGCCGCTATGCAGCCAATCCTTAACACGGTGAATGCCGCGAACAAAGCAGAGGCTCAACTTGTAGTTTCTCCAGCATCACGAACGCTGAACGATATTGTCGGCGATTATCGTAAGCTGGTAGTTCCCCACAGAAAGCCGCGCGGCGTGGAGACTACAGAGTCTCACCTACGAGCGCACATCATTCCCGAGCTTGGACAAGTCTCGTTGACGCAATTGGACGTGCGCCGTGTTCAGGAATTCGTGAACAAGATCAGCCCTGGACGCAGCGGGAAGATGGTGGAAAACATCGTCCTCACGTTGACGGGGATTATTCGTCATGCGAGCAAATGGGATAAAGAAGTCCAGCCCATCAATGTCTCTGACCTGACCATGCTGTAACGGCCCGCATTTCTTTGCCCCGTCGGCATTCTTTTTTCTCAAGATAAGTCCTGCCTGAGTGGAAGCGATCGCGAGAGATTCCCGGACACAACTGTGACGGTCCAGTGGATCGGGCAAGGGATAGGGGGCATCTATCCCGCCGGTGCAACGGGATGCGCTGTGTTGGTTGTAGGATCTTGGGGATTTGACCCGGAGGGCGGTGAAGCCCTCCGGCAGAAACAAATCTCGGGAGTAACGAGCTCCCGGAAGGAGGAGGTCCCCCTCATGCAGATCCTACGTCTTACGCGTTCCATCAAGCAATACCTGGAAGAGATTTCGGATCCAAACCGGTATCGCCTGGACCTCTGCCCGCAATGCCAAGCCCGGTGTCCTCTGATCGCGCATGGTTTCTACAGCCGCACGTTGGTGGATGTGGCCTTTGATGGCAGGATCCCCGTACGCCGCTATGTGTGTCGTTTCTGTAAGCGCACGGTTTCTCTGTTGCCCGACTTCGCCCTCCCGTATCTGCGCTTCGGTCTTTCCCTAATCCGTCTGTTTCTGGTCGCCCGCCTGCTCATAGGTCAGAGTCTACGAGAAGCAGGCCGTGCCGCCAGGCAACCGCACATGCCCTATCAGCGGGGTCAGTTCTGGATTCGCCGTTTTCAAAAGCAAGCGGTGGCTTTGTGCACGGCTTTGACGAGTCTGACGACGGTCGTGGTCGCGGCAGATTTTCTGACCCGTGCTTTGCACATGCTCGAAACGATCGGTTGGACGGCGGCTCATCGCTTCTTGTTTGCAAAGTTGCGTATGCACCTGCTGGGCTGGCCGCGTTTTCTCCTGCCTCACGGTTGCCGTGTCGGTTTCCCGGCGGCTCCAGCCGACTCCTGACCGCAAACACACAGCATTTGTCTTGGCGGCAAGCCCTCCGCTCGCTAGGGTGAGCGACGCAGAGAGGTTTTCCCCATGGACGCAAAAGCCGAAAAAATTGCCCTCTTCCGCTACGGACTGATCGCCCCTTTGATTTTGGAGACCCTGCCTCGTGGAGAGCTCACAAGACGAGCAGAGGAAATTGCTGCGCGAAGTTATGAGATCCCGTATTCCCAGCGCACCTCCCTCTCGGTCGATACCTTGCTCGACTGGGCACTGCGGTATCGCCGTGGTGGTTTTGCCGCCTTGGCGCCGCAAACCCGTCGGGACCGCGGGCAGTCGCGCGCCCTCACCCCACAGCTGGCCGAGCTGATCGAACGACTGAAACGAGAGAACCCACACCGTACCGGCACCACGCTGCTGCGAGAACTGGCTCTGGTCTCCACCGTCGGCACGGTTTCCCGTTCCACCTGTACCGCTTTCTCAAGCAACGTGGCCTCACCGCGCGGCAACTGTTGGCTCCTGCTCCCCGCAAGAAGTTCGAAGCGGAGTTTAGGGACTGCATGCTTTCCTCGATTGCTTGCGACAGGCGGTTGCCGCGCGTGGCATCCCCGTGCGCCTTTATGTGGACAACGCGAAGCAGTTTCGCAGCCCCCAGTTGGCGCGCATTGCCGCCTCCATCGGCATGATGGTCACACACACGCCACCCTATCAGCCGGAAGGGCGAGGAAAAATCGAGCGCTTCTTCCGCTCGGTTCGAGAACAATTTCTGGCCAACCTCGATCCCAAACGAACGCTTACGCTCGTGGAGCTGAATGATCGTCTGTGGGCCTGGCTCGAGCAGGTCTATCACGTGTCGGAGCACAGCGGGCTGGGAACCACTCCCTTGTTGCGCTGGCAGCGAGACATCGAACGGATCCGCCAACTCCCGCCGTCCAGCGATCTGCGCCGGCTGTTCTTTTATCGCCTGAATCGGCTCGCGCGTCGCGACGCCACCTTCCTGCTGCGTGGGTATTTCTACGAAGCTCCTTCCCATTTAGCCGGAAAGACGATCGAAGTTCGTTTCGATCCTCTCGATCTGTCTCAGGTGGAGATCTACTTCCAGGGACAAGCACAAGGCCTGGGGCGGCTCGTCGATGCAGTAGTCAACGCAAAACTCCCTTCGTGCAAGCCCGTGCCCTCCCCGACTCCTGAACCGACCGGCATCAACTTCGTCGAGCTGTTGCAGCGGAAAAAAAGATCAGGTGAGGACGAGGGAGGAGGATGACGTATGTGGGAACCTTTCTTCGGTTTTAAGAAAACCCCTTTCAGTGATAACCCCGATGGCAAGCAGCTGTTTGCTTCGCAAGGTTGGAATCAGGTCAATGCAAGACTGCAGTTCCTGGTGGAGCATCACGCCATCGGTCTGCTGACCGGTGAAGTCGGAGCCGGCAAGTCCACCGCCGCCCGCTCCTTCATCGCTACCCTCAACCCCAGTCTGTACAAGATCCTCTACCTGCACTGGACTTCCGGATCCGCCTTGGACCTGCTGCGCCAACTGGCCCGTGAACTGGATCTCGAACCGGCTCACCGCCGTGGCGACCTGATGCGCCAGATCTCCGAAGCCATCGTCCGCCTGAACCAAAGCAAGAAACAGCATCCCCTCTTGATCTGCGACGAAGCTCACCTGCTCAGCCATGAAACCCTGGAGCAGTTTCCCTTGCTGCTCAACTTCGATATGGATTCCTCGCACTACTTGACCTTGCTGCTGGTGGGCCAACCTCTGTTGCGCCGTACTCTGTCCCTGCAGTTGCACGAAGCCTTGCGCCAGCGCATCGCCGTGCACTATCACCTGGAAGGACTCACCCGCGAGGAGCTTGATGCGTATCTCGCTTATCAACTGAAAGCCGCCGGCATCAGTCAGCCACTGTTCGATGACACCGCCACGCAAGCGCTCTATCAAGCCACCAAGGGCATTCTGCGCAAAGTCAACAAGCTGGCGGTGACCGCTTTACGCTTGGCTGCTCTGCGCAAAACTTCTCTGGTCAATGAAGCCACCCTACTCGACGCTACGTCGGAGGCCTTGTTATGAGCGAACGGACTGCCAGAAAATCGGCGGATTCGACGGTGCGGTCACTAGCGCAACTGTTGGAAAAGCAGCCACCCACTCCACCTTGTCTGGTCGAGCCAGGGCTGTTGCCCGCCCAAGGCATCCTGTTCATCGGTGGCGAACCTAAGGTTGGGAAATCACTCCTGGTCGCCAATCTGGCGCTTTCGCTAGCCGCCGGCTCGAATCGCACCGGCTTTTCCATCCCGACTCCCCGCCGTGTGCTGATCTGTCAATTCGAGTTGCCCCTGCCGCAGTTCGTTAGTCGCTTGGCCCTCATGCGACGTGGCCTCGGTGCCGCCGCTGACCACCATCTGCTGGTGGATACGCGCGCCGCGGGACATCTGCTCAGTGCTCCGCAGGGGTTGCAACACTTCGTAACAGCAGCTCAAGCGGCCGCTGCCGAAGTCATCATCTTGGATCCGCTGTACTCGACTCACGATAAGGATGAAAACGATACTCGCGCCATGGCTGCTCTCTGTCAGGCGTTGCTGCGCTTGCGTGATGCCTCAGGTGCGGCTCTTATTGTTGTGCACCACGTGCGCAAGTCGATTAACCGCCATGAAATCGGCAGCGCCTTTCGTGGCTCCAGCGCGCTGCACGCGGTGGGTGATAGTTACCTGCTGCTGACTCGTCCCTCGCCCCAGCTGTCGAACCTGGAGTTGCGCTTCCAGTTCCGCTATGCTGCACCGCAACCGCCGCGCCTGTTGGAGTTGAATCCGCACACCTTGTGGTTCTCTAGCGCCGGTCCGGCGCCCAATAAAACCACACCCAGCCGCAAGGTGGAAACGACGGACGTAAGCCAAGCGCTGGCTAGCCGTGGTGGACAACTGCGCTACAACCAGCTGCGCGAAGAAATCATGCAACGCTCAAAATGTTCCAAGCGCACGGCACAACTGGCCATCACCGAAGCTTCGCAGCAAGGGCTCATCTTGCAGGACGACGGCCAGTACCGTTTGCCGTTGTAGGCCAGCGTGTGGAGAAATGATCCGCTAAGCCAGCGGAACAACGAGACCAGGTGAAACGGAAGCGGGCTCTGCAGAGATGCAACCCTGCCGAGGGATAACCTGGTGGGGGCTCATTCGAGCCGATGTGGGCAGCGCGGGGGAAAGCAGGATATCTCTCGCGCTGCCTCTTCCTCATCGCAACAGAGCAGACATCGGACGAATAGCCCCCCGCATGCCTTGAAACTCTTCCTTTGTTTCGTCAACCACCAAAGCATCAGCTTCCACGACTGCTCCGGTGGTGTCAGGGTGTGGGATACCCTGCTCTGCCTACGCACAGGAGTATCCTATCCCGGCGCATTCATCTCACCAGGAACCTCGCCGCCCGAAGCCGCCAGGGAATCTGAGAAACCTGCAGGAAAATCTTTCGAGAAATTCAAAGGAAAGGATCGTGAGCCGTTACACCATGCCTCCGAAGGAAAAGGCCAAGCCCCAATTCCTTTCCGGCCAGGAAATTAAGACGCTCATCAAAGCATCACGCGGAGTGCTCAGGACAATTTTGATAGTCCTCGCGCTGACTGGGATGCGCATCAATGAAGTCCTCGGCTTACGTGTTGAAGACGTGGACTTCGAGAATAAAGTAATACACGTCACGAAGTCCGCTTATAACGGCAAACTCGGAACTCCGAAGAGTGTCGCCAGCGCAGCAGACATTCCATTATCAGCAGTCCTTGCAAAGGAGCTCCGCAAGCATCTGAAGTCCAAGCATTTTCGTGAGAATCCCCTCGGGGTTTTATTTGCCAACAGGCGTTTACGTCCGTACAGCGACAACAAACTGCGCGAGAAACATCTGCGTCCTTTGTTGAAGTCCCTCGATATGAAGGCTGTCGGCTTCCATGCAATTCGTCACGGAGTTGCATCAGAGTTGATTAATTCAGGCACGCCAATCACGGCGGTCAGAGACCAAATGCGCCACTCAGACGTGCGGGTGACGTTGGGAATCTACGGGCACGTTATTGGAAACACACAACGCAAGGCAGTAGAAGGGCTATCGCGCTTCATTGGCGCGTAGAAGGAGAGGAAAAGTCATGAGTGAACAGCACCAATACATTGAAGGTTTCCTGCCGAAAGAAGAATCTGTTGCGAGAATCGCTCAGTCCTCTCTCTATGAGAACGGCACAGTTATCCCATTCCTCGTAAGGACTTGTGCGGGAGGCTCTCTTCACCAAATGCGAATTCAGGCTTTCTCGGCGAGACTCTGGCGCACCCGCTTGATGAGATCATCGGAAGCATAGAAGTTCGTTTGGCGGAGTCTCGCCAGCACACCTTCAAAATCGAGCAGCCGACGCAGGTGAGCTTCGGCCAGGACTCCCAAGGTTCCCATTACAGCTAGACCTCTACGCTCCGCTTCTGCCCGGCCGTCCCACTCGCCGATCAGGACGCGATCAGCATTCAGCGAGACCGCCAACGAGATTGCGGCGCGCTCGCCAGGATCGAGAAACTCAATGCTGGGGTCGGAGTACGGATCGGGTCGAATTTCAGCCCATCCCGGAAGGCTGGAGATCCAAGCCCGCACTGCCGCAGGTGCACGCTGATACCGGAGTTCTTGGGCGACGGCTTCCGGCAAAACTACACGGTTGTAGAGCGGCCCCAGCACGTCCACTGCTCCAATGAGTATCAGATAATGGAGTGGGCCAGCGTCCGCGACGACGATCATGCGTTGCGCTTAGGGCTCTCGCTAGCCCCGAAGGCCCGGATCGCAGCCACGTCGTGCTCGAAGTCCTCGGCCGTGTACTTCTCGATTCGATGGGCCTTGAGGAAACCGTCGAGTTCATACCTGGAGGGAATGCCCAACAACGTCCGCAGTTGCAAGCTACCGATACGGCGCTCGCGGTACGCCTCCAATCCGATGGCCTCCAACGCAGCGCGCGCTGGGTCGGAGCCACCGCTGGCTAGGGCGGCTACCAGTTCATCAGGGATTTCGATGGTCAGTTGCATTGGACGACTCCCAAGAAGAGCCTCTCACCGCCAGACGGCGACGGCCTTTAGGTCTCCACTTTAGCGCACTGCCTGGCTGGTGTGAAGGTCGATGCAACACTTGAGGACGAGCGGCCTGGCGCGGGAGCACCGCGACCTGAACCATTTCGTTCGGGCCCGCTCGGGTCGCGACGCGACGGGTTGCGGCCCTCGGCGTACCATCGTGACAGACTCCACCGCCCGGAACGAGACAATGGGCGTGGGGATAAAAGAGCAAGTCCTGCCCCCATTGAACACGGCCTCTTCAGCCAGGTCAGCCAGAACTGTTCGCTGGCGAGAAGCTGAACTTTTCGGAACGTACGGCTACTTTGACAATTTCAGAGAACCGTTCGAATGTCGCTTCCTTCAGGCAGCCTTTCGAATGTAAAGATGATGAAGGCCGCCGACTTGCGGAATTTCGATCACCTTGCCAAGAGCGGGAGGCTGGACCGGTCGGCTGAGAGGCGCATCTTTGGCAAGCGACAGATGCGTCCGGCAACTTTCGTAGTAGGCAAAATAGCGTTGCAGAGTTCGACGCAACGATCTGCTGTTCCACACCAAGACGTGGTCCAGGCATTCGCGTCGGATGGAGCCCACCAGCCGTTCCGCGAAGGGATTTTGCCAAGGAGATCGCGGCGCAGTAAGCACTTCCTCCATTCCCATATCTCGAGTCATGGCGACGAAGTTTCTTCCGTAGATGGCATCTCGATCGCGCAGCACATATCGCGGCGCCTGGTCCCAAGGAAACGCTTCCCTCAGCTGCTGCATGGTCCACTCCTGCGTGGGGCATTCCGCCACCCCGAAGTGCACCACCTTGCGTCGAGCATGTGATAGCACGACGAAGACAAACAGAACCCGGAACGTCACGGTTGGCAGGGTGAAGAAGTCGATCGAGGCTATCTGTTCTACCTGATTCGTTAGGAATGTTCGCCAAGTCTGGGAAGGCGGCTTTCGACGCCGCTGCGGATACTTCGCCACCGTCGATTGCGCCACAGTGATGCCCAGCTTGAGCAGCTCTCCGTGAATGCGGGGAGCTCCCCACAACGGGTTGGCTCGGCTCATGCGGCAAATCAAGTCGCGAATCTCCGCGCTTACCTCCGGCCTTCCCGGCCGGCGCCGCGATTTCCGTGTCCAATACCAGGCGAAAGCTCTGCGGTGCCAAGCGATAACTGTGGCGGGTTGCACGATTTTGAGACAAGGACGCCAACCGGACCAGAAACGCGACAAGAAAAGCCACAACACCCGATCCGAGCGTTTGAGGCGCAAGTGACGCGGCGCGTTGGCTTGGAGAACGGCTAGCTGGTGACGGAGGGCGAGAATTTCGGCCTGCAGGGCGGCACGGGTGTGAAAACTAGAGGCGATGAGAGCGAAAAGTGCGACGAAAAGCGAGTTGCCCATAGAGATGAGTATGGTCTCACGGATGGTCGTAAACTCTGTGTTTTCAGCTTGGACGGAGTTCTCGGTTGGGAACACCCGACCTAAGATAAGGACCGTGCAAGCAGATATGTTGGCGCCCGCTCCCACGGGAACGTGTTCCGAAAACCTCGCGCATTTCGTTAGAATGGACCCGAGGAGAAAGGGACATGGAGGGCAGACCGTTTACCGAACAGGAACTCTTAAAGATCGTTGCGAACCCATTTTACTGTTTGAGTGCTGTGCACCCGATCTTTGCACAAGTTCACGAGCCCCTGATCAGCGAGGAAATGTGGGTAGGAGCCGCCGCAGCTGCGATCAAAGACATGGGCGCAGAGAAGTTTCTTCGATTGCTTCTCGAGAACCTGAAGGGAAACTACGTCGCTGCTTGACAGATGCGGAACAATCCCCTGGAACTGCACGCTGTGCCAGCGTTCCCCATAATCGCAATTGTCCGGAATCCCTTTCGGCTACCGAAAGCTCTGTCCCGTGTCCCAAGGGGCAGCCACCTGTGGCGGCCGAAACTCCTGGATTTTCAATGCGGATCGAGTTTTCGGTAACCACACGGCTAGAAGTTTTCCCTACACAACTGCCTACGGGAAGGGTACCGTCGCTGGCGTCCGCGAATGCGACAGACGCAAAACGCTCGTGACGTACTCGCCGGGCTGAAGCCGGGGGAGTACGTCACTTGACTAATCGCCCGAGAAGGAACTCTGCCGGTGGCGCCTTGATCCCTAACACGGCATCGCTAACAAGCTTGCCTATCGCCGGACCGTGCTTGAAGCCGTGGCCAGACCCACCGCCTACGATCCACACATTCGCTGCTTCAGGATGGCGGTCCAGTATGAAATTTTGGTCGGCGGAGTTTTCGTACTGACAGACCCTGCTTTCGAGCAGCGGAGCGTCAGCCAATCCGGGGAAACGCATTGAGACATACCTTCGCGCGGCGGCTAATCCCGCTGCTGAGATCTGGCGCTCCATGGTCGTCGGGTCGACGACCGGTCCACGCGTATCGTCGGCTATTTTGAAGCCACGCCAGTGATTTCCGGGGATACCGTAATAGAAGTGCTCGCCGCGCCTGCTATTATCGATCCACACGGGCAGCTGTGCATCCGTGAAGCGCACATCTCCCGCGGCGGTTCCTAAGAAGAAAACCTCTTGACGAGTGGCACGAATCAAGGACGCCAAGAAGGAAAAGACCGTCCCGAGCCAAGGACCACACGCAAACACGTATGCGTCGGCGGTCAGGCTTTCCCCAGGTGTCAGGATGATTCCCTCCATGCGATTACCGGTGATCCGTCCTGGAGCCGCTTGCGCTTGTCGGTACTCGCCCCCTTCTTTGAGAAAGGCATTGAAAACCGCCTCGCAGCAACGACGCGCCGCTAAGAAGCCAAAATCCGGTTCGTAGATGCTCCAGGATATTTCGTCGAATTTGATTTGCGGCCAGCGTTTCGCGCAATCGCTGGCCGCCAGCTTCTCCAAGCGCACTCCTGCGTCACGGAGCAACGGCAGTGCGGCGCGCTCGTAAGAATCGTCCTTGCCCGTCATCCAAAGCACCCCGGTGGGGAAGAACAATTTCAGGCCCCATCGTTGCTCGTTCTCCTGCCAGAGCCGCAAAGCCTGCGCGGCCATTTGTGTGTAAATCCGGGAAGGTCCGTAGGTCGCGCGGATGATGCGTGTTTCCCCGCCTGAGCTTGCGCGGGAGTTTCCCGGTCCCCAAGCCTCAACGAGAACCACCTTCGCGCCTTTGCGCAAAAGCTCGAGCGCGGTCCATCCGCCGAAGGCACCGGCTCCGACGACAATAACCGAAAGGGGGTTCGGCCGAGCCAACACGCGTCGCCCGAGAACGTAAGCTGCTCCGGTTAGCGCCGAACCCTTTAAGAAACTGCGGCGGGAACTATTTCTTTCCATGAAATCGTCCTTTTGACAAGGCGCTTGGCTGCGCATTCTAACTGATTTTTCTCCACTTCACTCGAGCGATTCGCGATCAAGCGCGTGATGGGAAAACAACTTCTTCTTGACAGTGTTTAGACCGGGCTGAGAAGATGCACCAACCGTCGAGGGTTTCGCGAAGTTAGTGAGTTCGAGGATGGGGGTCCTCCGACCAACATGGCTGCGCAAACGGTCTGTGCAACTTCCGTAGTTTTCGCGTTCACAGCACTCCACCTGTCGCGCTGTTGTTGAACTTCACAAGTCTACCTCGGGCCTTTGTTCGGGCGTTTTCGATATTGACCTGATCAACCTCCATTCCAGAAATTCGGTTTTGATTTCGTCTAGGGAAAATGCCACATCGGCCGAGCTACCAGGAGGATGACATGATCATCGTTCGATTCCCCAAGCTGCTGGCACTTCTATTGTTTTTCGTGGCCGCGTGTCGGGTCTCAGAAGGCCAGGCCGTTTATGGAAATATCATCGGTACGGTTACCGACCCGAGTGGAGGAGTGGTGCCGAATGCCGCGGTAGTTTTCACCGATACGGATCGTGGGGTTACCTACCAAACGGTCACAAATGCAAGCGGCAACTACGAACAGACTCACCTTTTGGCCGGTCACTATAAGATTAAAATCACTGCGACGGGTTTCGGTCCGTTCGAAGCCGCCGCAGACGTCCAGATTGACGCCTCGACTCGCGTGGACGCGCAATTGGGACTTGAACAAGCGTCTACCAAAGTAGAAGTGACCTCGGAAACACCGCTGCTGAAAGTGGATCGTGCGGACGTCAGTACCACGCTGAGTACCGGTGAACTCAGCAGCCTCCCCATCCTCAACCGCAACTTAACGCAAATGCTGTTAGTCACCCCAGGTACGCAGCTCAACGACTGGCAGCACGCCTCATCAGAAAATCCGCAGGGCGGCTATCAAATTGACGTTAACGGCCAACAGTTCACTTCGAATGGTTTTCTTTTGGATGGAACAGAAAATAATAGCGCCATACTCGGTATCGCAGTCATCAATCCGAACATTGACTCGCTCCAAGAATTCAAGGTAACGACCAGCAATTACGACGCCTCCTTTGGATCGGTGGCTGGCGCGCTGCTGCAAGCCACGACAAAGTCAGGCACGAACAGCTTTCGCGGCTCGTTATTCGAGTACCTGCGCAACGATGCCTTCAATGCCGCCAACTGGGCTGCTCAGCAAGATTTGCCCTTGCGCTGGAACCAGTTTGGCGGATCCTTTGGTGGGCCGATCCTGAAAAACAAGCTGTTTTTCTTTGCGGACTATCAAGGACTCCGCCGGCGCCGGTCAGAATCGACGATCACGACCGTACCCACGCAAGCGGAACGCAACGGGGATCTGAGAGCTCTGCTTGGCGACTACATCTGCGCGGACGGAACGACCTCACCTACTCCATGCGCTAATCCAGCTCCAGCAGTGACGACTACGGAAGGCACGAGCGTTCCCGCCCGGAACGGCATGGTTTTTGATCCGACAACCGGTAACCAGGACCCAGTGACGGGTCAGCCGAATGGCATAGGGCGCGAAGCGATCTCCAGCGGGGGGCAAGTGAACGTCTTGCCAACTGTACCCGCTGCAGTAACGAACATCCTTAAATTCCTACCCATGCCTAACATTGCAGGCGGCGCGATCGCCGGTAATTACCTTGCCACTGGCGGCGAAAGATTTGACAGCGATCAAGGAGACGGCCGCGTTGACTACAATTTCTCGGATGCTCTGCACTTCTTCGGCCGCTACACCATCGCCGACTTTAATAAGTTCGCGCCGGGAGCCTATGGGACTATCGCTGGTGGTCCTGGTCTGGACCAAATCTTTTTTGCGGGAACCTCGTTGGCTCGCAACCAAAGCCTGGCACTCGGCGCTACCTACACATTCAGCCCGACTTTGATCACCGATTTTCGCTTTGGATTCTATCGCTACCGTGTTCGCGTGCAGCCCAATGGCGTAGGCACCACGCCCGCCAGCGATGCTGGCTTCCCTGGACTCAATTTGGGAACCGTGGAAACCAGTGGCATGCCTGCGTTCTACATCAGCGGAAGCGGAGGATTCAACTTTGGATACGCTTTGGGGGTCAATCAGTGCAACTGTCCGCTGAAAGAGACCGAAAACCATTTGCAATGGGTCAACAACTGGACAAAAACGCGCGCTGATCACACCTTTAGCTGGGGCGTGGACATTCGTCGTGCCCAACAGCAACGCGTCCCCAGCGATTCTCATCGTTCCGGCGAAATCAGCTTCAACAATGGCGTGACCGGCAGCGCTGACATTGATGGAGAGGGCGGTAGCAGCGGGGCGGGGTTAGCCTCTTTCTTGCTCGCGCAGCCTAGCGGTTTTGCTCGTTATTTTACGGGCTTGGGCTTTTATCCCGGCCTTCGCCAAACGCGCCTATTTTTGTATGGACAGGATTCATGGAGAGCGACGCGGAAACTCACGGTTAACCTTGGTCTACGCTATGAGAACTATTTGCCGCAAACGGCAGCAAAGCCCGGCGGCGCAGGCAGCTTTGATCCCAACACCGGCGAAGTTCTTGTGGCCGGAGTGGGTAGCGTCCCCCTCAGCATGGGCGTGAAAGCCTACAACCTGGGGTTTGCGCCAAGACTTGGAGTGGCTTACCAGCTACAGGAACACACCGTTGTGCGGGCTGGCTACGGCCGCAGCTTCTCGCCTGCAGGACTTGGGGCGGTGTTCGGGCAAGCCCCCGATTACGACCCGCCCGTTACCATTCCTCAACAAGTAAACCAAAACAATAACTACGCTGCTGTCTTTAGCCTCCTAAGCGGACCGCCTTCCCCTCCCAATCCGACCATTGGCAGCAACGGGCGCTACCCGTTGCCGCCAACGCTCAACGTCTTCTATTTCTTCGATCCTCCGTCCAGCTATCGTATTCCCTTGGCGGATTCCTGGAACCTGGCCGTGCAGCACGGCTTTACCTCCTCGCTGACTGCGGAAATCGCCTACGTCGGAAATGTCGGGCGGCACTTGTTCATGAATCCGAACGTCAATCAAGCAGCGCTGGATCCGAATTGCGTGACGGATGGCACGTGCAACGATTTTAACGCTCGGCGCAGGTTCAATGGCTTCGGCTTAGATCAGGCGATCTATCAGACCTGCAATTGCGACAACTCGGATTACCACGGCCTCCAAGCCAAGGTTCAACAGCGACTCGCACACGGGCTCGACTTTCTCGTGAGCTACACCTGGGGCAAAGCCATGGCCGACACCGAGACTGGCGGCGCTTTCTCCAATAACCTGAATTGGAAGCAAGATCGCGGCCCGGCAAACTTCGATAGGGCCCAGGCGCTCACTATCAGCCATGTTTGGGAATTACCCTACGGCCGAGGGCGCCACTGGGGAAGCGGCTCCGGAAAAGTGATGGATCTTGTGCTCGGAGGCTGGAACTTCACTGGAATCACCACAGTGGAATCTGGCCTCCCATTCACGGTAACGGTGTCCAACGCGCCAAACGTGTTCGCGGACCTCAACAGCGTGCGTCCCGATAGAATCGGGAACCCCAGTGTGGCAAATCCAAACGCAACCTTGTGGTTTAACCCTGCAGCATTTGTCGCGCCGCAAGGTATCGGCCGAAATGGTTTGGAGAGCCACAATTCGCTCCGCGGTCCGGGCTTCTACGAATTCGATCTTGGCCTAGGCAAGACCTTTACAATCACGGAAGGCAAGACACTCGAATTCAAATGGGAAAACTTTAACGCAACAAACCACGTCAATCTCGCAAATCCCAACGGCACAGTTGATGTGGTAGTTCCGAGGCAGATCACCTCGGCCGCCGACATGCGGCAAATGCGATTCGGTTTGCATTTGCGTTTTTGAGTTAGGGGAGACGCTCGACAAAGATCTGAGTTGTCGCCAATTTTTGTGTACATTCTTGCTGGTTCGATCTCCTAGATTTCGGAGGCGCACCCCCGATGACAACGCGAAAGCTGCTCGGCTGGTGGATTCTGCTCTGGTTCTTTGGCCCTAGAGTCTGCGCGCAGCAAGAAGCCCCTCGAAACCCCGGACCAGATGCCCGCTATAAAGTGGATGGGCTCGTTATAGTCGGACACCCGGATGACGACATCGAGGTCGCCGCCTACCTCGCAAAGATGATCGAGCAGCAACGCAAACGCTTCGCAGTCGTTTACACCACAAGAGGGAATTCCGGCGGCAATGCCGTCGGCTATGAACAGTCTACGGCTCTGGCCGATGTGCGCGAGATGGAGGCGCGGCACTCGCTCGCCACATACGGAATCAACGACGCCTGGTTCTTGCATGGTTCGGACACGCCGGGCGCCGACGTGCTTCATTCCCTTGAAACCTGGGGCCACGGCCAAGCCTTGGACGAAATCGTTCGTCTAGTACGGCTGACGTGCCCCGAAGTCATTCTGACCTGGCTTCCCAATTACGTCGTTGGCGAAAACCACGAAGATCATCAGGGCGCGGGAGTTCTCGCAACTGAGGCTTTCGATCTTGCCGGCAATCCCCTTGCCTTTCCCGAGCAGGTCACTGCGCCGCGCAACCGCCTCAACATCAGTAACTATGGCGAGGGCCTTCGCCCCTGGCAACCGAAGAAGATCTACTACTTTTCAGACACCATTCACTTCGATTTCTTCAAGGGCAAAGGTCCGGAATATCGCACCAACGAAATTTCGCCTTCTCGGAAGATTCCCTATTCGCAGGTGGCCGCAGAAGCCTGGAGTCACTACCAGACGCAGAACGATTTTACCGACGCACAGCTCAAAGAATTCACCGAGGCCCCCATCCGTTTCATTTTCGGAAAGTCGCTGGTCGGCGGCGCACCCACGAGTGACATCTTCGAACGTATCGCGCCAGCTCCCATTGGGTATGTCCGGGCTCGTGGTTATGAGCCACCATCGGCACAGTTGGCCCTTGAGCTGGGTGGACCCTGGGCCTTCTATCGGGCCTTTTGGCCAGCGCACAACATCGAGCATCTCGCTGATTTGTACGCGCCGGAGGCGCAAGTTGCACCTGGCGATTCGCTGTGGGTTCCCCTGCTTATCCGCAATGACACCGATGCGGTAAAGAAGGTTACGGTACGCGCTGTGCTGCCGGCGGGCTGGAGCGAGAAGCCCGGCACCGAGGTGTACTCCGTTGCGCCGCACGATTCCTACCCGGTTCAATTAGCCGTTACGCCATCGGAGTCCCACAAAAACAGTTGGCAGACGCTTGCTTGGGAAGCCACAACGGACGGTCGGAAGATAGGAACGGTCACCCTGCGGGTCGATGTGGTCGGCAACGGCCTTCCACAGTAAAAGGTAAAAGGCCCCACTTGACCATTTTCTTCAGCCAATCGGTTCGCGCTTTCTTGTACCAGAGAAGCTCCGCGCGCGATTCCCAATGGTCCATGCCATGCGGCGCGCCATCGACGGGGATCACGTCACAGTGGCCGCCCGCGGTCCTCGCCTTTTCGCGCATCTCCACAGATTGCTCGTAGGGAACATCTTCATCTTTGGTGCCATGTATTAACAAAAACGGGGGCATGTCTCAAGTAGATTACCGGTAAGGCTGTGATCAGCAGGGAGATCGTATCGGCATCGATGGAGAGAATTCCGAACAACTTCAGGACTTCCTTGGGGACCGGCTTCCACGCCGCCAGCGTCTATTGGGTGATGGGAGTCGAGAAACGCTACTAAACGTCGCAGAGATCCACGGCTTGGCGAAGAGAAGAGAGCGGATCGCGCGACGGCACAAATTCGTGGGCCACATACCCGCGAAAGTTCGTAGCGGCGATGCCGCGCATCACGCCATCCCACTCTACCTCTTGGGTGCCATCGAGTTCGTGTCGCCCGGGAACTCCCCCAGTATGGAAGTGCGCGATCCACTCGATATTCTTCTGGATAGTGCTGATCAGATCTCCTTCCATGACCTGCATGTGATAGATGTCATACAACAGCTTGACGCGTGGCGAGTTGACGGCTTGTACCACTTCGGCGCCCCATGCGGTGCGGTCGCACATATAGTCTTTGTGATTCACCTTGCTGTTGAGGAGTTCCAGGCAGATT
>WNGG01008343.1_pt1 | contig 18261 bp, 24 predicted proteins | sample 5400661 | NCBI WGS metagenome assembly WNGG01 (sample SAMN13153372, study PRJNA577476) | soil metagenome | isolation source: 100 cm soil or saprolite under Garry oak tree replicate 1 | place: USA:California | collected 2016-06-15
AACTGGGCGGCCATAGCTCAATTTGAAGGTCAGGCCAGCGGGTCTGCAACCGCTCCAGCCACTCTGCCGCGAAGGGTGCCGTGATGAGCATCTTACGGGACCTGTTGGTCATTTGAGGAAACTCCCCCCTGAGTTTTACCCATCCGCGCCTGAAGGCCCCTGCGTTCACCCATGGGGATGAAAGGCGCGCCGGCAGCCTCGCGGAGAAAGACTTTCCACTTTTGTGCCGCCTCAAAAGAAGAGGAGAGTAGTCTTCAAGCACCTTAAGAAAAGAAGAGTGTTTCACGGGTTCGCGGGTACATCGTTCCCCGCGGTAAAAGCACTCACGTGTTCCCAAAGTGCCATGTGATACACCAGTCTAGAGCCGACAAGCCGCTGGTGTGCATGCAACGGACTAGCGGTATGGGACGACATACCAATGTCATTCAAGAAGCCCCTGGCGCGGGAGCCATGGGGAGTCGTCACCTTCTCCATAAACCGGGGCAGGCTCAGGGATGTCAATCATAACCGGGGTTTGCGGCTGGTAGGAACAGAAAGTCGGAAGAGCGAATAGGATGAATGGGTCATATGGGAAACCAATAAGCTGAGCTGACATCGATTTTTCAGGTTTTTGGGAGAGTTAGCAGACGCTGGCCTTCCCGTTTGAGCTTGCGGTTCTTTGGAACATGGCTCATCTTGTAGATGAGCAGAAGCTCCCCTCCTCTTTTGTTCGTTTTTGAAGAGATTTTTCGAGTGAGCAAGCTCCTTTTCCCCTGCCTCTAGCCCTTCTGGGCTACGTTCCTCTTCCGACTTGCTGTTCCTACCTGCCGCAAACCCCTACTCGCGCGCTCAAGTGCTGCTGCTGCTGCTCATCGTGGATGAGCACCTGAAAGACTCGCCGCCTGCTCTCGGGTTGGGAACAGATGCAGAATGGTTTGGGAAGCTTATCGAGGTGTGGCCTCCCCGACAGCAAAAGACGAGGAAATCGAAGAGTGGTGCCAGCGTTTCCCAGGAAGGAGCAGTACAGCATGGCTTTGAATGGTGATCATCCAGCTCTGAGGCTGGCGGCGCAAGGGGTGCGCATTCGTACCCCAGAGAAACAGGATCAGCCTCGCGGGCGAGCAGTGACCGATCTGATCCTGTTCCATCTGTGCCCACGCAATGCACATTTTTTCTCGGAGGGACGCTATCCCTCGCACACCCCACCGGCGGTGATCGGACTGATCTTACATCGAACCATCAAGCACTTGCATGGACGCTATCTGGCTGCTCAACTCCAGGGAGATGCTCACTGGATGCCTGACGAGGAGACGGTGCTGGAAGAGTGCCGGATTGTCGAAGAGGCGACCCGGCTGCAGGGACTGCCACAGCTCTTCCCCGATCAACGCGAGCAACTCCAGCACATGCTCTCGACATTCCATATCCTTGAAGCAGCCTGGCTGTACCCGCGCATCCAGGCTGCCGAAGTGCCTCTCAACTGGGTCTGGGAACAGGCTCCAGGAGGGCCAATCCTGCTGGAAGGAACGGTCGATGTGGTCTTTCTTCAACAGGGGGGAAACAGGCAACCGGGCATTGCGTTGTGGGACTATAAAACAGGGAAGGCCCCCCAAAGAGGAAGCCCTGAACTCCGGTCATACGAGCAGCAGATGAAGTTGTATGCGTTTCTCTACCGGCGCTGCTTCAACGTTTCCCCTCAAGAAACGGCGCTGTATTTTATGCGAGAGTTGGCGAAGAGAACATCTCTCACAGCACGTCCCCCCAGGGCGCTCTATCAGGTCCCGGTGACCGACGATGACGATGAGGATATCTTAGAATGGCTGGGTGATGTGCTGACCAAAGAGTAGGCGTGCGAGGAACAGAACCGATGGGATCCACCACCGCCAGGTGAAGTTCCCCTACAGACCTGTCGAAACTGTGGAGTGCAGTGGAGTTGTCCTTCATTCAAACAACCCTTTCCCTGGGAGCCTGGAGGAGAGGTGGATGATGCGCAAGATCCGCTTGATCTCCGACCAGAAGGCAATGACCAGGTGGGCGCTCAGGTGTGTTTCTTGCGCCGGCGGATCGCGAAAAAGCCACCCATTTTGAAGCGTTCTGGCATCTCGACGGAGGTGTCCGCCAGGCTTATGGCGTAGAAACAAGCTTTATTCCCACCCCCACTACCACTGAACATCCAAACAAGGAGCACCTGAAGCAACTTCAGGCCCACAGATCCTTAGCGGAGATTTTGGGGCTCTTCCGCACTTTCCGTGCTCAGCCATTGTGTTGATCCGCCAAGAAATCATCCCTCATCCATTGAGGGGGTGTGCGCTGTCTTACCAAGCCAGTCCTCGCCGCTTTCCCTTTATTGTTGAGCACGGCAAATGCGGAAGAGCCGATTTTGAAGGGCAAAAATGTCGGGCACCGATCCCGTCTCGAGGCACCAATCACTATAGCCACCTGATCCTCCAACAATCCTGGAGGGTCCGGTTTGTCTGGCATGGCAATTCCCCTTGGCAAAGCACGCCACTACAACGCGTGATGAGAAGCAAACGGTCCTCCCCTCCCTATACATGAGGCAAGGCTATGATCATGGCGAAAATGCGCATGAGCGAAGCTTTGTTCTAAACAGGAGTGAGCGTTCCTTGAGAATAGACAGCGTTTCCACACAGCATGCCCAGGTTCGACGTGAAAAGCGGCCGGACGGACTGACACCTGGTTCCATACCATCAGAACTTGCCGTTTTGAGCAGCTAAACTCACCAACCTGCCCGAGACGCGATTTTTGAGGCCTGGCGACTATCCACACCACCACCCCATGGCAAGGCCCCTTCTCGGCCATCCTGGCGCCTCGTTTTTTCGGCGGTCAGCAACCAAATTGACAGAATCGTCATCCCGGGGCTGATTTCGCTGCCGATTAGGAATGATGGTGTGATAAAGTCCCTTTTTACGAGACACCAAACCTCTCATGTCACGTGTGAATAATTGCCTCATTGGTAGTGGATTGAGCTCTTTCCCATTCCAGCACATCAGCCAGTTGCTCCTGAAAGAGAGCGAGGTCGTGTTTGCGCGTCGCCTCATCAGGCATCTCAGTACTTTTCCAGATCAACAAAATGTGTAGAGCCGTCAGTGACTCATCGCTTTTGACCACATAGCGGGCAATTGTTCCAGGAAAGGTATGTTCGTCGAGTTTTTGAATCATTCTCAACTTCTTCACCAATGCAGCCTGCTGGCCCACATGCACCGGGACGCGAATATCGGTCACTAATAATGTTCCCCGACTTCGATAGGTACGCCAAGAAGGAGCCTTTGTTCGCACACGTCCAGAGGGGCTTGGTTTGAACTGTCTGACAGCCTCGATAGGCAGGATCAAGATATGGCCGACTCGTTGCGCAGGCAGACGTCCTGCCCGAATGTATTGATACACGCGTTTGTCTGAGACACCTAACACGTCTGCCGCTTCTTTAATCGAAAGATAGCCAGGGAGATTTGGGATATCAACGCTTTCATTCATGCCAGCATAATAGAGGCATCTATACCTAGCTGTAAATTTAACTGATTAGATATATTTGATGAGTAATTTACTACTAGGCAATGCTTATTTATAAGAATTGAATAACCTGCTATAATCCCTATGGCTCACTGACTTGAGACGAGGAGGACACACAGGAAAAGCGACAAAGAAAAAGCTGTTCTTCTACGAACTGATTGTGTCTGAAAGCGTACTGTTAAGCTTATCCTCTCACTGTAATGTGATGAGATTGTAGTAAGAATTGTTCCTCGAGAGAACTCTCTAAAGAGCGCTTAGGTCTCAGCATTCAAACCCTAGTGTCCTTATCTTGGGACAATTGGGTATCTGCTCTTTCCGGTGAGGAAATACCATGTCATGTAGGAATGGTCTACCAGTCCTCGAATATGTTGGGTCTACGACGTAGAAAGCAGCACTGATCAGGTTTCACCCTCGCAGAACTGAGTGATATTCGGAGGCGCTCATCTTATGTGTCAGAAGAGCTGAGCATGCATCGAAAGTGCTCTCTGAGCATAGACATCGAGGGCCCCAAATGCAAGTGAGACATTAGCTGCCTAGTGTTGTTAAGATGCAAGGGCTGCTACAATCAAGTCGAGCATAGATGGAGGCAGTGGCTAATGGCAATACGGTTACGGGTAAAGGAAATTGCCAAACAGAAGGGTTTCAGCATGGGAAAACTTCAAAGAGATGCCGATGTGGCATATAACACAGTCAAGCGAATGTATAAAAATCCCTACCATGTGATCACAACGGAGACGCTTGGAAAACTGGCGAGGGCGTTAGGGGTTCCACCTGGGGAACTGATTGAAGAAGTACCGGACACTGCTGTCTAGTCTTCCTCCTATTAAATTCGTGATTGTACGGATTAGGAATCGGCACACGTTCATTGGCTTGTTGTCCCGGCACAATGCTTGTTTAACCCTTTGAGCATAAAGCTATATGAACCGAATTATCGAGCACTGGGCAGTTACGCTTCATCCGGCATTGCACTTGTGTAATGCCTCCCCTCATATGCCTATTCTGAACTCAGAGAACGAAATAGCAAGTGAACCGTATTTTATGGATGAAGAGGAAGGAAGGACCCATGAAGCAACACAAGAAAGCATCTAAACGGAAAGCCTCGAAAAGAGCGAGAGCTCGAGGGCGACCAGCCTATAGATATCCCTCTCAGCCAACCATCCATGAAGAGGAGATGATGAACCAAATAGAGAAAATTGTCAAGGCTCTCGTAGACGCAAGCCATGGCGATTTCAGGGCAGATTTGCCATCCGATGAGTTTCAGGACTGGGAGAATGACGCGGATTGGTTGGAACATCTGAAACGGTCCGTTGAGCAGCTAGAACGGCGACTGAGCGTTCTCGATACGATCTCTTCTGAAGATCTCCATGACAGCTGGAAGCAACTTCAAGAGGAGAGCCCGGAGTATGGAGCCTTTCCTGTTGAACGCTATCTCGACCAATTTCTCACATCGCTGCGAGACAAATTTCGGAAGGCACTCTTTTTCGCCCGTATTGAGAGAGATGCGCAGCAGCTAAGAATGGCGGTCCGTGAAGAAGTAGCTTCTCTGTGTGCGCAGGGCACACTCCAAGCGCATGACTTCATCAAACTTCCTCCCGCATTCCATGAAGGCGAAATCCGTGATCTGAGCGATAGAGAACAAGCCGAGATGACAGACATATATTGCCGCAGTATTTGGTGGATGATGGCGGATCATTATCCTGAAGGGTGTACCAGTCATTTCTACCTGGAGTGTCCCGAAGGGTGGTTCTCTGCTGAAGTGTATGGAGACGAAGAAGAAGCGGAGCAGGAGGCAGAACAACGAAGGCTGAGAGGAGAGGGAGATTTTGAAATACGAGAGATCAATGAAGGTGATGACTGGGTCGTGTTCACTGTCCTCTTCTCTAACCAGAGGCCAAAATTCATGGGATAGTACTTCTCAAACCGCTTACTCACCATCCTAAATGTGAGAGCGCTCGCTTACGTCGTTTCTGACGCGCGCTGTATATGTTATCCCCCGTTCAGCCAAAGCCCTTGCTCCTCCAAGAAAGCTATGAGTTCCTGATACCACTGAGTCAGCTTCTCTCTATTTTCAAAGAGCTGCTCGCTACCCTCGCACGGTACGATAGGAAGCAACGGCATAGAAAATATATCAATTACCTTGCCATCCAGGTTGATAAGAAGCGCATCGACAACAGGACCCGATGATCCCAATGCTGATGACGATGCGCCGACCGGGACTGCCTCAGGGCGAGCAGACAGGGCATCACCTCGCGACCCACAAAACCTTTTTGCGCTGGATACCTTCTCGCGTACAGGTTGTCATACACAAATGTTAATTCCTCATTAACATTTGTCGTTGTAGAAACCTGTTGCCCATGCTACAGTCATTAGTGGGCTGGACAGTTCAGGTCTCAGGTACTCCAAGGAGCACCTGACGCTTTACATTGGTATTCCGTGATTGGCTCTTAGCTATGTATGCTACCGCGACCGGAAAAAGCGGGGGGAAAGCGATCGCATAGAATGAAATAGGAGGAGACTGAAGTGAAGAATGGGTCTGTGTATTCAGCCATCTTTGAACTCTACCCGAGCCACGATACAACTATTCCTGCTTGGATGGGGCACCAGACGCAGGCCTTTTTCCTCAACCTCGTCGGCCGATTCGATCCAGTGCTTGCCGCGCGTCTGCATGACGAACCCGGCTACCGTCCCTATACCGTCTCGCCGATGTGGGGTGGGAAACTCTCGGGAGACACGATTACTCTACGACGAGGACAGCCATGTCACCTAAGGGTTACCCTGCTCGATGGTGGTGCTCTCTGGAACGCTCTGCAGATCTACTTCTGGGAAGCTGGACCGATTTCCCTGCGCCTTAGCAATACGGATTTCCAGCTAACTCGGATACTCGTCACACCCACCAGCGACCCTCGGGGTTGGGCCGGTTCGACCGACTGGCAGACGCTGGCCGCCTTATCAGCCCAGTCTACCATCACTATGTATTTCCAGACTGCGACAGCTTTTAGCCTGAATGAACGTCGATTTTGCCTCTTTCCGGAACCACGCCTCGTCTGGGCGAGTCTGCTGCGTACCTGGAACAGGTATGCTCCTGAAAGCATGCGCATCGAGAAACAGATCGTTCGCGAGTCGATTGAGAAGAACATCGCGGTGACTGTGTGCGCACTCCGTCACGCGTACCTGCACTTCCCAGCCTACGTCCAGAAAGGTTTTGTGGGGCATTGCACCTATCGTCTGAGCGTGGAGCGATCCCTGACCGCCCAGCTGACACCGCTTGCAGCCTTATCTCGCTACTCCGGCGTCGGCTATAAAACGACCATGGGCATGGGGCAAGTCCGCGTCGAATTCGACCCAGCACCGGGCAAGTGAATCTGATCTGGCTGTGTCCTTTCATGCCTGATAGACCTGATACGGCGGCAATACTATTGTTCTCGAAGTAGGAAGCTTCCATCTGAAGGAGGGAGTGATGAGCATGCCAGCTGCGCAGATTGTCTACGAGATCCACTCAGCTGTATGGGATATCGATCTCGTAGACACACGTCGACGTGGGTATCGAACAGCAAAGGGGCAATTGAGGCCCTGTTTCACCTTCGTGTTCGCTCCAGCAGCCAGTCTCGCGTTGGCTTTCAGCTTGAGCGCCGATCCGCTAGAGCGGCAAACGATCGTCACGCTGCTCCATGCAGTCATGATGCAGCCAGCTGATCAACTCTGTGGAGGCATACCCAACGAAGTCTGGCTCTATGAGAGCACAGCATCATTTGCATCTTCTCTGCGACGGCTCTGCGAGGATCTAGGCATTTCCCTCCGCTGCTTGACGAGCGGCCCCGTTCGACAGAGGAAGCGGAGCGATTCCTCTTGACACTATTTGAGCGCATATGTGCTACCCTACCTGGCTACATGTGTACAAAGTCGGAGGCTGGAACCCAGTATCTTACCCTACACGAAGAAGAAGAGCAAAAATGGCAGCCACCAGATCTCACATGCGTCATGCTAGATAGCATGCCACAGGCAACGACAAAGTGGTTGCTCGACTCGATCACCCATCGTTTCAGCGACATGCCACGAAGCCGTACGTCGCACGAAGCATTTCAACAAGTCCTCACGGCGCTCGAGCAGCGTCGGGTACGGCTCTTGATGCTTGACAATGCTGACTATCTGGGTCGCCAACATCTGGAGGTGCTACAAGCACTCATAGGGAAATCGACCTGCTCCGTCCTGCTCATAGGGCTTCCCAGGCTGCTCACATCTATCAACATGCATCCACAGCTTGCTGCCCGCGTCGGCCTCTCTCTCCCCTTCCCGCCATTGCCGGATGAAGAAGTGTTCGCCACGTTTCTCCCCCAACTGCACCTGCCCGGATGGGCGTTCGACCCGCAGAACGAGACGGACCTGCAGATGGGGAAGTATCTCTGGAGGAAGTCCTGTCCATCGCTGCGCCGCCTCCGCGTGATCCTCGCTTCTGCGAGCCAAATCGCCCAGCTGCGCGGCACACCGACGATCACGCTCGAAACGATTTGCCTTGCTGTGCACATGATGGCCCTCCAGGGGCTCGCAGAGAAATCGGGCTGTATCGTTCTGCTCATAGGGCTTCCCCGCTTACTTGCTGGCAGCACCATGCCTTTCCAGGTTGCTGCCCGCGTTGAGGATCCTTCCGGCCCCCAGAGCAACAAGGAGGACGGATAAATGTCGGCACAATCCGATACTACCGCTTCGCCATCTCCTGAAGTGCAGGAGCAGAAAAAGCGGGCGGGGGCGTCTAGTAAAAAGGCTCGACAAGAGGACGATGCGCTAGAGAAGCTGTCGGTGGTCGTGAAGGTGGCGGACAGGCGCCAAATCTTTGACCTCGCCATCGCCAGACGCCGCGAGGCCGAACGGCGCCTCAGGATGCTGGGGGCATTCGCCCAGGAGGAATTCGACAAAAAACGGCTCCGGGCATTTGCCCGGGGGCGCTTCATACCCGAGCGGATATTGACTACCTGGAAGCAAGATTATCATCTGCATGGGTTCGATGGGTTACTGCCCCAGGACTGGGTTCCGCTCTCGGAGAGATCGCGGCAAAAGGTTCTGGAGCGGCTGGAAATCTTAGGAGAACTGGCAGACGCCGTCACGATCACGGGGGATGATGTCTATAAGCTATCCCAGAAATACGAGGGGGAAGGGAAATTTCGGGTAGCGGAACGCCTGGTGCGCCGCTATCAGATCGACGGCGTGTGGGGACTCGCTCCCGAACGCGACCCGGAGCGGATGCACCGCCTGCGAGACCAGAATCCGCCGGTCGATTTTGGGGCGGCGGCGCCCGCTTCTCGGGCAGAAGCCGAGCGACGGCTGACCTTGATCACCCCGTTCATCGGGAGAAGGCGCATCCCCAACGAAGAGCTCAAGACCTATGCTAAGGAGCATCAGACCTCGTTGCGCTCATTGCGAGACTACCTCTCGAAACACAAAAAATGGGGGCTGGCCGGCCTGCTGCCAAAGCAAGAGCGCTCCGACAAAGGGCACCCTCATAATACCAGCGAGCTCATGGAGGATATCATCGGCGCCATCCGGTTCTCCCAGATGGACATCCCCCTGCACGAGGTGCATACTCAGGCTTGCCAGCGAGCCCACCTGCTCGGCGAACCCGAACCCACCCTCTGGCAGGTGCGCTTCGTCTGCGACCGCATCCCGGAGGAGGAGAAGCTCGTCGCAGACAAGCGCTTCGGCGATTTTCGCAGCGAGCGTCGGCTCACGTACCGCTTTCAGTTCGACGGCAGCGTGATCATCTACCAGGTCGACTTTACAAAAGTCGATGTGCTGGTAAGGGATATCCGCAGGCGCGGCTACCGCTCGCCGAGCGAGGAGATCCGCCCCTGGCTGACCACCTGTATGGAGTGCAGTTCCCGGCTCGTCCTGGCATGGCTTCTTACCTACGACGTACCCAACAGCAACAACATCGCCGCGGTCATCCGCGACGCCCTCATCGTAACTGATGAGAAGCCCTACGGGGGCATCCCCCACGCCATCTGGGTCGACCAGGGCAACCAGCTCATCTCGCACCACATACAGCGCATTGCCCGGGACCTGAAATTCGAACTGAAGGACGGCAGACCGAATTTTCCCGAGGACCGCGGTGACCCGCAGAAGCGCGGGATCGAGGAGCGCTTTTTCGGGACGTTGAAAACCGGTTTATGGTGCAAACTCCCAGGGTACGTGGACTCCAACACGAAGGAGCGCAACCCCAACGCCAGAGCTGAACTCACCATCACCGAGCTAGCCGCCAAGGTGCAGGAGTTTATCGACCAGTACCATCGCGAGGAGCATAGCGAGACGCACCTGAGCCCGCTGGAGTTCTGGGCGAAGCATTGCCAGGCCACAGGCGCCAACCCCCGCGACCTCGATGTCCTGCTGCTCGTCGCCGAGACGCGCGTCGTGGATAAAGGCAGCATTCACTACGGGACCCGCCGCTACTGGCACGATGATATGGCGGAAATTCCCAGCGGGGCCAAAGTGGAGATCCGCGCACAGCCCGAGTATATGCGCCCCGATGCGATCGAGGTCTTTCATAATGGACGTCATATCTGCACCGCATTTGCTCACGACTCCGCACAAGGCCGCGCCGTCACCGGCAAGCGCGTCCTGGCGGCGCAACGACGCCAAAGGCAGCGCATTAACGAGACCATCAAAAAAAAGAAGGCCGTTTTGCACAACGCCGACCTGCATATCAAGACCCAGGGTCACCTCATTCAGCAGAACCAGTCTGAAGAACAGAGGACGGATAGACGTCGGGAGCCAGAGGAACCGCTCCACGAAACCGCGACCGGTCAACACACGCAGATAGGGTCATCCGCAACGCACGGCAAGCAGCGCACTCCTTCTTCACCATCGAAAAAGCAGAGAAAGGCCGCGTGGGAGAAAGCGCTGGAGGCCAGAAAGCGACAGCAACAACGGCAAGGGGAAAGGAGCGGACAGTGATCAACCGCAGCGAACTGATCATGAACTTTGATGAGAATAGACTTCCACCCGGGCAGGCCCCCATTCTTACCAGGAGTATGGAGCAGTTTCAGCTCTTTACCGACATGATCATGCTCTCGAAGGAGAAAACCGGCTACAGTTCGATGGGCGTGGTGACCGGGCTACCGGGCGTCGGGAAAACGATCGCGGTCCAGACCTTCCTGAATAGCCTGGAGAGCCGTCCCCATACCGGATTACCGGCCGGTATCGAGATCAAGGTCACACCCGGATCGACGCCGAGGGCCCTCGTGGAAAAGCTCCTGACGCGCTTTGGAGAAAAGCCTCGCGGCAACAATACGAACCGCTATAAAATTGCTGACGAAGCCGCCGAGGCCATCCTGAACAACGATCTCAAAATATTATTCGTCGATGAAGCCGATTTGTTAAACGTGGATGGCTTTGAATTTCTCCGCTACATCTTTAACAAGACCGGCTGCCCTATCGTGGTGGTAGGGCTGCGCCAGATCCTGCGGGTCATCAGAGAGATCGAAAAATTTGGCAGCCGGGTCGGCCCGCATATCGAATTTCATCCGCCTGAGGAAGAAGAGGTGCTCTCTACGATTCTGCCCCATCTGGTCATTCCCCGCTGGCGGTTCGATCCTGTCTGCGAGGACGATCTTGCCATGGGAAAGGAGCTCTGGGATCGCACTCAACCCTCCTTTCGGAATCTGCGCACGGTGCTGCAGTACGCGAGCATGCTCGCTGAAATTCACGAGCAAGAGCGTATTTCTCTCGCGCTCTTGAAGCAGAGCTGCCAGATGATGGCCAGTCAGAAGTACCCAGGGGAGCTGCTAGAAGCTGAAGAGCTGGAAGAGGAACCCCAAACCGAATACGAACGAGAATCCGAACGGCGTCGGAATGCCAGGGTGAAAAAGGAGAGGGAATCGGCATGAGCAGCAATCCTTTTCTCGCGTGTGGCTCTGCAGGTTCAAGGCACCCACTCGGAGGTCGTTCCTGAATCCCTTCCGCTGGCCGCGCTCCGAAAGCGCGCTCGCCTCGATGGGGCCGAGGTCTACCTCTTTCACCCAACGGATATCGAGCGCCTCTTCGCCGGCGTCACCCTGGCCGTCTACCGCGCAATCCGAACGCTCTATTGTTCCCGGCTGGGGCGCAGCATCAAAATGGTCTGGCAGATCCTTCGTGCGATGGCCAGCGCCGCGGGCGCAGCTGTTTTACCCTACGAGGCCATCTGGGCCCTCTGCCTGCACCTGGAGGAGCTACGGAGGGCAAGCCTCGAGGTACATCTTGAGCGAGGACAGGGTAGCTGGTGGATCGGACAAACAACGCCGAACATGTTCATCCAGGAAGGTTCAGCCACAGGTTACCAACCAGCAGTCACTTGGTGCGTGGAGACACACGAATCGCGCGTTCTGGCCTTTCGCATTGCTCCGCAGAACGTTGCCTGTGAGAGCGCGGCGCTCACGCTCTACGACGCCATCACGGCCCATCGCCGACCTTACCCCCGTGTGGCAACGGGGCTCGTCTGGCATTTGCCAAAGGGGATCATCTCTACAGTTACCCTCTCACCCTCCTGTCACGCCGCTTGCGCACGGGGGGGAATCCAGGTCGAGGGAACAACGGCTGAACTCCCTTTCGTCCAAAACGTACGGGAGACATGGGAGCGTGGGGTGGGCGGGAGGGTTCTGCGTGGCAGCCATTGTGCTGCACTGCTGGACACCTACCTCAACAGGACACACGGACACGGTCCCCTGCGGGAACGTGAGCAGTGCGAGCGCGAGTATACGTCACTTGTCGGCTACAATCAGGACCCAGCGTGGCAATTTCCGCTTTTACGGGAGTTCCTTCCTCTCGCAGCGAGTACCATTACAGCGGAAGAAGCAGTTCCTTTTGATGGCCTGCACTACACGCACGAGTTGCTTTCCTACTGGCCGGGATACCCCGTGAACATCCGCCGCTCCGTATACGCGGAGGCAGCGGCCTGGATCTATCTCAATGGGGAGATCCTCTGCCGTGCACACGCCCGCGAGCTCCGCCGGCGCGACGGGAGCTATCGCCATTTCCGCTCAGAAAGGTAAGGCACATGTATTTTCTCGCATTCCTGCTCACACTCCAAGCACGGCAGCCCGGGCGCTTTCACCTGTCGCTCGAAGACGCTGACACATCCTTTTCTCTCTTGCAGGCCATTCGTGACAAAGATGCCAGTCTGCGCGAGGCGCATCTGAGAGCAGCGCTACTTTGGAGTAGACGAGAGCACGCATATATGCGCTTAACGTGTTTCGGCAAGCCAGGAGGCCCTTCTGGCGGCGCTGTTCTCCAGGCGCTGGCTCCTGGGTCTCTTCTTCAGTGCCCAGGGCACGAGTATGAAGTCGAGTCGATCGACATGACGGATACTGCGTGGACAGGTGTCGGCACGTGGTCAGACATGCTGGGCGAGCCTGCTGGCTCACGCATGCGCTTCACATTTGCTACGCCGCTGATCACCTCCAACCCGCGGCGCGGACAGACTGGCAATGCCCTGCCATTCCCCGACCCGCAGACGTTTTTCGCGAGCGTTCTGCGGCACTGGCGAATGCTGGACGGTCCGTTCCTTCCGTACTCGGGGGAGCAGATAACACAGATTGCTAGCTGCGTCGTCAGCGAGTACCGACTAGAGACGGCCCGCTGTGTCCTTGCAGGTCGTCCCCTCCTCGGGTTTCTCGGCTGGATCGAGTACACTTGCCGTGCCAGAGGAACGAGGGCGGTCGCATCGCTCAACGCCCTCTCCCGTCTCGCCTTCTTTACCGGCAGCGGATACCTGACGGAGTGCGGAATGGGCGTCACCGCGGTGACGATTGCGAATTGAGGGGAACACATAGAATGGAGCGTAGTGAAAATTGGCATCCAGCAGTTCGACATCTTGCATGCCTACGGGCTGGGAATCCTGCTGGCCACTGCCTGTGATGAGCCAGTTGAACTGAGGGATATGGCACTCCAGCTCCCCAGGATGAGCTACGATAGCCTCCTGGAGAAAGTATTGCCTCTTCCACGGGAGGAAGACGTACGAGCATGTGCACCCTCTGCGAGGGCGCAGAGGCTCTCGGTAACCGTGCTCGATGGCTTGCTGACCGCATTGTTTACGACCCCAGGATCGCGAATCCTATCAGTGAGCGACCTACTCGGGAGACTACGCCTGGATGAAAAAGCTCTTCAACGAGGAATCCGCAAAGTAGCAAAGAGCATCAGCCGCTGGAAAAAGTTTGCCGGGCGAGAGGCAGAAGGGAAAGAAGCGGACTGGCTCGCTGATGTGCTGCGCGATTACAACCGAGAGCACCCTGCATTTCCGGTCCTCGTCGAAGGGAGCCCGGGGAAGGACGTCAATGTCCTCATCCCAATCGATCCGTCGTTTGGATACTCTCTGCGCAGTGCGCAAAGCCTCGGGCGGATGACGCAAAAGACGCAGGTGGCCGTGCGGGGGACACGTTACGGCGCATTGCTTGCTTTCGTCGGGGCTGCACGATTCCTGCGCGCCCAGCGCCTCTGCGGCGAGCTGGTGAACTGCTATATTCCCATCGCAGAGAACCTCTCCATCGCTGCGGATACCTCCTTGCCTCTGCTTTTACCGACGGATGAAAGTCCAGACCAGGCCGTGCTTCTGCGCTGGCTCGCCCTTGCGCAGCAGAACACGCAGACGGGGAGAGTATGGGGCGCACTCGCGTATCAGACCCTGCTCACCCAGGGACAACAGCAGTCGCTTTCTGTGGAGAGCGGCGTGCTGGAGACTGGGTGGCTAGCTCCCATCCAGGAACATCTCGGCGCAGGTGTGATCGCCTCCTGGCGAGCGTTGCTTTCTGTGAAAGGAGCGCCCGATGAACAGGAGCCTCTGCGAGACTGCCTCAAACGCCGCAGCGCAGATGCCTGGATGGATCATCTCCGCACGCTGGCGCAGCGCTTGCAGAGAGACACAGAAGGCAAGGGACGGCGCTATAGTTTCGAAGAAGTGAGGAGGATTACAGAAATCATGCGTGATGCAGAGCACACCCCCTTGAAACAGGTCCTGGAACGGGAGCATGGAACGCTCTGCTTCGGCAGGGCGCTCCGGCAGATCGGCCGGCACAACCCATCGCGGCTGCGCGACCTGCTCGAAGAGCTGGAAGATGTGCAGACGCTTGCTCAGCTGCTCCCCGCATTGCACCGCGTCATCGTGGCGAGCGAGCTCGAGAAAGCGAAAGAGCGCAGGATCATTGTTCCATCCGAAGAGGACATGATCGTTCTGCTGGAAGACATTGACCGCTATGGGGTCCCCTTGCTGGTCGGACTCCTCCTGGTCTTATCCGCGCTGCGCTACCCGCGCCGCGATGACACGCCGACAATCGATGTTGCCGAGAAGGAGTCTTCCCCACCTTCACACGAGGTCTTTATCGACGACCCCGCTATCCCGGGAGGATTGCCCGAAGAAGACGAGGAGCTGTAGTATGACAGAAAACGCCCAGGAGCCAATCTACGAGATGTCCGTCAATGTCCTGGTGGCGTGGCAGGCCCACAGTCTGAGCACCGCTGGCAACAACGGATCAAATCGCCTCTTACCGCGTCGCCAGTTGCTCGCCGATAAGACAGAGACAGATGCCATCAGCGGCAATATTGCCAAGCACCACCACGCTGCTCTGGTTGCGGAGTACTTTGCCGCTGATGGTAGCCCCCTCTGTCCTGCCTGCCGCGTTGGCGATGGGCGACGGGCCGCCGCCCTCATCGATCGACCCGACTACCAGGACCTTTCTATTGAGCGCATCGTGCGCGAATGCGCGCTCTGCGATACCCATGGGTTTCTTGTGACAGCCAAGAATGCCGATAGCGAGGCCGGTACTCCAGCGCGCCAGAAAGTCACGAAAAACACCCTGCTTGACTTCTCTCAGCGGAGCGATCACGGTGCGGACCGGCGTCGGCAGGTCCCCCCTTTATTCGGCGCTCGAGGGCGACTTCATCACGCGCCTGCGGGCGATGGCAGACGAGACGTGCCGGGTCTACGCGTTCGAGACCGTCGATGCATTCTACACCTTGATGAACGATTTCATTGCGATGTCGGTTCCCGCCCTCCACCCGTTTTGGTGGTCCGAGCGAGCCGAGCAGTAATACGAAAGGAGACGGCGCGTAAAGTGGAACAAAGACGACAAGCAGGGCGGCAGTCTTCGCCGGTGTGGTTGGCGGCCGACTATCATTTCCCCTCGACGTATTCGTGCCGCATTCCGATGAGCAGCATGAGCAGCGCGCCCGTTATGCCGGCACCCGGACCGGCAACGGTGCGCCTGGCGCTGATTCGCACGGGGATCGAGTGTTTCGGTCTGGACGCGGTCCGCGAAGAACTCTTTCCCGTCCTGCGCTCGGCTCCGGTTCGCGTCCGCCCTCCCGAGCGCGTCGCGATCTCCCAGCAGGTCCTGCGGGGATACAAGTGGAGCGAGGACAAAGCAAAGCGCAGGACCGCTCCTGGGAGTAACAAATAGCTCACCGGGAGCGGGTGAGAGCGCGCTGCCGCTCTCCCAGCTCGACGGGACATTCCCACTGCGGCCCTACTTCTCGTGCCTGGCCACGGAGTTCCGTTCAGACCGGCTTTCGTGGTATGATATTGTTCCGGGTGACGACGTGCAGAGGACGGAGGCGCTTCGCCTCGAGGTCTACGTCTGGCCGATGATCACCGAGTACCGTCACGGAGCGCAGAAATTGCTCGTGCGCGCCCCCCTGGCCGGCAGCCCGCAGTGAGGATCTTTGGAGGGAGATGTGAAGGAGCACGTCTATGGGGAGCCAGGGCCTTGCGACTGCCAACGCGCGGCGCGGGGGGAGCGAGCCTCCGTTATCTATTGTAGAGCTTGCGGCGATAATCTGCACTGCCTTGAAAAGCGCGTTTGGGGCGGCCAGTGCAGCGGAAACCCGCAGCGTGCAATGGAAAGGCTCGCCCGTGCGGTGGAAAGGCCCGCGTGTGCAATGGAAAGGCTCACCTGGTGCAGCGGTTATGTGGACACTTCTTCACCCCAATAAACACAGCCCGGCCGTAGCGTCGAGGCACCAGGGGGCTAAAACGCGGCCCTTGACCTCATCCATACAGCCCTTTGGGCCGAAAGCGAGGGCGAGAGGTATACTGGTGTGCTTTGCCATTTGGCCCTCGCTTTCGCTCTTCGAGTGTAATGGATGAGGTCAAGGGAAGCTGCGCCCGCGTTTCTTCACGCCCCCTGGTGCCATGAGCACCATTTTCGCACTCCGAAGAGCCTCCGGCGGGCCTCTGCTCGGGCTCCTGGTGCCAGGTGTGCTGGGCCACCCCACCATGCAGGTTGTCTCTCATTCGTAGACACCCACAGAGAACACGGTCGCCATGGCACGTTCAACGCTGTCACGTATTGTCACGTATTCAACCCGGAACAGTTCCTGCCAGAGCATCGCTTCCCAGGCCTCCTGGAACAGCTCCTTCTCCTCTTGCGGGAAGCCCGCTCGCCGCATCGCATCCTGATACCAGCCGCGGGAGCCACGCGGCAACATGGCCATGCTTTTCTCCAGAAATCGCTGGCCAAACGGGGTTTCGGCATACGCGCGTGCTTGCCTGAGCCATGCCTTGAAAGGGCGGGCTTGGGTGTCCGTGCGAGCCATCTCCTTCACGTCCCGTAGCTTCTCAAGGAAATGTAAGAGTGTCCGTATGCTGATACGCAAAACGGTATTCTCCTCCTGGAGTGCAGCAAGCTGCTCGTGCGAGGCTCCAGGCGTTGCTTGTCGAGAGTCCACGCTTGGGTGTGGGGTCTTTTGCCTGCGGTGATGTCGCTGCCGACAGGTCGCGTTGCAGAACTCGCGCTTGCGGCGTCCAGGTGTCTGCACCACTGGGTGACCACAGGACTTGCACCGGGCTTCTGGTTCTCCGTTGCTCATCAGACACTCACTTTCCAGCAATCGTGACGGCTTAATGTAACAATTATATCATAACGCGTCATGTCACGATTGTAGGATGGGCGGCACTTGTTCAGCATCCTCTTCAGCATCTGGCAGCACGTGCTCCGTGCGGATGTTCCTGCATGAAATGCTCACGCACATCCCGATCCTCTGGTTCTCCAGGTCGGAGGTCAACGTCATGGCCGAGTATAATCCCCAAATCGTTCTTCCTTTGGGCCACGTGCATTGCGGTCCTGTTCTCTGTGAGTGTGTACTCAGTACAGCACGGCATTGAAAAGGGTCGGAATTGAGAGTGGTCCTTGCATAGTTCTTTCCCTACAGCGAACAGATTTCCCAGAGCCCAGGAGGTGAACATGCGCGGTCGCCACGCGCGACTTCTGATCCAGATGAGCCAGCAGACACGTGCAACCCTGCAAGGATGGTTGCAACGTCAGAAAACGCCACTCGGGCGAGCCAAACGCGCTCAAGCGATGTTGCTGTTAGAGCAAGGCCACAGCTACACTCATGCCGCTAAACGGGTGGGTTCAACAGAACGCAACCTCCGCAAATGGGCCAAGCGGTTCCACAATCGTGGAGTGGCAGGGCTGGACGAGAAGCCCCGACCAGGCCGCACTCCCGTCTTTTCACCAGAAGTGGCCCACGACACTCGTGAAACTGGCTTGTGAAAGACCTGACGACAGGGGCCGCTCGCTCTCCCAGTGGGATTGTCCCGACCTGGTTCGCAAGCTCAAAGCCGACGGCATTGTTCAAACCATTTCCCCTGAAACCGTTGGGCGGATCTTACGGTCTCACAAACTCAAGCCGTGGCGCGCCCATCTGTGGCTCTCTCCCAAGGTACCTCGTGATCGGCAGTTTGCCGAGCAGGTGAAGTTTCTAGTTGAGCTCTACACCCGCCCCCTTGCTCACTGGGAG
>WNGG01010129.1_pt1 | contig 18260 bp, 19 predicted proteins | sample 5400661 | NCBI WGS metagenome assembly WNGG01 (sample SAMN13153372, study PRJNA577476) | soil metagenome | isolation source: 100 cm soil or saprolite under Garry oak tree replicate 1 | place: USA:California | collected 2016-06-15
TCTTGAGTGTCGTGCACATCGGGCAGGTGTACTTTGTTCTTCCGCCCCGCTTGCCGGCTATGTGCTCAACCTGGTAGCGTGTCATTCTCTCGGAAAAGTCGCTGGCGGGCTTGAATGCCTTCACGATATCCTCCTCTCCGGCTCCGATATTGACGAGGAAGGACGCCAGCGTGAATCGGCCCATGTGCTGTACATTCTTTCCTTCCGCGAGACTATCAATGAGGTGTCTGACGCACGGAGGCATGGCTTCCGGCGAGGGTACCTTCGGGAGTTCATAATGGGACGGAACGCCCAACCATTTAGTGATGAGGCCTCTTGTCCGTTCGACCTTAGGCAGCAAGGGCTTGGGTATCTCACCCGGAAGCCGACTGCTCCTATCTACTATCCTCGTTCTGACCTCTTCCTCGAGGAGACGAGCGAGTTCTTCTCTGGTAGCGTAGACTAGACCATGGTCTAGAATCCTGTTGGGGAGCTTCCATTTTGGCTCTTTGAGATGAACAGAGTTCCTTAGGTAGTCGGCAAGTGAGATAGCGAAATCGTAGAATCTCTTTCCGGGTTGCGCATCGATTTTCTTTAGCTTCCAGCCGAAGGTTGTTCGGGCAATATAATCGAGCTTCTCTGGGCTTTCCTGGCGGAGAAGCTCATAGGCTCTCTTAGCTTCAGCGAGCGCGAACCTTCTCTGCGCCCTCTCCTCACCTGTAAGGCTCAGGATCAGATTGGAGACCGGGAATGAGAGTATCTCAGCATTCTCATTGCCGAACTCGTTCGAGACCCTTCCTTTTGAGAGGGCTTCTTCCAGCCTCTTTTCTGCTCTTTCTAGGACAGGGCTGAAGTCTGGGGATGCGATGTCGTCGATGGAGATTCCTAGTTCTTTGATGTAGTCGGAGGCTTCGTTGAGAAAGGGGTATTTGGCTAGGTCAGCCCTTGTTAACATCAGGTTCTTCTTATTCGGCCTCTATTCTTGGGGCGAGATAATAAAGAAGCCTTCCTTGCTGGGGCATTTCGAACTCGACTTTGATTGGCATGTTGGTGGAGAACTCGAGAGATGCAACCTCCGAGGCGCCTGAGCCGGCCCGGATTATCTCTCCTAGATAGTTGAGATTGTACGTAGCCTTGGCCGGTTCCTTGACGTCGAGTTCGAGGATGGCATCGGATCCCTTGTCCAATTCTATCAGAGCACTGGTCAGCTCGCCTGTCGCCCTGACAACGAATTTTTCCTGGCTTACTTCGAGCTTGACATTGTCGCTGATGGATTGTGCGTCATCGATAATGTCTCGCAAGCTTGCTGCGGTAATCTTGACTCTTGCGTTGAACGGGACCTTCGGCGTCGGAACTTCTTCGGTGGAGGGTTCGAGGGTCGGTGTTATGAATTTCCTAACGATGTTGCCTTTGAGGGTGATGTTGAGCTTCTTGTTCGCATCATCATAGACAACCTCGATGGATTCGTCACTCTTCGTCCTCTTCAACAGCTTGAGGAGGTTTGAGACGCTTAGGCGCAACTTCGTTGGAGCCGTGCACTCGTAAGTGTCGAAGGCTGTCTTAGGCCACTCGAAGTCAACCATGGCTATGTGCGACGGATCCATAGATCGCAGCTTGATCCCATCGGGCGATGCGTTGAAGTCGGCCTCTTCGATGAGGCTTGAGATTGCGCCTATGAGGTTGCGGAACAGTCGGGCGTCGTTCATTGTGGCTTTGAACATAGGGTTTGCCGGCTTTTCCTTCTTACTGTCCTTCGTGGCCGATGTTTCCGCTATTGAACTTTCCAGCAATTCTAGCTATTCTCCCGCCACGTTGCTCCACAGTTGGTACATCTAAAGAATTGCGTCGAAGACTCGTCGCCGCCCCTCGTCTGGACGAGCCAGTAGAACGCCTCGTGATTGTTGCACTTTGGGCATTCAGCCTTCGTCTTCGGAAGGGTCCTTATTTTCTGTTCTTCCCGTCCTATGACGATGATCTTCTCTCTTTCATGGGCCAGCCTGCTAACTTGCTTATCGCCGCGGCTGCTTGTGTAGCCGCACTTTCCGCAGGCCATGAATACTTTCTTCTCTCTCTTGGCGGGTAGGAGCGTGGACCCGCATTTCGGACAGAACTGCAAAACAGGTTCCGCTATCCAAGTCCTAGGAGGCGAATTTATTTGTTGGCTTGGAAACGTGTGTTTTTCCGGCAAATCGGGATCTTGCGAGTAAGTGGGCTATTCGCAGAGGCTCAGGAAGCGTTCCTGTAGTCCAGGTTGTGGAGAGTATTTCTTGAAGGATCCTTGGAGGAAGGGAGCTCTTTACCTGCAATTGCTTCTGTCCAACCTTGTATGATTTGAAGCCCTCCGATTGTCTCTTTCTCGTCGAGTCGACCGTGATGACTGGCAGTTTGGTCAACCTCTCAATCAGATCGGGGTCGAGTTGCTTTTCTGGATCGTGCGTCATGATCAGTCTGAGCTCGGGAAAAAATCGCGTTCGGAGAATCTCAGACGCGATCCATGTGGTTTCGAGCCTCGGATTTGAGGGTAGGACGAGAACTCCGTCGAGATAATCGCCACCTCTCGTGACAGCGCCCACTACGCGTAGAGGGTTGCATAGGTCGAGACCGAAGGTCCTGATTTCCTTCTTGACAGTGAGACTGCGCGTCATGATTGTTGTTTAAGCTTGGATAGAGCGATCTCCACTAGGGCTGAGAAGTTCTTGCTGGGGTCAAGATTCTCCGTCTTGAGACAGGCAACGATCTCCTCAAGTGTGATCACTTTCTGCAACCACACGTGCCCAAGCAAGGCTTCCAGACTGTTAGCGACATCTCCTCGGCCCACTCGTCTCGGGAGACGTTTTCTCAGCCCAGCTTTTGCCGCTGCATCTGCGAGGATCTTGTCCGGGACCTTCGTTCCTCTGGGTCGACCTGTTGTTTCTGTTAGAGCTATCGAGTAGGCGAAGTTCAGAAGAGAGTCTCCAAACTGGGCTAGGCCGGTGTCCCTGAGAATCTTGCTAAGATCCTCTTCGTTCAACTAGGACTACCCTGACAATAGTTCATGGGCTATTGAAGGTGCTCATTTGAAGAGGATGGACGGTAACGCGTTTAGTGAAGTTATTATCGACTCAGCGCCTGCCTCTTCTAATTCTTCCCGTGAATAAAATCCCTGAGGTAGTCCTACTGTCTTTGCTCCGGCCCGTTTTCCGCCCAACATGTCAACAGGCTCATCTCCGACGACAAAACATTCTCTTGGCTTGAGGTGGAACGCCTCGATGGCTTTGAGGTAGGGTTGCGGCGATGGTTTGAATTCCGCAACTTGCTCTGGAGTAACCGCGCAACGAAAGTAGTCTCCTAGTTTCCAGGTGTCCAAACGTCTGGAAAGCCGTGTTTTTCGTACGAAAGTCACTAGGCCCATGATGACCCCTTTCTGTCGGAGTTGCTCCAAGAGTCCGACTAGATCCTTTCCGGGTCCCGTCTCATCCATTTTGGCGTCTAGCTTCTCGAAGAATCTGGTGCGAACCTCCTCGTCACAGTCGAGTCCTTGTTCTCGGGCAAGCGAGACGGCTAGTCCACTTATCTTCAGGCTCTCTCCTCCTTCCCCCGATTTGATGAGGTTTCGGGCCAGCTCAAGAGCTTCGTATGCTGTGATTGTGAGGTTGAATTCTCTGAGTGTCTGTTCGATCAGGGAGATCCAGAGTCTCCAGTCTCCGTAGAGTGTGCCATCAAAATCGAAGATGATGCCCCTCGATAGCAGAGGGCGGTCTCCGGCTAGCTTTCAGCTTCGGCGGTTACTGCGGCACTGAACTTTTCTATGAATTCCTCGGTGTCAGAGTGGATTTTTTCAGCGGCTCGCTCCAAAGCCTTCTCGGCTGAGGACTCGCCTTTCATTCTCAAGGTTATGATTGGTTTGGTGAAGAGTGGGTGTGGGAGATCGTAGCCTGCCCAGTCCACTGTCTTGTCTTGGAGGAGCGCATCCTGCATTAGATGACCGAAGGTGTGTCCTTCTCCCTCCATCTCAACCTTGAGGAATCCTTTGGACTTTTTCAAGACGTTAACCTTCAACTTGGCACGTTTCCTCCAGTTCCGAAGTCCTCTGCCAGTCGTCTTCTCTCAACATTTAGGCATAGTGTACATCGGAGGATTCGTCCTGATAGTACGAGTTCGCCTCCGCACCTTGAGCAGTAGGCTTTGATTACGCCCATGTCTCGTCCGACGGTTGTCAGCTTTGGTATCCTCTGGCTCACATCGATTACTTTTCCTCGGATAATGTCGTTTGGTTTGCAGACGTCTCCCATGAAGCGTTCGAATCTCGGGCTAGAGTTGGATATGTGTAGCATTCCTGTGAAGGGTGGTTGGAGCTTGTGCCCGTCAACTACGATGATGTTGATTATGGCCATTTTCTCTTGGACCTTTTCAACAACGCCGATGATCGTGGATCCCTCCTCAGGGACGATCGGGGGTCCCGCGGAGGTTTTCACCGAGACTATGTGGCGGTTGGAATCGACTGCGGCTACTCCCGTTTGAGACGAGTAGACTGTTCCCTCTACTTCGACTGTTCCGCGACCCGGCATGAACTCTTCGACAACGCCAAGCTTTGTTCCTGGAACAACGAATTGTCCATCCAGCTTCTTTATCATGGCTGTTCTGGTAACTCCTTTCAGGAGCCGCGGTATTTCGTCCTTCCGATTCTTATACCCTTGTCCTGAGACGAAATAACCACCATACGACTGGACCTGCTCATCTCAGACTCGCTTCGCAGCGCCTTCGCATAGTCTTCTCTACTTGTGGCTTAGAGACAAAACAGTGCCAACGATTAACGTCAGAAAGCCGATTAGCAAGAGTAGGGTTCCGACGTTGATACCATACTCCACTTGGCCCAATTCGTTATAGGCTCCTGCCTCAACCAAGGCAATTCCGACCGCTAGCACAATCGCGCCAATAATGTGCTCGCGCTTCATCGTCTAGTGCCTTGTTGCCTGCACTGGCTAGGTGCTTAAACCGTCCTAGAACGAACCTCTGGCGTTTCGCCGAAGATGGTGGCACCATACGGCAGACAGTCAGAAGAAAGGCCTACACAAGCATAGTATTGCTGGCAATGGGGCGAGGATCCAGGGTTTCATCCTGCTTAAGAGAAACAGGAGCCTATCTAGTGCGTTGATGGAAAAATGCTGGACATTCGAGGACCTACCCCTCCTGGGATCGCGTTCATCCTTGCCGCCACCCTCATGTGGTGGGGGATCGCGAACAACAACCCGCCAGCCGTATTAGCTGGAGGCGTATTCGTGATTCTCGGCGCTGCATTGCAAGTCTTGTACCTCCACTACAAATACGCCCGTGCGCAGATACGATCAGTGAGGCAGACTTACTAGTCATCATACGAAATCGCTTTACTTGCTTTCACAGATAATTGAGCGGCAATAGCTACTTAGAGCCAAGACGATTATCAGTTTGGTTTGCAGCTCCTAGTAACCCTTGGTTCTCGGCACGGGCTTTCTTGGTTCACCCGCGTATCAATGCTTCTGTTCCTGGGCTGAGTCCTGTAAGACTGGAGCTTGGTATAAAGAAAATAGGAGGGGGTTCTGGAGAGTCCGCTAGCGTCTAGAACTTTTCGGGTAGGCTGTAGGATATGAGGGTCTCGCTCGCCGTGATCCCGTTGATGCTGCCTATCTTTTCAACGGACTTTTCGAGAAGATCCTCCGAGCTGTCGGCCCTGAATGCGGCCAGTATGTCGAAAGCTCCAGGTATGACGTGTGCCTCTGAAAAGTTGGGGATGGTCTTGAGTTTCCGCAGAATCGCGTCGAAGCTGCCTCTGACCTTTAAGAGAGCGAAGGCCAGTGGGCTCTCGCTGTCTGCGTGGTTGGAGCTGTTAGTGATACTCTCGAAAGATATAGTCGTCTGAGTGTTTGTGATGCTCGGGATGCTCCTGATCTTCTCCATTGTCGTGAAGGCCTTGGTCGGCTCGTTGGTTCGTAGCTTGATCACAAGATCGAATCTGCCCGTTACGGGCGTGCAGGATTCGACGTTCGGAATGCGCTGGATCTGGGAAACGGTGTGTGCACGTTCTCCTTTGCATTTGGCAAATATGTAGCCTGTCTGTTCGTTTCTTGCCATCTTTTTCTACCGTGGAGAGCCCCTATGATTAGGCGCTATTTTTCTGAAAGCGTACCCAAGACAATTCGCGTCGGTAACCCCAACCACTAGCTCGGTGACAAACCAGCTGATGAGCGAAGTCGCCGCCCTCGCAAACTTCCCTGACTTGCGCTGAAACATTGAGTTTCGAAGAGGCCTTTCTGAAATACACGTATCCTAATCGTTCCAACCACCAACGCCTCACTGAAAGAGGACCGACAACTTAGCGCAAGACGCTTATTCCCGGAACATTCACGGTCTGTCACAGATTCTGCGCTAGAAATGACGGCGAGTCTCGTTCCCGCATCCCTAGTCAGAATACAGTCTGAATCGTGGAATGGTTAGAGTCAATTGCAGGTTTGACTGGTAGTCCAGATTATTACGAATCGCAGAATTATTACTAGGGGGGGTAGGGGGGGTGGGGGTGGTCTGTTTCACGACCCAAATCACGGGCTCAGATCGCCCAACAGAGTTCATTCTGGGCTAATCTGGATGAGACTTAACCGGTATTCAGGTCCGCAAATGTCTCCTACCTCGGAAAAGTCCGTGTATTACATGACTCAATGTAGCTAGGTCAACTAGAGCCAGCCTCATTAGACTTGATGAGGAAGCCGAATCGTTCGCTGGTACCGGAGCCCTTCGACAGAGCTTTCCAACTCTCCCTCTTCGAGAGACAGAAGTCAGACCAGGCAGAATTGTAATCGATGTCGTCAGAAATCAACATTCCACCAGGTTCCAAGGCATCATATCCGAGACGAAATTCTGCCATCATGTGATCATAAGTATGAAGGCTATCATGGATGAAAATCGATACTGGACCTGTTTCTTCAAGAATCTTGGGCAGAAGTTCTAGAGAGTTTCCAAATCGTAGGCTCCATCGTGAGCGAAGAGCGAAGGGGACTGCACAGCCCACAGAAAGATCTTCAGAGTCGAGTCCGACTTGTATGTGTTTTCGACCGATGACGATAGACCGATGTTCCTGGGCAGGAAGATCAACCGAAATCAGTCTGCCCCTATGATTATCTTCGAGCCCGGCCAAGATTGATGCGCTGGACTGGCCATACAGCACACCGGTTTCGATGACTATAGCTGATGCAGAGGCTCTTGTGACAACGTAAAGAAAGACATGCCATCTATTCAACAGCTTCCATGAAGATTTGGTATTGGCCGGAGCAAGCAGTCCAAGTTTTTCGTCAATTTCATCGGACGTCATTTCTAGGAAATCCGCATTCGCACTCACGGCCAGAACGCGGCATCTCATGAATGCGAGGTCTTTGGCAACCCTCTCTCTGAGGACGTCTTGGTAATCTGATCTCCTTGTGAGGAGACGGAGAGTCATGTACGGATTGTGCAACACAAAACTAATGCTGCGTTTGGACAGCTTTAGCTTCAATCAAAGCCCTCGTTTGATACCAGTCTACTGGCCGCAAAACTTAGGATTGAAACAATCAAGGCGTTTGCTTGACGCTTTTCAGCTGTTGGTAATCCCCTACGACTTTGTAGTGTGAGTGGTTCGACGACGATATCAGATAGATGTCGTCTATTCTTGACAAGAAGGATGAGATGAACGCTCGTTCTGTTTTTCTGAGTTCTTCGAGGTCAAATCCGGGATTGAAGAATGATTCTGCGACGAGATATGGGTTGTAGTTCCACCCAAGTTCAAAACTGCGTATGGCCATTAGACGTTTTGTCGCTTCGTCCAGAGTCAACTTTCGGACCTCATCGGGTCCATTCTGTATGAACATGACTTTCGTGATTTTCACGGCGTCACTGATTTGAAAGAAGTCCTCGGGATAGAGTCTCAACCCTCCGGCGACGAATCTAACGGACAGTAGCCTGCTTTTCAGATTGTTCGACCGCATAGAAAGTGCCTGCCTCTTCGTAAGAGTTAGGCCAAGCGAATGAACGAGCTTGGATGTCAACAAGGAGCTACATGGAAGCGAGAAGCAGCTTCCACGTGAGTCAAGGACTGCCAATTCGTCGGTCAGATATTTCGCTCCTCGCTTGGCAAGCATCCACGCTGTAGTAGTCTTCCCGGTGTTTGCAAAACTCGGTATGAGGATGCCTTCATCTCCAATTCTCAATGCCGCACCGTGAACCATGTACATTCCTGATCTGATCAGAGACACGAGGAGAATGCTGCGAAATACATCGATGACTTCCCATCCTTCGGCCACTATGTCTGTCTGAGCATCATATCCCAACATCAAGTTGAAGGCAGGTTTCCCTTTCAGAGAGATCTTTAGCCTGTTGTCAAGATCGAACTGGAATGCTGTACTGGTCTTCACATTAACCGGACTTCTGAATCCGTGGAATAGACCGTCAAAGTATTTGGTATTGGTGGTGACGGAAAACATGTTGTGAAAGTCATAATGGTAGTTCAAGGGTTCATCTATTCTTGGAGCGGCTCAGATGTGGAGGTTGCAGCGGCCAATCAGGCTACGTTTAGCATTTGAGGCATTGTTATGTCCCTGATACAGGTTAATCGTGCTCGTCTCCATTGACTGTCTATTCCTAAGCCTAAGCCTTGCAGATAACAAAATGGCTGTTAGCGTCGCGATCGCTGTAGCAAGAAGCAATGCAATGTAGTGGCTCCGTAGAAAACTTACAATGTCTTGAGCCATGGTCGTTGGGGGTTGCGACGGAGGCGACGGAGAGGTCGGAGGATTGTTTACATCGAAATTCCAAACTAACTCCAGCGTCTTCACAAACGAGTAATGGCTCAGGCTTAGGTTAGAAACGTAGTTGGGTTTCACATAAGGCCCTGCGAGAATTGCTGGTACTGTATCATCGCACGTTGGATAAGTCGGACCTAAGTTGGGACATATCTTATCTCCTCCCGGCGCCCCACCCTCATCCCAAGTTATGAAGAGTACAGCATTTTGGGTACGAAAAATTGTGCTGTCAAGTATCCGTGGAACAAGTTGACTGAGATATTGGTTGCTCTGCGAGACACACCGGCCAAAATCGGTGCTGTTTGTTGCACAGGGAGCAATTATGCTTGTAGCGTTGCAAACAGCATATCCACTTTCGCACGCATCTGGTTGCAACCACGTGAAATTTGGCGCCGTCGAAACGCTGTTTAGGTCTGATAGCAGCTTTGTCGGAAGCCCATAATAGCCCACGTGGCCAGGATTTGCATTCACAATGTTAGAACAACGCGTGGAGTTGTAGTATACGTCAGTAAAGTAAAGAAAGGGAATGAACGCACGAGAACAACCACCTCCGTACCATGTTATGTAAGCCTTCCAACTCCTTTGCGATTCTTCAATACCATCGATAACATTCCTTGCCGTTATCGTGCAATTGCCAACCTGCGGGCCGCCCCCTGGACCGCAATTATTGGAAAAAGGCGAGTAGGCGTAGTCTCTTCCACTTGTAAGTGTTAGATAATTGGATAGACTTCTGTGCGCTACTCCTGAGTAGTTCATGGCCAAGCTATACGTGTGAGCAAGTTGAGTAATGTAGGTGCAGTTGCCCAAGCACGTGCTTCCGTATGTTTCATTGAGGTTCTTGTTTTCGAGAATGATAAAAACAAGGTAGTCGAACTTTTGTTGAATGAAGAAGCCTGTCATCGGCAAAGCATCTTTGATGAGAAACGATGATTGGGGGATCACGGCATCATTAGAGAGTAGCGGCCCCGTTTTTTCCATGACTGCAACTAGAGATGAAAATACCACTAGGGCCATGAGCAAGAGAGAACGGTAGTTCATTCACTAATCGCTCCAATACCGATTTGTTTCTTGATCCCGCTGATTATGTGGGCGTCTTCGCGCAGAGAAACGACGAAAGCTCGCTTCTGTAGTAAGTGAATTAGTGATGGGAAAGCCGATCTTAGGACGGCGTTTCCGACGTGATACTCGAGCGCGATTCGTTCGACTTTGTGAAAGTTCTCGGCGTTCATGGCAGCTATGATCTCGTACTCGGACCCCTCTGCATCTACTTTGAGCATAATTGGGCCTTCAAGCGGGTCAAGAACACTGTTGATTCCTTTACAGCTTACGGTTTCCACACCGCCAATGTGACGCGCATCAGGATAGAAGCCATGGAAGGCGGAGCCCTTCGAAGTGAACAGACTCTTTTTCGTATCCATCGACCAAATCGCTAGGTCGAAAGCCTGAACCTTGCCAGACAAGAGATTAGCATCGATATTTTGCTTCAAGAGTTGATAATTTTCTCGTTCGGGTTCGAAGGCCATTACTCGTCTTGCATTGAAGAGAGTCGCGAAGAGCGAGAAGATACCGATGTGGGCACCTATGTCGACGGCTGAATAGCCTTCCGGGACAACTCCATAGATCTGCATAATGGGATAAAGAGCGACTGCATCATAGGACATTGGCCTGAATCTTATTGTTAGCCCTCGAAGCTTGATTGATACGACTGCCTGGGAATGGACGTAATTGTGAACTAGTCTACTGAGGAGGGGCTTTGTTGTGGTGGAGAGTTGACTAGGCGTTTTCAAGAATTTGGATCAATTCCTTGGCAGTTCTGTCCCATGTGAATCCGTTTACTCTAGCGAGGCTTCTTCGTGATAGTGATGATCTGGTTCCCGGATTAGAAAGGAGATCAGTAATTGAAGCTCGCCAATCGTCCACATTGTCATTGCATAATATGCCAGCACCGTCGAGAACCTCTGGAGACGCACCGCTATTCAGGGCGATTATTGGCTTCCCGAAACACATAGCGTCAAGCAAAACCATACCGAAGGGCTCCTTTTTCGCCGGGAACACAAACAGCGAACATCGACTCAGAAGGTCGAAATGAGTATTCTCGCTTACGTCCCTGAGAAAGCGAACGTTGCTCATTTCGGCAGCCCTTTGCAAAATCATCCTATGATATTCTCGAAAGGGACGATCCCAAGTTCCGCCGGTCAAGTACAAATCAAATGGCAACCCTTCGAAAACTGTCAGCAGAAAGTCCTGGTTCTTTCGAGGGTGAATTCTACTGTGGTAGTAACAGAATCCCTCTTCATGGGTCTTCTCTGGGTCACGTAAGAAGTTCTTGGTCCCGGGAGGCACGATGGCCACATTCGCCTTAGGCATCAGGCCTCTCAGTCGGGAGGCGACGTACGCACTGTTGCAAACCACACGAACTAAGTGTCTCTCGATTGCGGCTAGAGAATCTCTGTAAGCCGCCCTGACGAAGGTGCCATCCACAAGATCATCGTACTTCACCTGATGAAAGTAGCAGATTGCCCTAGATCTTCTGAAGAACAATGAGGCTCCCTGTCCTTTATGAAAAACGAGAGCGTCAAACCCATCTCTAAGGGCCTTCCGCCCGAGTAAGGTTGAGACACCCATTAACGAGAGAAGAGTAGGACTCGGCACCAGGTCAGTTGAATAGATCGAGCTCTCTACACCCAAACCATTCATCGATTCATTGACCTCTCTCACGAAAGTTTCTGTGCCGCCTCTGTAGCCAATCCGGGGGCAGATGTGAGCGACTTTCAATTCCGCGTAGACTCCAGATAGAGCATAATTTGTCCAGCTGGTCCTAACTCGGGTAGACGCCCAGCCAAAAATACAGCAAAAGGTACAGCGAGAGTGTTATTGCCGAAGTCCTGACGATGGTCTGACGCGGGTCTGAACTTCCATACTTCAGGTAGAACAACACGAGAGCTGTGAGGGCTGTCACCATGACGGTGAAAATTTCCAGCCGATTTCGTATTGCTTCAACGAAAGGTAGGATCGGATATCCAAGATTTCCGAGAATCAGGTATGCAGAGCCGGTGGTGTTGCTGACTTCGACGAAAGTGACAGCAGTTCCGAGAATGAGCATGAAAGCTCCTAGATCACTCTTTCCCTTCATTCCCGCATAGAGCAAACAGATGGCCACTAACCAGACCCAAGAAGCAAGAAGACTTGTGAAAAGAAGAAGTGCGACTACTGACAAACACAAATAGAATACTAACTTCTCGGTATTCATCTTGTTTCGGTACGTATCGATCGATGCCATGGCAACGATCACCATTTGTGAGATTAGTAACGGTCTGAACTGAGTGATGATTGACAATTGGGGAAAACTGCCAAGTAGGGTGTAGGACCCTGCTTGTGAAAACTGCCCATGAAGGAAGCCCACCGAACTAAGGAAAACTCGGAGAAGCAGGTCAGTTTCAGGAGGGTAAACAAATACAGGAATTAGTGCGAGAACAATCGTGACAAGAGTCTTGTAGAGTCTTGCTCGTCCGGTTCGTAACAGTAACAGAGTGTACGGCAGAAACCCTACCAGCTCGACCATGCCGGACACTACGAAAGCAAGGGCTGCATGTGCATATCTTTGGCGTGACATCAAATAGACTCCTCCCGCTATGAAAGCCGTGGTCGCCGCATCGTACTGTCCCCAAACTGAAGACGTGAAAATGGCCAATGGATTGAGGTAGTAGAACGCGGCCCACACGAAGCCAACTCCGTCTGGTCTAAAGCGAAACAAAAGAAAATACATCAAGACGTCAATAATGATAGGGAACAGCTTCACGAAGGCGGACTCAACGATCCCCGCCGCGTGTCCAAGCAATTGGGCGTCTTGGAAGCCCGCAAGCTGAAGAAGGGCGTATGGAGAATAGGAGACCCAATAGAGAAAGTAGGTAAGCGGCAAAGTTGGTCCGGGGCCTCCTTGGAGATTTCTGAATTGAAACCAGCCCCGGGTTGATGAAAGCAAGACGTTCGTGTCGAAGACATGTGCCGTGGTCACTGCAAGTGCAATTCTGCAAAGTAAACCTGCAACGAGCACAACAAGAACACCGGCCTTAGATACTATCTTGCGCGAGAAGAATTCTCGGAAGACGAGAAGTGCGATGCCTACCGGTAATAAGAAGAGGAAGAATATGAAGTACAAATAGTACAGCCCGAGCGATTGTTGCGAAAAGCTGGGCGTCGCTGTTGCTGGTAAGAATGTGAAATTGACAGAATTCATTGAGATATCTTGCAGAGTGCCTGTCGAAGCGACAAATGCTAACGATTCGTTAGACTCGGGCAGGAGTTCTGAAAACACCGTGAGTTGCACGTTTGGAAAGAACGCGTACTGGGAGGATGATGTTAGTGAGTTATATGCAATTACAGTTGCTGTTGACGAGGCGTAGATGCCGAGCCCATTGAAAAGGTAGATGCTGAATGTGGACCCAGGACTTGCTTGGACTGTGACGCCCAAGCTTATGTCCTCGAGATTCCAAGATGAATTGCTCTGTGGTATGCTTTTGAGGTCAAAATAGATCACGCGATACTGGTTTCCAGACAACATTTCCAGCGTGTATCCTTCAAAAGAGAGTTCGATTAACGTGAACCTGAAGCTCTGCGGCGAATTGGGCGGGTCTTCAACATACAGCTCCATCTTGTTGATGATCTGAATACTGACACCAGTTGCGAGGAGGGCTTCTCTTTGCATGTTTACCCTCAGTGACTCGGGACCGATTCCCGGCCTGTGATCGAGTGGTGACCCCTCCCACCAGAGACTGTATTGTGTGCCGTTGAAGGATTGCCCAAAGAACCTTATCCCGTACCGTACCCCAGTTGTAACATTAACGTCGGCATTGAGAATAGGATAGGATGTTACGTTGACGTTAACGTTCTTCAAGAGGACCACTGAAGTCCATGTCGGAACGTTCTGAAATACACCCTGGAACACCAGTGAGTTGGGTGTCGTGGTGAGCTGTATGTTCGGAGAACTAGGGACCCATCCGCTGAAGTTGTCGGCGTATCCTACTACTGAGCTGGAGTTCAATTCACCGTATGGTGACGATAGTGAACTTGAAGCATCAACCATGCGAATTGTATCGGATCTGACCAACCCGCCTATAGCTAATGTTAGAGCGGCTCCTACTATTGCAGCAATGATCACGATTGCTTCTAGTTTGGTGAGATGCTGTCTTGCAAAGGCTAGAATGAACGAGACTTTCACTGGCCTAACGCCCTTCCGAGGGCGAAGGCCGATCTCTCAGGGGTAAAGGCTTCAAGAGCTCTTTCTCTCGCCCTCTGTCCCATGCTCTTTCGTAAGTCCCTGTCGTCGAGGAGCAGTTCCATGGCTGATGCAAAGCTCTTGGTCTTTCTAGGATTGACAACAAGTCCCGTCTCTTGGTCAAGGACGAACTCTTTGGTTCCTCCGAGTTCAGTCACGACGGAAGGCTTACCCGCTAGGGCCCCTTCGAGAGCGGTCATCCCAAAAGGCTCAGACAATGACGGAACGACGACGAAGAGGCTTCCTTCGTAGAGGCGACAGAGTGCCTCGCCTGTTACATGCGAGTCGAACTTGGTGTCGACGCCGAGCCTCCGAGCTTGGTTTTTCAGCTTGCTTTTTTCTTGCCCATCCCCTATGATGCGAAGGGTCGGTGGCTCCTTGAGGAGCGACATTGCATCAAGCAGCATATGATGGTTCTTGTTTGGCAAGAGTGCACCGACGATCAACACATACTCCCCGTTACCGTAGTCAGGTCTGAACATGGATCTTGGAAGTGAAGAAGTAGGATAGGCCACGAACATGGGTCCCGAATAACGGTAGACAGTCTGTACGAGACCTGCCATATATTGACTGTTAGCGATGATTGCCTTGTACCTGCGAACAGTGGCAAGGTCCAGGAGTCTCAAGAATGAGACGGTCAGATTGTACATTGGGCCTGTAAGAGCGAGACGAGATAGGCCTCCGTAGAAATGCTGGGCTGTCGTAAAGACAGTTGGGCTGAACTGTCTGTAATCCGCCCCAGTTATCCAGTCTTCCCAAATCGCCCTGAGGACCTCACCTGTGTACCAGTAGGTCTTGTCTGAGTACTTCCGAACTATTCGCATGGCCACCAATGGCTCAACGTGGTGGTGGATGATCAGTTTGTCGAAGTTGTCGAGTTCTCGAATTACGCTGCCACCCTTCAGCCCATAGGGGAGATTTCTAACCTCCACTCGGGGCGTCAGCATAGAAAGCCAAGCGGGGTCCATTAGGGACGCGTCAGTGTACAACGTAACGTCATGACCCGCGTCTGTAAGTCCGATAGCGTGAACGATGGCCATACGTTCCGCTCCACCGAATCTGCCGAATGGATGAATCAGTATAGCCAGTTTCAAGGTAGGGAAGAAGTGGAGACTTCCCATCCTGTTTTAATTCTTATCTCCCACCAAGCATCCTTCGGGATGCCAAAGATACATTCGTGTATTAAGGACCAGAGATTAGAGGAATAAGATACTCTGCAAAGCGTAGTCCGCGCTAAGAACGAGGAGAAGCAAGATCAATAGCCCGGGCCAGAGAATATTCCTGCTTCCTACCTGAGGCAGGAAGAAGAGCACAGCGATGGAACCCAGCACTGGAATTGGGAGGTCGTATACGATACGTGCTTGGTGGTAGCTGTCCAGGATGAGGAAGGGCAGGGACGCTGCTCCAACCCATAGGATGAGCAGACGCTCGAATCGATCTCTGAATCGTAACGCAAAGACAGCCAATAGTCCGAGCCCTAGGATGAGCCAGTTCCCTAACAGTCCCCCGTGGGTGTAGAGCAGCGCATCTACCAGATTCGTCCAGAAAGAAGCCACCTGATCGACCGTAGGCACCTTTGTTACCAGGTCCGCGGCTACCGTTCGGGTTGCAAAGACACTGCTCTTCAAAACGTCCAGGACGATCCCGCCGCTGATGATTACGACCACTGATTTCAGGTGGATGGAATGTCTTGTTTCCTTCCAAAGTGAGACGGCGAAGAAGAGGGAGGTGGTAATTATCAGTACCCAGGTCCAGGGGTGTGTTAGGAAGAGCATGATTGACAGGGCAAACATGGCCCCGTATTTTGTAGTCGAGGGAGATTTCGAGAAAAGTAGGAGAAGTGTTAGGAAGAGGTAGGCTTCGATCAATCCTAGCATGTTGGCGTAGTATCCTCCCCACATTCCAACCGTGACATAGAACGATAACGGAGTGAACAAGGCAGCGAGCGCGGCAAAGTTCGCGCTTCCATGACCATAACGTACGAAGACGTAGGACGACAACGAAAGCAAAGGGGCAAGAACAATCGGCAAATATTCGATGATCAGGCCTGGAGAGACTCCGGTCGACGCGACGAGATAGAGTAGTATCAAAAGGAGCGGCCGCGATCCGTCCAAGCCCGTGACAAACGAATACTGAAGCGCCTGCACTAGTGGCTTCGATGTCATCTGGCTGATCCAGCCGACATAGGTTGGGCTGTCTACGCCAACAAGTGCTCCGCTCGGATTTAGATCGGGACGATACGGGACAAATGCTAGAAGAGAGCTGATGAACAGGCTAACTGCGAGCATCAGCTTGGGATGGGATAGTATCTTGAACGTCCGTGCAGAGTCGGTTAAAGAACCAGCTCGAACTGAGGAGATCAGATTCCTGAAGGGTACTGAGAGAAACTGGAGAAATGACTTGAACGCGACAGATCGGCGAATGGCCGCTCTGGTTCCGAGCTTTACAAGCCAGGCGTATAGGAGACCGAGAAGAAACAGAGCGGATAATGGAGCGAGCAGTAAGTAAAGGCCGAGGTTGAGATTGGAGAGTCCAGGGTCCGGCAGATAGGGAAAGAATACCAGAGCAGCGAGTACTGAGATCTCGAAGGCCACGAGGCCGAGCATCACAAATGTTGGAGCAGTATCGCGGATCGTCAACAGTACTCTGGCCAGAGACGGCGACGGCGTTCTTTTTTATGCTTCCACAGAAACCCAGTTACCACTGCACGACGGACTGTTTGTCGCTCGGGCTTTGGTAAGTTATCGTCGGACGTTCTTAGCCGTTAACTTCGTCGGATAGAGCAGGTTTACCATACAAAAAGACCGGGCTATCATTGACATAGAAATGATATGACAGTCAAGCCCCTGCCAATCTTGACGTAGGTCTTTGTAGTCTTGACGCTACCAGAATTGTATTTCAGAGCCTATACGGGTCAGAAGTTCCTTGTTGGACGCTATGACCTCATCTACGATAGCATCCCAAACTTTACGCTCTTCCTCAGTCATACCGTCAGACACTTCTTATCAGTTGTCTAATTATGTCCCTGACGTTACTTAAACCCGCCTGTCCTATACCCGCCTTGTAAACAACGTCAAGAAGACCGCTATCTTCCATATTCATAGTGTACCCATTGAACTTCAAAAATGCTTCCGCGACCGCAAGAGCAGTTCGCTTGTTACCCTCATAAAAGTGCTGGCCTCCAGCTATCTGAAACATAAGAAGGGATGTCTTCTGAATTATCGATTCAAACGGTTCCTCGTCATTCGCCGTCTTCCTAACCTTACTAAGTAATCGTCTGATTTTATGTTCGTCGTCTTTCGTGTATGCATGCTCATCTGACGTAAGAGTGACGACTTTTCGGTTAATCCTTGCTATTGCTTGAAAATCTGGATAGCGGATTTTGATTCGTTTGGCGGGCCTGAATCCTTGTCCCTCATTCTTCCGTCTGAAGCTCATGACTGATTCATCATAGAGAATGGAGATAGAAAGGCACCAAGACGAATCCGACGATAACTTGACCGAACCGCCGCTCGAAAGAGAAATATCAAGATATCCCAAGGATGCGGAAATGGTCGAAATTCGCTTTCTGATGGGGCAACTCTTAAATTCATAGGAAACGCCCAAGCGCCTGCAATTGCCGTCCCCTATCAGGCGATATCTTCCACATCTGCTGGTAGGCCTTTCCATAAGCCTCATCATGGTGGGAGCTTACGCCGCAGTTGGCTTTGCAGCCAGCTCAGCACCCAAGGCGATCTGGTCAGCGAACCCTGTCACGATAACGTTCTCAGGCAGTGGAGGGTCGGGTAGCGTGGGCGAATTTGTGAAGTGTGCTCCGAAGGTTACAGATGTGAGCTTCAAGACCTCGGTCAATAATCCGGTCAAGGTCAGTCTCACCGTGAGTCCGACGGGTGAGGCGACATGCGGTCCATCCCCGGACCCTGTTACTGTGACCGCGCACTGTCTCGTGGCTGCGACAGCTTGCAAGGGGACTTACACTGGAACCGTGACAATTTTCCAAGGATACTCTACCATCCCGCCCAGCCTAGCGGTCACCATAGTTGTGACCTAACCTAGGACCATCCGTAAGCGTCTTTTCTGTGAAAAACTACTGAGTCTTCTTTAGTGACGCCTTGGACCTTTTGCCATGCTTGAAATCCTGGCTGAAAGTTTCCGACTGTTTTCGGCTCGATTTTCCGTTCTTCGCAAACTCGGCGTGATCCTCTGGTCCGGGTGAAATGTCGGGA
>WNGG01003278.1_pt1 | contig 18258 bp, 17 predicted proteins | sample 5400661 | NCBI WGS metagenome assembly WNGG01 (sample SAMN13153372, study PRJNA577476) | soil metagenome | isolation source: 100 cm soil or saprolite under Garry oak tree replicate 1 | place: USA:California | collected 2016-06-15
GTGCCGTAATCAATCAAAATCTGGAGGCTTCATGAATAGTGTTGAGGCGAAGGCCTTTGTCGATGAGTTCTACAAGAAAGTCGCCGCAAGATGGAAGGAAAGAGTCACGAACTCAGCGTTTATGGAAAAGCTAAGAGCGGGCACTCTTCCGCGCGCGGCGTTGCGGCTGTTCTTTAAGAATTGGGGAGCCTATACGATCGAGATCAATACTGTGGAAGCGGCTTCGTATCATAAGCACATGCATTTTTTCAGAAAGCATCGCGATCTCATGGCGCCAATGGCGCAAAAGCTCGCCGATGAGCTTGTCCATCCCAAACCGCCGGGCCATGTACACGTCGTGCTTGAGACCGCCAGGGCGCTGGGGATTTCCGAGGACGAGATTTTTCTTTCGCCGATGCTGGCGGAGTTCCGCGCCAAGATCGATTTCAAAAGATCGATTCTTTGGGAGGGAACATTAGCGGAATTCTATGCGGCCGGAGCAACCGAAGAGCAGACCGGTTATTGGTCGGCAGACTTTTTTAAGGCGTTGACCAGGCACTACGGTCTGAGCGCCGAGGAAGCGATCTACTTTTCAACTCACGAGGAAGCGGATCTCAAAGAACACGCGGATGGAGTGATGGGCCACGGGAGTTTCAGGCGACTCGTTTTGCAGCGACTCTTGGAAGATAGGATGGCGGAGGCGAGGCCTGGATATAGTCTCGAATATTGCGGTTTGACCGCCGTCGATCTCCACGGAGTGATCCTTCAGGCCGCGCTCAACGCCACAGCGAGTTAATCGGAGCCATCGCAAGGGGAATCGGCTCGGGATATGCGAACGCCAGAGACGAATCTTGCGGTTCTGTCATGTGATTGCAAGGTGTAGTTACTTCGGAGTCAGCGCTAAATGAAAAATTCGAGCTTGGTAGAGGAGGAAATAGATTATGGCAGAGTATCCATTGCTCGATGCGGATTCACACGTTAGCGAGCCATTGAACCTGTGGCAGGAGCGCTTGCCCGCCAAGTACCGGGACAAAGCCCCTCGGATGCTCAAGGAGCATGAGGGTAAGCCGGGCGCCTGGTGGCTCATCGAAGAGGGACGTGAGCCTCACAATGTCATCTTGGGATTCGGCGCCAACAAAACACTCGAGGAACTCCAGCAGTTCCTGAAGGGCTTTTCTTACGCCGGAGCGCATCGCGGGGGCTGGGACCCGGCCCAGCGGGTAAAAGATATGGATCAGGACGGCGTGACGGGAGACGTGCTTTATACGACTCTCGGATTCCGCATGTTCTGGATCAGGGACGCTGGGTTCCAAAGAGCCTGTTTCCATGTATACAACGATTGGCTCGCCGAGTTCTGTAGCTACTCACCAAGGTGTCTGAAAGGTCTGGGACTTATTTCATTATACGATCCGAAGCAGGGTGCCGAAGACTTAGAAGAGTGCGCCAAGAAGGGGCTGGCGGGAGGTTTGATCTGGGCATCGCCACCCGACGAACTGCCATTTTACTCGGAGGTCTACAATAGCTTCTGGAAAGCAGCCCAGGAGCTTCGGATGCCACTCAGTCTTCACGAATTCGCCGGCTTCGAGCGAATCTACTGGGAGTCCACCGCTGAAAAGAGAACCGTCGCCAACGCGGTGGCCTCCCATGAGGTGGAAACGACCTTTGCCACATTCATCCTGTCCGGCATCCTGGAAAGATTTCCGCGGCTTAGGATTATCTCAGCGGAATTAAATTGCGGCTGGCTTGCCTATTTTCTGCATCGTATGGATAGGGCCTTCGACTCCCGCGGAGTGCGGCTGCAAGGGAGCCCGTTTCCAACCAAGCTGACGATGAGGCCCAGCGAATATTTTCGCCGCCAATTGTATGCCACGTTTATCGATGATCCTTATGGACTAGCTCATAGGCACGAGATCGGTGTCGACAATCTGCTCTGGTCGTCGGACTTTCCCCACAGCGCAACTTTTTGGCCTCACTCTCGCGAAAAGATCGCCAAGGACTTCCATGGCATCGGCGAGGAGGATAAGCGAAAAATTTTGTGTGAGAACGTCGCCAAACTGTACGGTTTCGAAGTGGATTCTTAGCGACAACTATGTGTAAGAGACGGGCAATTTGAAATGAATATCACGTGTGACGTCGCGGACGCCTGTAGCATCCAGTTTTTTCTTGCGGAGAGCACGCTAACATGAAGCTCCCTATCCCACTTTAAATGAACATTCTCAGAACCATATTGAAGCGGCGCAAAATGGTAGTAACCTAAAGGTAAGCCAGAAGCAGCCCGGGGACGATTATTGGATTATCTTGCACAATGAACGTTGATTGAGAATTGTACTTTGCCAAGCGTTCGGCAATTGAATTATATGCGAAACAGATGGGCTCTCGTTGAGTGCAAGCATTTGCCGTTGCTGATGATCGTTCTTGCCCTGTGTTTGGGTGCTACACCGGATAAGACGGTCTACACCAACACGTCAAACAAAGAACTTAAGCAGAAAGCTTTGCAGCTGGTGAAAAACATCAGAGAGCTAGTGGACTCTTATAATAAAAAAGATCGGGAATTAATGGCCGACTATGATAAAAAAAACAAACCCGAAATCAGAATAGACGATAGAAAAGTCATGAGAGACCAATGGATTAAAGCGTCCGATGCAGTCCATGATTCCACGATGCGCTCCTACCGAGATCGTTACCTGTCTGACGCTATTTTGCTTGTCGATGAACTGTACAGGAGACTACCCAAACGTTTCCGTCAAACGAATTTGCTGCCCATGTACCAGCATCCTACCAACGTCCTTGGCTTGGAAGTGGTCGCTAATCACCTGGAAGTGCTTTCTAAGTCATTGCCCGATTCGTAACCACTGATATCGACCGATATCAGCGATAAGCGGAGATGTTGCGTTTGACCGTTACCAGCCAGTTAGAACTCTGCCCCTTAACAAAGATGATCAAACATTTCTCAGAATGTTCAACAAACCGTCGAGAGTGACAAAAAGGAACGAGACCTTCTGTCTAATAAGCATGCTTTTTCAATGGGTTACATTGGATCGGCTCACCAGCTCTCATGGAACGTCATTTGCTTCGATTTTTCATCGGGGGTCCTTTATGCGCCAGATTGGCAAAGCAGACCGGAAAGCGACAATGGTCCCAGAGACCATTGAAACAGAGCTTGTCAGTTCTGAGAAATTCAACGGAACCGATTCCGAGTTCCTGGGCAATCGTCGTTTCCCTGATGAAATAGAATACAAAACTCAGCCGGCGCGTATCGCCAATACGTGTCTGCCAAGTATTCGCACGCACGCGGATGTTTTTCTGAACGCGGTTAATGGACTTAAATCGGTTAGCGATCGAGTGTGTGACGCTGCAGATCGAGAGGTCGAGTGTTCTGAACAGACGGAACAAAGCAATAAAGCGGATCTCGCCAGTTTAAGGCTCCAACTGAAAGAGGAGTCGCTCAAGGCGCGTAGCTTGGCCTTGCGAGAGATCGAGGAGGCATGGAAGGCGAAGGTCGAACTGATCCAAAATCAGCTTCGGGGAAGAGAAGTCCAGTTGCGCGTCCGCGAAAGAGACTTAGCAGGTCTCACATCGAAAGTTTACGGGGTCATTAATCGGATAAATCAGTCGGAGTCTGAATCGCAAAATAAAGCTGAACAACTGGAAACCGAGATCACGGAACTCAGACATCAGCTCAAAGAAAAAGATGAACGCCTAGCGGCAAAGAGACCCGCGCAAGAACAGGAGCTAAGGAAAATCAAAGAGCTCCAAGATCAGTTGCAGACTGCCGAAGGGAAGTTGCAGAGCTGTGAGGCGGAACTTGAGAAAAAGGAAAACCTGATCCGAGCAGCCGCGGCTAAGGAAGCGGAATTAGGAAAACTGATCACGCGCCTGTCTTCTGAATGTGAGAAGCTCAGTTCTGAGCCGCACGACAATGCGCCGGTAGCCGAACAGGAGAAGAAACAACAAGGCTCCCTCGGCGATTCCCCAGTTTGGAAAAAGATCCTCGGGCGAATCCAGGAACAGCCGGTTTAATCAAGCGTGTGCGTCTCAAACTCGATGAGGAATTTAGCCTGCCATTAATCGTCATTCCCGCAGCAGCGGGAATCTAGCAGTCCCTTTATCATATGTGACGGCTTAGTTGCTCGCCCGCGTGGCGAAAAATCCCAAGCCTTTGGCCGCGCGGAGAGTCGCGCGAATCCCCTGCAAAAACACCAGACCCGATTAATCGTGACAGGCGCGGCTGTCGTCCGTCAGGTTGTAGGTCGTACGTCCTTCGAAGATACTTGAAACGCTTCCCAGCGGTAGGGATAATGCCCGCCAAGAAGGGCGAATAATCGGATGTAGGGGAAGGACCATGAAAAATCGTCAAAGCGTGACTTTCTTTTTTCTGATTCTCGTTACTAAACTATTGATCCCGAGCACGGGACTCAGCCAAGAGAAGCTCCGTGTCGGGGTGCCGTTGTTTCCGACGGTTTCATACCCGGTATTTATCGCGCAGGAGAAGGGCTTCTTTGAAAAGAACGGTTTGAAGGCGGAAATAATCAGGATCAACAGTGAACCAACGACTTATCAGGCATTGATTTCCGGGGACATCGATGCCACTTCCGGAGCGCCGACCGGACTGGTGCAATCCAATTTGCAAGGCGTGCCGGTGGTCTCACTCGGGAGTTGGGATAACCTCGTTTCCTATACGATGGCGACGCGGGAAAAGATCGACGATCTGTCGCAACTCAGAGGAAAAAAAATCGGCGTCAACAGGCTCGGCGGCAAATCGTCGCTCATTCTCCGCGTCATGCTCGAGGACGCCGGCCTCAATCCCATGAAGGACGTGACGTTGCTGCAACTGGGCGGCTCTCAGGAAAGATTGGCCGCGCTTATCAGAGGGGGCATCGATGCGGCGCCGGTAGATTTTGCCTTTGAGCCCAAAATGAAACAGCTGGGATTTTTTCTCGTTGCGGCTAAAAAAACGCCGTTTATGAATGGCCCGATCACAGCGAAGGTTTCTTCTTTGCAGTCGAATCGACCAAAATGGGTGCGATTCGTCAAATCATACTTGGAAGCGACTCATTACATGGTAACAAATAGGGAAGGCTCGATGGAAGTTTTGCGGCGTATTATCGGTATCGAAGACAAAGAAACGCTGGATTTCACCTATGAGCAGATGCGAGCACGCGCGACGGTCGACCTGGTGCCGCCGGATGCAGCCGTCGAGAATTTGATAAAGATGGTTGGCTACGTCGATAAGCGCGCGTCGTCGATAGAGAAGAGCAAACTCGCGGATTATTCTATCTTGAAGGAGTTGGCACAGGGAAAGACGGCGCCACAGAAAAAATAAAGACTGGAGTGCTGGGATTTCGAAACCATTACTCTACCACTCCAATACTCCATGACTCCGTGATTTAACCATGAGCGAAGTGCATTTTATCGATACCACACTGCGCGACGGGCAACAGAGTCTCTGGGCGCTGGGGATGAGAACGGGGGCGATGCTCGCCGTTGCCGAGGCAATGGATCGCGCGGGGTTTGAGTCGCTGGAATTTTTCTGCTCCACGATGATCAAGAAATACGTTCGCGAGCAAAAACAAAATCCTTGGGAATGGGTGCGCGAGGGGACGAAGTGTTTCCGGCGCACCCGCTTGCGCCTCCACGGCGGCATGCATGGATCCGGCACTTTCGTGAAGCTGCCGCCCGCGGTGATGAAACTTTTTGTCGAGCGCGCCGTGGCATACGGCATTACGCTTACGCGAACGTCCACCAGCTGGAACGATTTTCCAGGCTTCGAAAAAGAGCTGCAAGAGCTCCGCGCGGTGGGGATGGAAACGATCGTGAATCTGATCTATTCCGTCTCGCCGCGCCACACGGATCAGTATTACGCGGAACGAGCCCGGCAGGCAGCGGCTATTCGGCCCTATCGGATTTGCTTCAAAGACGTGGGCGGCCTTCTCACGCCGGAGCGGGCGCGAACTCTCATACCGGTTATCCTCGAGAATGCCGGCGACGTGCCGGTAGAATTTCATGGCCACTCCAACAACGGCTTGGGACCGCTATGTTACTTGGAGGCAGTGAAACTTGGCATCCAAACCCTGCACACCGCCGTGCCGCCACTCGCTAACGGTTCCTCTCAACCTTCTATCTTCAATATAGCCAAGAACCTCCGGGCTCTGGGCTATACCCCGATTGTAAATGAAGAGGAGTTAAAGCCGGTCGAGGAGCATTTCACCGCCGTCGCGAAACGGGACGGGTTTCCTATCGGAAAACCGCTCGCGTACGATCAGTCCCAGTATCTGCACCAGGTGCCTGGAGGTATGATTTCCAATCTGCGCCATCAGCTTCGCGTGGTGGGAATGGAAGACAAGGTGCAGGCGACCTTGGAAGAAGCCGCTCGCGTGCGCGCGGAATTCGGTTATCCCATCATGGTGACCCCGCTTTCCCAGTTTGTCGGCTCTCAGGCCGCTATCAACGTCATCGTCGGCGAGCGTTACAAGGAAGTCACCGATCAAGTCATCCAGTACGCGCTGGGACTCTGGGGCAAGGAAGCGCCCGACCTCATGGATCCCGACGTGAAGGACAAGATTTTGAGCCGGAGTCGCGCGAAAGAGTGGGAACGTTGGGCACCGCCCGACCCGTCCCTTGAAGAGATCCGGAGCCGCTTCGGTGGACCGTCTATTTCCGACGACGACCTTTTGCTCCGGGTGTATGCGGGTGAGGAAGCGGTGAAAGCGTTGTATACCGCCGGTGCGCCGAAGGAATTTCTGAACGGAAGGCAGCCTCTGATCCGTTTGATCGAAGCGCTGAGTCGAAAAAAAGAGTGCAGCCAAATCTACATCCACAGGAACGGTTTTTCGCTCGCTCTGGGAAAGACGGACGCGCGGCATTGTAGGTCAGACATGCTAAAGCTTTGAATCTTCGCGCCAAGGTTGAGTACGATCAGAAGCAACACCCTTCGAATCTTGGCCATTACCACCCGGCCGATTGAGCATTTCCAAAGCCTTGCTAGTGTGGTGGCTCCGAAGTTCGCTGAATAATTCTGGTGTCATTCCGGCCAACCCCGGATCATAGTCCGGGGTGGCGCGAGCCGGAATCCAGGAATTTCAAAGACTTTTGGATACTAGCTTTCGCCGGTATGACGGCGAAGATCTGAATGACTTACTTAACGAACTTTGGTTCCAGGACACTAGCATAGTATAAAAATTTCTCCCATTTTTAGAAGAGACGATCACGTCCGAAAACGGCGAGTCTATGCCTTGCGCATGGGCTCCATTTACTCCAATACTGTTCTTACCAAGCCATGAAAGATCTTTACAAAGCTTTGCGCGCTCGAGATTACCGCTTCGACGGCAAATTCTTCGTCGCGGTTAAAACCACCGGAGTTTACTGCCGGCCGATTTGCCCGGCAAAACCCAAGCGGGAAAATGTCGAATTCTTCCCCGATGCAGCCTCGGCGGAAGCCGCTGGGTACCGACCCTGTTTGAGGTGCCGGCCGGAATGCGCTCCTCTCTCACCCGCCTGGTGGGGAAAAAAAGCGGTCGTTCAGAGAGCGCTCAAACTCATCGCCAGCAACGCACTTCATCATACGAACGAAGAGCAGTTCGCCGAACGATTGGGCGTGAGCGCAAGACATCTGCGCCGGCTTTTCGAAGAAGAAATCGGCCAGACGCCCAAGCAGATCTCTGACAACAACCGGCTCAATTTTGCGCGTAAGTTGATTGTGGAGACCGGCATGCCGATGATGACCGTGGCGCGGACCGCCGGCTTTTCTTCGCTCCGACGTTTCAACGATGCTTTTAAGAAACGCTTTCGCCGGGCACCTTCTCAATTAAGAAAGGCTCGTTCAAAGACCGCAACCGGAGACGGGATCGAGCTCAAGCTTTCGTTCAGGCCTCCTTACGATTGGCGAACCATCATTCGCTTCTATCGGTCTCATCCGATTCCGGGAGTCGAACACGTCACGGAAAATTCCTTCGAGCGAGTCTTTCGCGTGAGCAGCACACTCGGATTTCTCCAAGTTCAACCGATGGCCGCCGAACCGCAGCTTAAGCTCAGGGTGGTAACTGAAGACCCCAAGATTCTTTTTGAGGTCGTGAGTCGTGTCAGGAGGATGTTCGATTTAGATTCCGATCCCATCCTGATTGCGAATAGCTTTGCCCAGGTTCCGCTTCTTTCAAAACTTCATGATCGTTTTCCGGGATTGAGACTGCCGGCTGGATGGGATGGTTTTGAAACGGCCGTCTGCTCGATCTTGGGCCAACTGGTTTCGGCTGAGCAGCGGTGTAACCTTGTCGGACAACTGGTGCGTGGTTACGGCGAGGAAATCGTTCACCCGATATCGGGAGAAAAAGCCTATCTATTTCCTGGTCCTGAAGCTTTGGCGCAGTCCGATCTTGGTAAGGTGGGAACGACCATCGCTCGGAGAGCGGCGATTCGCGATTTCAGCCGTCGCGTGCTGAACGGGGCGATTTCTCTTTCGGAAGCTCAAGACCCGATGGCGTTTCGGAAAGCACTGCTTGAGACGAAGGGGCTGGGTCCCTGGTCGGCTGAATATATCAGCCTGAGGTCCATCGGCGACACGGACGCGTTTCCTCGGACGGATTTGATCCTCAGGCGGGTACTTGAGCTTCATCCCGATCTTGATTTGGCAGCCATCAAACCTTGGAGGTCGTATGCGGCGATCTACCTTTGGAAGGGATTTGCCCAAACGCTTTCCAAGAGAAAAAGGAGGAACGAGCATGACTCTATTCTACAAAGAAATGAAATCGCCGGTCGGCAAACTCAAATTGGTCGCCAGCGCCAAAGCTCTGGTCGCCGTTCTCTGGGAGCAAGAGCGGCCGAACCGAGTGAGGCTCGGTACGTTGAAGCTCGATCAGCGCCACCCGATCCTGCTTGAGACAGAGCGACAGCTCTCGGAATATTTCGCTGGCAAAAGAATTCGGTTTACGGTTCCTCTCGAGCCACGCGGCAGCGAATTTCAGAAAAGAGTTTGGTCGGCGTTGAAGGAAATACCGTTTGGCAAGACCCGGAGTTACCTGGACTTGGCCAAGACCATCGGCTTACCCAAAGCGTCTAGAGCCGTGGGAGCCGCCAACGGCAAGAATCCGTTGTCGATCATTCTTCCTTGTCATCGGGTTGTCGGTGCGAGCGGCGCGCTTACCGGTTTTGCCGGTGGCCTCGAGACCAAGGCAATGTTGTTAACTCTCGAAGCAAGAGCCGTAGAAAGGGTGACGAGCTAAGAGGGACTTTAAATGAATCTCCCGGAGGCGCTTTGCGACCAGGAAATCGACTGGCAAGAAGCGCGGTCTCATCTCGATGAACATGGATTTACGATCCTGCCCGGTGTTCTCTCCAGGGAAATTTGTGAAGAAATAGCCGCCTATTATGCCGACGACCGTCAATTTCGCAGTCGGATCGAGATGTCCCGTTATGCCTTCGGCCAGGGCGAGTATAAATACTTCAATTATCCGCTGCCCCGGATCGTAGAGCAGCTCCGGTCTTTCATTTATCCTCATCTTGTGCCGCTCGCGAACGAATGGATCGATCGGCTTGGGAAAAAGCAGCCACACTATCCCGAAAAGCTTTCGGACTTTACGGAGCAATGCCACCGCGCCGGCCAAAAGCGCGCGACGCCCTTGCTCCTGAAGTACGGCCCGGGTGATTTCAATTGTCTGCACCAGGATCTGTACGGCGAGATCGTCTTTCCATTTCAAGTCACCTTCTTCCTGAGTCAGCGAGGGCGCGATTTTGCAGGCGGCGAATTTGTGCTTGCCGAACAGCGGCCGCGCAAGCAATCCCGCGTTGAAGTGCTCTCGCCTAACCAAGGCGATGCGGTGATCTTTTCGGTTCATCATCGGCCGGTTCGAGGCGCGCAAGGCTACTACCGAGCGAATCTTCGCCACGGAGTAAGCACCGTTCATTCAGGCGCCCGATGCACGCTCGGCATTATTTTTCACGACGCGAAATAAGTCATTGAGACTGAGGCCAGATCTTACTTCGTGAGCTGGTGTCGAATGCTGAACCGGCGCACGTTGGGAAAAACCGCGGCCACTGCCGCAAGAATGGCCAACGTCGCCAACCCGCCGGTCAGCGCCGATGCTTCCGCACCCAGCCAGGCGGCTACGATCCCCGATTCAAACTGGCCCAGTTGCGGGCCGCTGCTGGTGAAAATGCTGTTGATGGACGACATCCGTCCGCGCAGCTCGTCGGGGGTGATCAACTGATTGATCGTCGAGCGAAGAACGGAGCTGATGGTATCGCCCGCGCCGGAGATCGCCAGCATCAATACGGAGAACCAGAAGGTATGTGAGCCGGCGAACAAAATCGTAGAGATGCCGTAAACTCCTATGCCCATGAGAATCCAGCGGCCACCCTGGGTTACCGGACCCAGGAAACTCAGGCCCATGGCCGCGCAAAGAGAGCCGACGGCGCGCGACGAATAGAGTATTCCCAATCCCTTGGGGCCGACGAACAAAATATCCCGCGCGTAAATGGGAAACAGGCCCCGCGCGTTGCCGAAGAAAGTCGCGCCGAAGTCCAACACCATTAACGGAAAGATAACACCATGCGCCCTGACAAATTCCAGTCCTTCACGAAGCGATCTAAGCGAAACAGTCCTCCATCCGCCGCCCTCGGGGATTTTGGTTCTCAAGAGCGCGAGCGACGAGAGCATGGCGAGCCAAGAGATCGCGTCCACCATATAACAGGCGGCGGGGCCGAACAGAGCCAAGACCAGACCGGCGAGAGAGGGCCCGGCGATATTCGGCACGTGGCGCTGAGTGCCTTGCAGGGCCAGCGCCTGCGCCAAAGATTCGCGCGGCACCAGGTGCGGGATTATGGATTGACGCGACGGTTGTTCCAACGCGGTGAAAAGAGCGAGCAGCATCGTGGCGATATAAAGCATCTGCGGCGACGCTTTGCCCGCGAGGGTCAGGAGGGCAAGCGTCGTGGAGACACAAAACAGGCCTATCTGCGTGCACATCATGAGCTTGCGGCGGTTCATCGCATCCGCCAGAAGTCCGGCGACGAGCAAAAGAACAATCTGCGGAACAGCGCGCGCCAGCCCGAGGAGACCGATCTGAAACGCTGAATTGGTGAGCTCGTAAATTTGCCACGCCATGGCGACGGTGGTGAATTGGCTGCCGATGCCGGAGAGAAAGCAGCCCGTCCAAAACACGCAAAAGTCCCGTTGACGAAACGGCGAGGGAGAATTCGTATCATGAGCCATTTTTCACGAAGTCGATGCAGTCAAATGAATGATTATCTTCCCATTAATTTTTTCATCCGCTCAACGACGTCCTGAGGCTGCGATACGACCTCTTTGGCTGACGCATCGAGTTCTTGCCCAGTGGTCGGATTGATCTCCAGGGGCGTGTGCTTTGCTTCGATGAGCAGAGCCGGGTCTTTCATGGCCTTGTTGTACGCCTCGCGGAAAATTTTAAGGCGGTCCGCCGGCATGCCGGGCGGGCCGGCGAAGGGGCGGCCAAATTCGCTGGACGCCAGGACGAGTTTCACTAAACTCCGGGCCGAGGCCGGTTATAGCGACGAGCTTCCGTACGTTCCTCATGAACTCCTCCAGCCGGTGCGTGATCGATAACACAATCGTATTAGAGGCGTAAAGAAGCGGAGTTTACTTTGGCCGGCGAACGAACTTCGACAAAGGCAAATCCCAGACATTGTCTGAAAAGGTATCATAAGAGCAGGTTAAAATTTAATACTCGGTGCGCGAAATGAAGCGGTCTGAGTTGTTTAGAAGCGTCGGAAGCCATAAAATTTTACCCATTTTTCTGATCCGAAACGGAAAGATAAAAGGGATTGAACTTTTACGATTTACGGACGGGCAGAGTTGGGAAGTCACTTCTTCCGATTCTTCACTTCCAGCTTTTCCCGATCGATCTTGCCGAGACCGGTGCGCGGGAGTGTGGAGAGAAATTCCACGGCTTTGGGATCGAGATTCTGCCAGAAAACGTTTTTGCTTTTGATTCATCGATTTTTCAGGTGCTCGGGTATACAATAACGCCAACGTTGGGACTTAATTTTGCGGAAGACGGAGGTGGCCAGATGCGTAACGGGAAAATCCGAATCGGCATTATGGGCTTGGGCCAGATTGGTCGGCACCTCTATCACCTTGCGCTGGAAAAAGATGATATCGAGATCGTCGCAGTGGCCGATATCGGCAAACCGGAAATCATCCAGTATCTGCTTAAAAGTGACGGCGTAGAGGAGCCGTCCTGCGAGCTCCAAGACAACTATCTGATCAACGAGAAGTTCCGGACAAGAATGCTACAGCTTGCACGTCCGGAAGAGGTTCCATGGGATGTTCTGAACGTCCACTGCGTCGTCGATGCCACGGGCCGATATCGGCGTCGCCGGAACATGGAAGCCCATCTACGCGCCGGTGCCAGGCGGGTCATTCTGGCGTCGCTGCCTGCGGAGCCGATCGACCGGATCGTCATACCGGGAATCAATGAAAGCAGCGCCGCCGGCGCCGACAAAATGATCTCGGCCGGATCCGCGACGACCAATGCATTTGCGCTCTTATTGCGATCTCTGGATCAGGCCTTGGGAGTCGACTATGCGTCGATGACTACGGTCCATGCCTATAGCAGCGATCAGTCGCTTCAGGATTATGCCCACGAGGATTTTCGCCGCAGCCGGTCCGCGGCGGAGAATATTATTCCCAACAATAACGAGTCCGCGCGATGGGTGGAGTTTGTTCTACCGAAGTTTGCGGCAAAGTTGAGCGGTTACGCCCTTAACGTGCCGGTGCAACGGGGATCGTTGCTAGATCTTAACTGCATCATGCAGGGCGCCAACGTCACGGTGGAGCAAGTGAACGAGGCCATGCGCGTCGCCGCCGCTGATCATCCGACGTTGATCGGCGTGACCGATGATCCGATTGTTTCTTCTGATGTCATCGATTGCAGGCAATCCTTGCTCTTTGATTCGCGCGCGACCCTCAAGGCAGGAAAGAAAATGGTCAAAGTGCTGGCCTGGTACGAGAGCCTGGGGCATGCGTGCCGCGTACTCGAAGTCGTCCAGCACTATAGCCGCCTTGACGGCATCGGAGGTGAGAAATGAAGGTTGCCATTAACGGATTCGGTCGAATCGGCCGTTCCGTGTTTCGTATTCTGGATAAGCGCACAGACGCCGAACTGGTTGCGATCAACGACGTCTTCGATCACAACGCGCTGCGTTATCTGCTGAATTATGACACCGTAATGGGTCGCTTTAAGGGCGCTTTGCGGCTCGAAGGCGATAATCTGATCACGTCGCATGGTCGAACCCGCATGCTTCATGAAAAGGAACCGCTCAAACTGCCGTGGCGTGAACTCGACATCGACGTCGTCATCGAATCGACGGGAATATTCACCAGCAGGGAACAACTCGGCAAACATCTGGATGCCGGCGCCAAGCGCGTGGTGCTAACCGTTCCAGCGAAAGACGAGATAGATTATACCGTCGTGCTCGGCGTCAACGATGACGGGCTCAAGCCGGAGCACCGGATGATTTCAAACGCGAGCTGCACCACCAATTGTCTGGCACCGCTGGCAAAAGTGCTCCATGATTCGTTCGGCATCGTGGAAGGCGTCATCAATACCGTGCACGCCTACACCAACGACCAGCGCCTTGCTGACGTGCCACACTCGGATTGGCGGCGCAGCCGTGCCGCGGCGGAGAATATCATTCCGACGTCCACGGGTGCGGCGAAGGCCGTGGGCGAGGTCTTGCCTGAACTGAAAGGGCGGCTCGACGGTATTGCCGCGCGTGTCCCGGTCCCCGATGGTTCTGTGGTCGATTTGTTTGTCGAGATCGAGAAACGCATAAGCGCCGAGGACGTTCATGCTGCGATAAAATCCGCAGCCGAGTCGAAACGGATGAAGGGTATTCTGCAACTCATGGCATCACCCGTTGTGTCATCGGACGTCATCGGAAATTCGCATTCCTCTATTTTCGACCCGGCATTTACCAGCGTTACAGGCGGCAAATATCTGAAGTGCCTCAGTTGGTACGACAACGAATGGGGATATTCCAATCGCGTCTGCGATTTACTGGGTTTGATCGCACGGTGGGGATAACCCGCGTATCTGAAGTTTGTCCAATCTCGCGAGGGTGGATCGAGTCGCTCTTGGCTGCTATTTTACCGCTGCCTGCTTAGGTCGAACATAAGGGCTTGAGAGCATCCTTGTCCAAATCTCCCCTGGCCCCTCTTTTTCAAAAGAGGGGTAACGCCATGGGACCGTCTAAGAATTATAAACTGCGTGCAAGAAATTCCCCTTTTTTAAAGGAGGATAAAGGGGGATTTTGTAGGTGCTCGGGTATCATGCGGATGAGGCCAGCTATCTTCCGTTGTGTCAGGGATAGCTGCATCTAGTACCATCTCCCCGTGAGAAACTGATTGATGTTTCTCTGCACCATGCGCGTCTTGCTCAAGGTCGCATAGGGGCCGCTCAACATGTGCGAGGCGACTTCGTCGGCGCTTTTCTGACCCGATTTCACTTCCAGCAGGTGACCGTAAAAATCCTCGAGATAGTCGTACATTCTTTTGAAATAGGCTCGTCCCGCCTGTTCTCCTTCGACTGCCGGCCCGTGTCCCGGAACCAGCTGCTTATAGTGGCTTTGAAACAACGGCTTCAGCGCCGTGAGCCAGTTGGGAATATTCCCGAAGAATGTCACCGGGTGAACTTCCGTGTAGAGGAGGTCGCCAGCGATTAAAATTTCTTCTTCTTCAAAATATATCGTCGTATCGCCCTTGCTGTGGCTGTGACCGTTTTCGGCGCAATATTTTAGGTGGAGAGTTATTCCCGGCAAGGTCAAGGTCGTCGAGTCGGGAAATACAACATCGGGCAAGGTCAGCCTGAGACCCGGAAAGCGCTCGTAGAGTTCCGATACGGGCCTGAGCATGCGGGCAAAATCCGGCTCGCCTTCCTCTCTCATCGCGCGCACACAGCCTGCGCTCGCCACGATAGGGACGCCCCTTTGCTCAAAAAAATAATTCGCCGAAGTGTGATCGAAGTGCTCGTGGGTATTGACAAGATATCCCACCTTGGCGCAACCGGTGAATCTTAGCGCCTCTTCGACTTCATCGATCCGGCGTATGTCCGCGTCTACGAGAACGGCACTGCCATCTGTGGCCTTGACGATGCCGAAGTTGGTGGCTCCCTCAGGGCCGATGACGGCATAGACGGATTTGCTGATTTGGTGGATTTTAGATTCCATGTTCCATGGGGCATATCTGATTGGCCCATCCGTTTCAAGTTTGGCGTGAGGTTGACCGGATAAAATCGCAGTGTTATTCGCCTATAAACATCCGCAATGTTGCGGAGATCAACAGAAAGGATTGATTCATGGCTACGGAGAGGAAGTACATCCTTGTCGAGAAACGCGGGGCGGTCGCGAGGATTACCATTAACAGACCGGACAAGAGAAATGCCTTGAGCCGCGATACCATCCGGGAAATGCTGGCGGTCTTCGAAGAACTAAGAAGCGACGACTCCATCGCCGTGGTTTTAACCACGGGCGCAGGTGACATCTCTTACTGCGCGGATCGCGATCTGTCGGAGTTCCCCACGGAGGGCGGCAAAAACCGCGGCACAGATCGCCGAGCCGAGCCGCGCGCCTATCACGTTGCCGAAGTTATTAGAACTTTCCCCAAAGTGACCATCGCCGTCGTCAACGGCTATTGCCTCGGCGCCGGCATCACGCTTTTGTTGCCTCACGATCTCGCCATCGCTTCGGACAAAGCTCAGTTCGGCTTGCCTGAGATCATGAGGGGATTCTTGCCGTACCCGATCGTGGCAACGATCTTTCGCACGTTGATTCCAACAAAGTACGCCTTCGAATTAATTCTCACCGGAAAGAACTGGGACGCGAAAAAATCGCTGGCAGCCGGCTTGATCAACCGTGTCGTGCCGCACGATCAGCTGCAAGACGCGGCGTGGCAATGGGGCGAAGAGATCGGACGATTCGACAAGACGACATTGAAATACTGCAAAATGGCCGCGCACGCTTCGATGGAAGCGGCAAGCGTGCCGGCTGCTGCTGAGATTGCATGGCTGATGCAAGAAGAGCATAGCTTGGTCAATCCACGAGCGTATGCTGGGACAAAGGAATTCCATAAGTGAGAAGGCTGGTTTCCTCTCGTCGTCAATTACAAAATGTAGGGGCAGACCCCTGTGTCTGCCCTCAAACTGGACGATAGGGCGGGTAACCACAGGGGGTTGTCCCTACAACGGTATAGAAATGTCCTTCATTGCGTTCATAATGGGAGCCATCTCGATTCTAATCTCGTCCTCACTGCAAGCTGCGAGCAAAGCCCCAACACCGCTCCGCGTGGCGTACAGCTCGATTTCCGGATCCGCGATTGTGCCGTGGATCGCGGTCGACAAAGGGCTCTTTGCCAAATACGATCTCGACGTCGAGTTGATCTACGTCGCCGGCTCTCAGGCGATGCAGTCTCTCCTCAGCGGCACGACGCAGATCGGTATCCAAGGCATCGAGCCCGTCTTCCGAGTCAACGCGCACGGCGCCGACACTGTCATGATCTTGGGCCTGGTGACGAAGCCACCTTTCTCGATCATAGTGCGTCCAGAAATCAAAGACTTCCGGGAGCTAAGAGGTAAGCCGATGGGCATTACCCGTTATGGCTCGTCGACGGATCTGCTCCTCCGTCTCACTCTGGACAAGTGGGGCCTCAAGCCGGAAACCGATGTGCCCATTCTACAAATGGGAGGGGTCCCGCCCATCTTGGCCGGAATGCAATCGAAAAAGATCTTTGGCGGACCACTTTCACTGCCCACCCTGGCGCGGGCGAAGCAAGAAGGTTATCGCGAGCTGGCGGACGTCGCGGATTTGGTTCCCGATTACCAGGTGGCTGGAGTTGTTACGCGACGCGCGTTCCTCAGGCAGAATACCGACGCGGTCCGCGGGTTCATCAAAGCGATCGCGGAGGCGACTGCGACATTCAGAAACGATCCTGGTTATGTGAAAAAGGTCATGAGAGAACGGCTCAAGATCGATGACCCGCTGGTTATCGAAGAAACACAGAAGAACTATCCGCGCTATATGCCCAATGTCCCATACCCGAGCCGAGCGGGCATCGCTGTTATCAAAGGATTCTTGGAAAGAACCGAGCCAGCACTCCGGCAGCTAGCCATCGACGATCAGATAGACATACAGGCGGTGCGCGAGCTCGAGCAGAGCGGGTTCTTCAACAGCCTGTCTCGCGCCAGGTGAAGGGAAAAGTGCCGTAAGTCGATCATTTCAATCGTAACGATTACTGTTGCGTTTAATGAGCCGGAAAACCTGGCAGCATCGGTCTCAACTTTTACCCATTGCCCAGCTATCGCTAACCAAGCGCCACGCTCTGCGCCGCTCTGCTGCTTTACAATCTGCATAGCCTCACTGACGGGCGGCTCCGCCGTTTAGTCCAACCCGTTTTATCCCCCCGTCGTTCCGACCCAGATTATGCCAGAACTTGATTGCTTCCAGGCTTTGGGGATAAAAGGCTATACGCTAGGTCCGCATGGGACAGGTTCTGGTATGAAACAAGCGGCAAATCTTTCATCTCTCCATTCCGGTCAATGACCTTGCACCGGCAAAGCGCTTCTATGTCGAGGTGCTTGGTGCGAGAACAGGTCGGGAAAACGACGAATGGCTAGACATCCTCCTGTGGGGCCACCAAATTACGTTGCAACGGAGACCTGAAGAGGTCGTTCCCTTGGAGCGCCAGGGCAAGCGCCACTTTGGCGTCATCCTTCCTTGGGTGGAGTGGGAGCATGAGGTAGCGCGCATTCGGGCCTTGGGAGTCCCGTTTCTGTCCGAGCCCGCGGTCCTGCTCAGCGGTACGTCGGAGGAGCAGGCCAAGTTCTATCTGCAGGACACGAGCCACAATGTCATTGAGGTCAAGGCGTACAGAAATCTTGCTGACACGCTCAGTGTTGGTGGGAAGTAGGTCTCGCGTGCGCGGACCTAACATCCAGCTTGAGACAGATCTTCGGACCCGCTCGGAACGCTCGCGGGCCTCGGCAGTATGGGCCGCGCAGCCCACCGCAAGAAGCGTTAGCCCTAAGATTGATTGAATTAAATCCTCCATCACTCGAATCTCTTTTTTGAAATCAGTTCGGGACTTGTCTTGTTACCGGCCGATGGGTGCAAAGAGATCGCTAAGCTTTGGCCGGTAGGGTATGTAACCTTGCTCCTCGGCGTACTGGACGAATTTTTCCAGCACGATTTGATTCTCCGCCGTCAGTCCGTGCACCCACGGATCCATGCCGAAGATTTCTTCCTCTTCTTCCAGAATCA